>JACCEE011150932.1_pt1 | contig 11647 bp, 19 predicted proteins | sample 7449931 | NCBI WGS metagenome assembly JACCEE01 (sample SAMN15323457, study PRJNA562643) | freshwater metagenome | isolation source: river surface water | place: USA:Blue River Watershed | collected 2017-08-19 | reverse complement strand
GGCGTGCGGTTCACATCGCTGAGGTACTTCATCAACTGTGTTTTGCGTTCTGCTGGCTTACTCGCATCCTTACGCCGTGGCAGGATCTTGTAGTCTGAGCGCCCTCGCTTCTCTGTACCGAGCACCCAATTCACGCTCGATGAAATAACGTTATAGACCAATGGCACTTGGCCACGATCTTTAAGCACGCGAGCATCTTCCTCACGCCACTGGATATTGTCGTAAAAATCCTCGTCAATGGCTTGATCGTGTCGATTTTCAGACTGTCGATCTAGCTCATCTTCGTATAGAGCCATCAGCTTACGACGCTGTGCCTCCATCTTATCGCTATCAAGTGGATGGCGTTTCTTGCTACCGACCTGCTCAGTCTCAGGCATACGTGTATATGGATCGCTGCTGTCTAGTCGCCCATTCGCAAAATCCATTCCACTATCTTTGTGATCTGCATCAAACACGTTCAATGATCTCCTTGTGAGTGACCTTTCCTGTGTCGTGATCCGTGTGGAATACATCGCCCACCACTCGCTCGTCATCGACTGGCTTTGGTGGAATGCGTAACAGGTCGCCTAAATGGTCATGGATCAGCGATGCTACTTTCATCGCCGTGAACGTGTTAGTTGCATCCATACCGTTTTGAAGCAGGAACATGCCGATCAAGTGAGCGTTACGGCGTGGATCTGCGTCGATGTCGTCAGGTTGCCACATCCAAGCGTCATCCACTTCAACAACAAGAGGTACAGTCTTACCCATGCGATATGCAGGAAGGACCACAAGGCAAGGACGCAATCGCTTTCCATGCCAAGCGCCATACAGCATCAGATCGCCTCGCTTCTTCTCAAAGTGCGGCTTAGTGAGATCAAGATCAAACTGTGCCATTGTGATTCTCCGTTTACGTCATAGCCTATCTGTTTTCATTCTAGCAACAGTTACGGCGTGAGTGTAAGGTTATTGCGGTTGACACGACGCAACGTATTCTGCTGATTGCTTGATTGGTGTGATATAAGTTATTGATTGTTCGTTGCGTCTACGTGAATGAAGCAGCATAACTGCCCACACAAAATGATTTCATTCACGTACATGCTCCAATAATAATAGATTTAAGCAGCCATGCCGCCTTTATTACGCCGTTTCGGGCGTTTGCCCGATGAAACAATGTGACTATTGTTCACAAAAGTCTGAGCAGCTTGACGGAATGCATCGGCTGCTTCTGAGTGCTCATCATGTAATGGCTGATCGGTATAACAAGCCAGTCGCTCGTTCCATGTACGGCGATAGCTATCCAAGTGAACGATACCTTCCTTACAGCCTTCCTCATCAATCCAGCATGACGACATATAATCACGTGTCGCTTGAATACCGTGCTGGATCTCGCTCACGCGCTCAACAATCTCGACGTTACGCAATCCGAGATTTTCGAGCATGGTGCGTGGTGATGTGTTGTTGACTTCGCCCTGACGTTCGTGTGCGCCGTCATGCGGTAGGTAGTGGCGACCATAGATGCAGCCTGTCTGACGTTGGAACTCCATGAGCTTGCCAACGAAATAGCTGTAAGACTCGCCCCATCCCTCAAAGAATTTAATAAAGCGATGCTGAGCACCAACCTGTTGATGCAGCCATACCGCCGTGCCATCACGACTGCCGATGTCCCAAAACGTATTGACAGGATAACCAGGCTCGAAAGGAATGCGAGTAATGCGCTTCTCTTTGCGCATTTTGGTCATCTGGACGGCGTAATAGCATCCTTGTGTAGACTCCTGGGAAGCCTCGTCAGGTGTGGAAGGATATTCCTGCCACATTTTATCGTCTTGACCTGAGTACACGTTATCACGTGTGCTGATATACCAAGCACGCTGCTCGATGTCGATTGAGCAAGCCATCTTAGCCTCAACCTCATCGAAATACTCGTGTTCCTTCTCCGATATATCAACGATGTCCGCATCCATGCGGTAGTTCTTGTCATCCCACCAAGGATAGAAATGGAATCTAAACTCCTTGTTGGTGAGTCTACGTCCATACGATGCGATACGGCGAGCACGCTGGCACATATCATAGAAGTGACCTGCACGCCCCTCCGCTGTGGATTCAATGAAGATCATCCCCATTTCGGCTGCAGGGATCGAACCAGTTACAACCTCATCCGCACGATCAGGGAATTTCGCACAGATTTTACCGAACTCTGAGATATGCAGGTGTGTCAATGTCCCTGAACGGAACGACGTGGATACGCGGATCTTGGAATTGTTGTGAGCGAACTCAAGCGCATCGGCACGGTTGCGCACAAGTGGCATTGCCGCCTGCAGCATTAACGGCAGGTTCTCGTATGCGAATTTTACCTTATCCCCGAAAATCTCCTCTGCAGCTTCCTGCGTGTGGGCCACAATCGCCGCCGTGACAGGGCTTTCCTTCTTGGCGAACAGGGCACAGTCGAGAAACAGGATGGCAATGTACGTGGTAAAACCGAGCTGACGTGCTTTGAGAATAATGTTCCACTTGTGCAGCTTCTTCATCAGCTTGCGCTGAGCACGGTTTGGCTTGAACGGAACGACACGAGCCTGCATTTCGCCGTTCTCGTCCTCGTCCTTTGGTTTTACCTTAATTTTGTAAAGCTGAGCCGAACACAATCTCCAAATAGGATCAGACAAGCACCAAGCCATCTCCTTTGGAGTTCTCGGTACAAATGTAAGCGGCACATCGCCAGGCTTAACACGCCTTAGATCTTCGGGAATATTCATTGCCAGTATAAGTCAGCACACCAATGCATTTTATTATGCGTTATGTCGTTGATTAGCACAAATGCGCCGTATGCAATAGATTGCAAGTTACATTTAGTTACAAATAAAGCATGACTAATAATTGATAGTATCATGTACATGATATAATTAGCTTATTAGGTCAGAAGATACTGACTATCGCTTACAAATCAACCAATTAGGGGAAAGACATGACAGCATTCGCAATTTACCTATCAGTAATGGCTTTGATCGGATGGGCGCGTGCATGAAATCAATCATCTTGCTTTGGGCTGTGTTCAACAGTCCAACCGATCTCACTGTAACTCAGGGCACGATTGATAATGTGTCTTTCAATAGCGTGGTCTCATGTGAGGCGTATAAGAAACGCATGGGCTACACAAACACCAAAGCACTGCAGTTCAAGTGCTTACCGCAAAAAGGAGTTGTTTAATGGGTGCGAATAATAAATGCCCTGCGTGGTTCGGTAGCATGTTGTTTGCTGCTACTTTCATTGTGTTCCTTGCGTTCTTGTACAAGATCACAGCTTAGGAGGCGCTATGCGATTAAGTAAGGAAATGAAATACGGCTTTTCTATTTTAGCTGTCTATTTTGCATTCATTCTAATTTTTTGGAATTTCTAATGCCTGAACAAATTAAAACGGCGCTGCAGGAGCTTCTTGCAGCCTACTTCGAGATCCAGCTCGGCAATCCTGGTGTTTATCTCACGGTCAGCGGCAACACGAGTGGCTACTTCGTAATGCTCTGTGACCGTGATCCTGCTGGCTCAGTCTACATGACTGACGTGTGGCACAAAACCGACAATCCGCACGATGCTGCTGTAATCGCTATGCGGTTAAGCGACATCGAGGATGTCAAAAGCAAACTTAATCAATTTGGAAAAACTTATGAGTAATCTCAAAGCAGGCGATCTCGTGATGTTCACCATCGAGATCATTGGTCGGGCTGGAAAGCAGCCTAAGAATGAACAAGGCGTAATCACTGAGGTTGTCGGTGATATGTGCCACATCCAAGCAGGTGCTCGTTCTTACGTTCGCAACGTCTCTGCGGTTACACCTATGGAGGAGCGTGACGATGGCTTTTAAAGTTCCTGAGAAGCACCGCCTTACTAGCGGATCTCTTAAAACCAAGCCGAACAGCGGCAATAACGGCGCTTTCACGTTCCTGTTTGGTAATACCAAGTTCATTGCTATAGCGAGTGACGGCGACGGTTGGGAGCACGTCAGCGTCTCAACTCAAGGACGCTGCCCGACATGGGAGGAAATGTGTCGGGTGAAGTCAATGTTTTGGGATGTTGAGGATTGTGTGGTCCAGTATCATCCGCCGAAAAGCGAGTACGTGAACAATCATTCTTTCTGTCTGCACCTGTGGCGACCTATTAACGACAATGTACCGACACCGCCGACGTATATGGTTGGTATCAAGGGGTGATTATGCGCAGTGAAGCACAGAAACGAGCTGACAAACAGCGCGAGAAGAAATTGCGCCGTGTTCCGCTGGTCTTTAACCGTGAAGATAATCAGGACGTGGTTCGCATGGCGTACCTTGAGAAGCAGCCAAACATGACTGCTTTCATCAAGGAGCTGATTGATCGGGATATGGAGCTAAAAGCCTATATAAAGAATTACGACGATCAATGTGAGCAGAAAGGTCTCGCTGGATGACCAAGGAAACGTAGCTAAATGACCCTGCCGAGTGCAGGGTTATTTGTTTTCGTCCTCAACAGGTCGCAAGGTGTTTCCAGGTAGACTGCGTAACAGCACCTCAAGCGGATTCTCCTGATCGCCTCTGAGCGTCAGCTTGTCATTGAACATGCCTAGATGACGTGCTACTTGACCCAATGCCGCTAACTGATCATGTGTTTTGACCTCAAGCCCTTCCTTGGTCTGCTTGATCCCTGCAAAAAGCGCCTGCCCTTGTGGTGATAGCTGCGTGGTATCGGAGAAATAAATATCGAGCTTACCCTCACCAAAGCAGTTAGGACATTCTTCATTAGGCGAGTTTACTGGAATGAAGCCATAACCACCCTCATCGGTTGGGTAGGTCGCCCTGTATTCAGGCATATCCACCTGCATCGCCTTTTCCTCAGCAATCACTGCCTGTAGCGCCTGCTCGTATTCAGCCTCATCCTTCCACTGGAAATGATGATCAATGCCGTAACAGTGACGGCAGTTCAGACGGCGCAATTGCATCAGCTCGTTTGGATCTGCGGTTGCGATCTGCCACCAACGTTCTAACACCTTGTCTTGTGTAATCTGAGTACGGATCGAACGTTCTTCCATAGCCGCCTTGATCGCTTTGTAGAGCACAGGCTTAGCGTTCGGATTAGATATCCAAACATACGCACGACTGCGAGCGATGGAATCAGGATAACCAGCGGCAAGTGCGGCCATGCGTGGATTCAGGTGTTTCAGGTACTCGTCTTTGAAAATCTCATCCTTCGGCGTGAGTGTACCCTTCTCAGCGTGTGAGATCCGAGCAGGATTATTCTGCTCTTTTGACCCTGCTTTCTTTCTATTTTCCTTTCCTGATCCACTCATTCAAAATTCCGCCCTTGTTCGTTTAGTAGATGCTTGACTCAGCTTGGCAGCTTCGACACAAACCGCCCGAATCTTATTGCTATTGTAGAAACGGCTGTTCCGAAATGCAAACAATCCAAAATCTGACCAAACATGCTTTTGCGTGGGAATATGATTCACGCTATCTATCTCAGATCAATGGTCAAGGCTAGATCTATTTTGCATAGACGAAAAAAAACCGAGCACAGGGGAAATTGTGCTCGGTGAAATCAATCAACCATCAGTCGTTATAATAATACGTGTATTTGTATATTGCAAATAATAATTTTAAACTTAGACGTTGCTTTTGTTTAAATCTTGCTTTTGCCCATCCTACGAGGAAATTTTATGAAACAAGCGCCTAAAGAAATCGTCACAGCGGATGAGATTATTGATTACATCCGTGACCGCAAAGTATCTGAGGAAGCTGCTTACGGTATCAAGTTGCTACGCCGTGCTGCTGAGACAATCGCATGGCAGAACAATGTGATCAGCACTGTACCCGAAGGACCTGAGACAACGGCTGGTGAATATCCTGATCAAGATGCTCAGCCATTCCACGATGAGACATTAGAACAAGTTGCGCTCGCATTGGGTGCAGATTTTTATGAGAAGTATCCTGAGACCTACTCACTGCATGACGTGCTAGAACATATCAAGGAAATGCATCAGACCGTTGCAATCCTGAATACGTCAAACCTGCAGCTACAGCAAACGCTTGACGAGATCGACGATCAAAATCGTGCTGTGAGCTATGCGGAAGATCAGAAAGTATGTGCTTCAACGGATGATACGGCGCAACGTTACCAGTGGATGAAGGATATAACTAACTTCGCTCATAAGGTGCATGGTTACACAATGGCAGATCATAACGTGGGGGGTATCACACTCCGCAATATGGCTGAGGATCTGATTAGTCGCTCACCTGCAAACTAACCGATCAACCTGATTCAAACATGCCGTCATTTCGCTTGGCTTGCGATTGGCGGCGTTTTTATGCCTATTCCCTACCTACCCTAGCCGAGAGGTATCAACTTACCGTAAAACGATGCGTTTTTTAAGCCAACGTATGGCTTCCACCCAAACAGGGCGAGATAGAAATACCACTCGCCGTCCATTTCTTTCCAGTACGTACCATCGGATTCGGTGTGTGTAGCGCCATCAGGTCGGTTCATTCTTCACCGTCCTTGGATGCGAGATCCCAAGCACAGACATAAGACTCACCTGACGGCGTAATCACGCGAACGCCTGACTTGTTGGGATTAGGCTGGACCTTCTGCACATCGTCCTCAAAGCACGTGAATGGCAAGCCATCATCACGGCGTCCATACACACGCCCATCTTCAACGCGATCAAGTACGCCGTACCCTGTAAATTGACCACCTGAAAACTCAGTTGCGCTTTCAGAGGTGAAATCAACGTACACACGATCACCTTTCTTGAGCTGGTCTAGGTACTGCAGGAACGTAGGTGGTTCGCCAATCGGCGGTTTCATCAACTCGCCGCCGTTGTCAGTGTACCCAAGTCGCTCAAGCTGTTTTTTCAGTGATGCGATCTGTTGGCTTTGCGTATTGAATCGCTGACCTTGCTCGATGATCTGCTTGTCCTTGGTATCAATTTCCTGTTGCTGCATCCGCCAAGCAGCAAGCCACATGATCGGAAGCTCAGCATATGACTCATTCCGCAGGCTTTCTTTTTGACCATGAAAGGCGTTTGAAAATCTTTCCTGCCAGTAGCGACGCATATCCGTGTATTCGTCGCTTGGTGGATTCATTCTCATTGTGATTGACTTAAAAAATAACTCAAATAACTCGTGCTCGTTCTTACTCATCGCCCATGTACTCCGTTGTTGTCGTTGGCGTTGTTTATGTCGTTTGGTCATTGACTGTTCCTATGTAACTGGTTGATAACTTCCGCCTTACGCCGTTCATGCGCCTGACGTGCTTCATCGTGTGCGTTCACACGGTCTTTCCAATGCTGTTGGTTCTGATCCTTGATCTGCTGTGATAGCGCTTTAAGGCGTTCCGACATTTCGTGACGGCGATATGCAGCCACGTGCTCATCGTGGAAAACTGGTCGATCAGGTGCAGGTAGCGCCGTTTGCTGTGGTGGCGGTGGCAATAAACCTGCAGTCACCGCATTCTGCACGGCGATCTCTCGCATGTTCGCATCCCATCCTGCCGAGATCTCATAGTGCGGCGTACGGCTCTCACGCTTCGCCTGGTCAACGAAACGCTCATAGGCAGGGATGAATGCCATCCGAGCACCAATCTTGTCACCAGCATCAAGAATGGGCTTCGCAATCGCCCATGCCTTTGCCATTTCTTGAGTCCATACCACTGTCGCGGCTTCATCGGCTGCAGGGAGTGCTATCGCCCATGCTTCGTTGGCGCTGATCCACCCCCCTGCAGGGGCAAGGATCTCAAGGATCACCTTCAACGTCAGTTTGCCTGTGTGCTCACGGCGAACGCGAGTAAGCGCCTGCAGAACGTCGGCAAGTTGATAACCACTCAAGTCATCGACCATGACGAGTGCGACGTTCGGCTTGATCTCACTACCCATGACCTCAGCGGTAGCCATAAGGGAGACGATCAGCTTTTCCTTTTCGTCTCGGTTCATGGGTGATAAGCCCCCTGTTCACGCGCACGGAGCATGGCAATCGCTTCATCGGCTGCGCTTGCGTTCGCTTGTGTGCTGTCGATCTGACGAGCTCGTGTCTGCGTCATCGTGCGACCTGTTGCCCATTGGGTGCGGTAGGTTTCAGCTTTTGCGAGCAAAGTACCCAGATCATGCAGGTTTCTCACAACGTATAAATCATTCACGTTGAGCACATAGAACTCAGCAACGGATGCTGCTTCTTCACCTAGTCGTTGCCAAAGCTGCTTGATTTGAGAATTAACTTTCGCATTGCGGACAGGCGTTATTCCGTGACGATTCCAATACGCTTGACTGTAAGCCTCCCAAACCTTCGTTGTCGGTTTCTCAGTGTTATCCGTTTTTTTTGCTTGTTTCGGTTTTGGCAACACGGTTGGCAAAGCTTCAACCACGACCTCCTCTGACGCGACGCTTTGCGGTGCGGTGTTAAAATCAGGAATCAGGTTACTGGAATCAGGATTCAGGTAAGAGGGAATCAGGTTAAAGGAATCAGCACGATCAGTTCCGTCCTGATCTCGATCAGTTCCGTTTTTATCGCGATTAATCTCGATATTTTGCAAATCTTTGTTATTGCTAAAATTTTCGTGACCAACAAAATCAGCTTGTTCAATTCCTGGAATTTCTGAACCTTTATCACGTTCATTCTTGTGAGGGTTTTGATGTTTCTCGAAATTGTGAACTTTTAGGTATTGTTGACCACTAACGGAATAGATCGAGATAAATCCAGATTTTTCCAGATTAATCGTGAGCTGTTCAATACTGCATTCATCCCACGGTAAAAGGCGAACCTTTAGACGCTTTGGGCGATACTCCATGCAGCCCTTGTAGTCACACTCGGTCCATAGTCCGATGAATAATAATCGGGTTAATGGGCACAGCTCGCCAAGATCTTCATTCTGAAAAAATTGCGGTTTGATGTTCCGTGCTCTAGCCATGACTGATCATCTCCACAATTTTATTCTTAAATTCAGTCCAGTTCCTTACTGTCGTTGCAAAGTGTTTTAACTCGTCAGTGCAGTAACCAGCATATATGGCGTTATGAAGCCACATGATAGTTTTCCTCTCATCAATGTATGAGAGTCGTTTTCTCAATATACCTCTGATATACAGAAGCTCTCTTTCTGATTCAGGCTTTCGGTTCGCTGCGGCGATTTTTGGGATCTTCGCCATAAGCTCATTGCCATCAATTGAGTTGTCTTTGGTTCTAGGTATTGTCATTCCATCAATGACACTAACCAATTCCTCAAATGAAAATTTGTTGAGCCAACCCTCTACAGCCTTCATTCCTGTCTTAGTAATAGATTGCGGCTTTATTTTTTGATCAATGATCTTACATAGCGCAAGCACTTGCTCCTCATCAAAGGTGCTAAGTTCTTCACGCCACTGAATCATCATCTGTAGCTGTTGACGACGTTCCTCCAGTTCCTCAAGCATCTTACGCTGCTTATCCAGCATACTATTCTCGGAGAGGAGTCGATCACTCTTTCCTGAGTTACAATCACGACATGAAGTGATGAGATTCAGGATGTTGTTTTCACCACCGTTGCTCACTGGATCAATGTGGTCCACGTTTAGAACAACGTCGGGTGCAGACATACCACAATACTGACACTTGAAGTTGTCGCGCTTAAAAACCTCGAAACGCAGCTTGTCGCCAATTGCTTTTCTCTTTGGTTTTTTGCTTGTTTCTTGGTCATCTTGTGATAAAATAATACCGTTCATATAAGTCTCCAAAGCCCTAACTGTTACCGCAGTTAGGGTTTTTCATTTTGCACTTTCTGATTGTCTCAAAGCCTCAAGCTCATATTTAAGTAAACGAAGCTCATTACGCGGCGGCACATGGGTAAAGCTTTTTGAACGCCACATTCTGATCGTGTTAATCGAATGATCAAGTATATCAGCCACACATCTGCAGCTTACCTTGTACTCACTCATCAGATCTTTGAGTTCTTCCTTGCGCTGTTCTTCATTCATCTTGATTCACCGTGAATAAAACTAGCATTACCTAGCAATCATATCATTACTGATATTAACTATACAATACTATGTTGCTGGTTGATGCTGTAAAACGTTCGCCTTACTATCTTCTCTCAATCAATGGGCGCTCAGTAGCACCTGTCGCAACAAATAGATCCGCATCAGCCGATGAGCTGTAACCGATCTGCATTGCAGCCTGTGTGCTGGACGCTGAGCTATCGTATCGGGTTTTCGATTCAAACTCCTCGCCAGTGAAGCTCTTGAGCTTAGTTTCCGTGTAAGCCTTGATTTTCTCGGCTGCTTCCTCACTATGGCTTAGGTTCTTGACCTTTTGGTACACGTTCATCACCCAACCGTCACAGAATGCATCTGCGAGCTTCGTCTTGTTGGCTTGCTTGTGACGTGAGAGCTTCGTGCGAATGAAATCCTGACGATCTTTCTTTAGCTTTCGATAAAGCACCTCAAACGCATATCCTGCGATCTCAGCACTCGCACCAACACCAATTAATACGAGTGAGGCTTTATCCCTGCCGCCGCTGCGGACAATGCACTGACAGTCGAGCGCCTGACCGATTGCGCTATGAAGTGCGAGCACCCAATGAGCAGGACGCTCCCAAACATCGAGCCTCGATCCATGCTCAGCAACATCAGCGGCCATCACATGCTGAGCAGTTACGTTGTGCTGATCCATGAGGCGCTTCATTTGCTTGATCGCAATAGCCGCCTCATTCTCATTAGAGCTCTTAGACAGATCCATGCAGCGCTTGATCTTGCGTAAAATATCCTCGTTCATGCGCTCGCCCCTTGCTCAGCCTCACGAATCACTTTCTGCGTATCTTCATCGCCAAGCGGCATAAGGTTGCGAGCTGAGGTGACTCCACCTGGTATATAAAAGATCTCCCCTGTATGTGCATGAACAACCTTGAGTGGCTGATCTGCGTGGTACACCTCCACAAGCCAACCATCGTCGTAACTTCGCCCATCGTGCGCTGTCGATGTCACACGCCCATAGAACTCCTTGATCGTGACCACACGCCCAACGTTCTCCATAAACTGATCATTGATGACCAAAGCCAACATGCCAGGCTCTAACTGTTTCATAATTTCCCCTTGATTCGTTTGTTGCGATGATGGATCGCATGTTTCTAAATTAACAACACTAGCGACATGAAAAATCTTCGATCTTCCATCCGCCTCCGTTCTTCTCTGCAACCTTGATGCACTTGTAGAAGCGAAACCACGGCAGCGCCTCTGCAGCGAGCTTGATTTTAATCTGCCCTTTCTCGCTGGTGTACTCGCCCTTCGTTTCGTGGATGGCGAGTGTCATGTCCTTGTGCAAAACAATGAAATCCGTTTCGTACCAAGTGTTATTGGCTAACCTCACACGCATGGCATGAAACTTCCAATCCAACACATCACCCTGCATTTTCAGAAGGTCTAGGCGTTTGGCATATGCCTGCTCGGTGTTGTTCATCTGACCTTTTGGCAATCGCCCAAGCGCCTGCCATCGTTTCACACCGTCAGACTGTTTCGCCTTGTCTGCAGGTTTCTGATTGCGTTTCGCCTGGTAGCGCTCAAATTCCTCTTGCGTCCAGTTCACTGCGCAGCCTCAGTCAGCAACGAGTGAGCCTGTTCGATGAGCTTGGCAGCTTTAACGGCGGCAGGTGCTCCACTGCTCTTGAACGCCTCAACGAACTCATGGAACTC
>JACCEE010928076.1_pt1 | contig 11647 bp, 17 predicted proteins | sample 7449931 | NCBI WGS metagenome assembly JACCEE01 (sample SAMN15323457, study PRJNA562643) | freshwater metagenome | isolation source: river surface water | place: USA:Blue River Watershed | collected 2017-08-19 | reverse complement strand
TCCTCAAGAACCCCAAGTACGACATGCGCCCGATCCTGGACCTGATCTCCAACGATTTCATCCCGCTGCGCGAACGCCACGAATGGGGGTACATCATCCCCCACATGCTCGCGGGACAGCTCGGACTGCACCCGCAGGAAGCGCTCGACGTGCGCAAAGGACCCGACCGCGAAGACTACCGCGCCTTCCACGACCGCATGACGAGCGCGCTCACGGCTTGACAGGAACTGGCGTACCCGGGAACACCGGGCACGCCATCCCAGCTACCGCAAGGACTCCCGGGAAAACCGATCGTCCGCGGTGGTGACATGTTCCTGGGAGGACCATCCTTCCAGCCAACCTCTGCTCGCCGTACGGAAGCTGTCGTAATCGGGAACGTACGGCTTGATGTCCAGAAGCGGCGACCGGTCGAGGATGTCCAATCCCGTCACATGCACGAATTTCCCGACCACAGACACGATCCGAAGGCACGACAGCCCGATGGGATTGGGGCGCGACGGAGCCCGTGTCGCGAACAGGCCCCGTTCGACCGTATCACGGTAGGGTACCACCTTTGGCACCGCAGGCTTCGCGCGATCGATCCAGAATAGCGCCCACAGATGCGAGAAACCATCGAGATCGCAAAGCGCATCCTGCCAATTTTCGTCGATCTCCAGCGTTCCCCTCCCGCCTCGCCTGTCCACATGTGGGCAAGCCAGCCCATCCGGTTCGCCTTCCTGCCATCCCTTGTCCAGGTACCACGACACGAACGATTGCACAGGCGTGCCTTCTGCCACCTTCCATGGGGAATGCACAACACCGATCGGATCCAGTCGGAGTCTTTCCTGGTTCATGACCGCACCTGCACGCCGCTTCCCGCCAGCTGGATGCATTCTTCGATTTCGCCGTCGGACAGGAAACGAAACCCTTCGTCTCCCTCCGTTTCGATCGCCAGTCTCGAGATCCCGTTCCCGGAAGGCGTCAAACCCAGCATGCGGGACGCCGCAGCGACGCTCGTGGAGGAATCGTCCACCACCAGAATACGTTCGTCGCAGGGCTCCGTCAGGAGTTCGAAGATCGGTCCGGAATTCCAGGGAATATCGACCACGAGATTTTCCATCCCGTAGAGCTTGGCTTCCCGACGCGCCCGATCGCGCAAACGCAGGACAAGATCCGTCGTCGCCCGCTGGCCATCCACAACCCTTCCGTGCACCAGGCGCCCATGCGAACTGGTCGACACCAGGAACCAGGCGAGTAAAGGCTCTTCGATGGAAATCGCGCCCCTCGAGCAGGATTCCACACATTTCCCGCAGGCGGAACACTGTGCCGGATCGATCGAGATCCGGCCTTCGATACGACGGATGGCCTCCGATGGACACACACGAAGGCACCGCCCGCATCCAGTGCAGATTTCGGATCGCAACACAGCGGCTCGGTTGCCATGTACCTGGCTTCTCTGAATCGGGCTCCCTTGCGAATCGCCCCATGGATCCAGTCCTTCGAGATCGGGATCCAGAACGAGCGAATGCGTGGTTCGATTCGAAATTGCCTCGACGACCCGACGCCGTCGCACCGGTTCGCATATCCCGATCACCGCGATCTCGCGGATGCCTTTCGCCGCCATTGCAACTTCTCCCGCTTTGCGCCCGTTGGATTCCGACGCGTCGTACAAGCGACACGTTTAGATGTTGTTTACATCCAATATAAAAAACGAAAGGGAATCCGCCGGATCCCCTTTCCTCTCGGTGGCTACGCACACGGGAAGTCAAATCACCTCTCCACGCCTCCACACCCCGACCAGCGTCCGGTTGGGGCGCGTGATCAACCACAAGGTGGGCCAGACCAGGATCAGGTCCCTCACCAGCGAAATCCAAGCGTCCTTCTTGCTCAAGGCTCCGTCGATCTCGAAACACCCGCAGGTGATCCCGAGGTCGCGCCCCACGGCCTGCGCCAACGCCACGATGAACGCGACGAACATCAGGGACAGCAGCACGGCCATCTCGCGGCTCCAGCGGGTGAACACGATCGCCAACCCCACCCACAGCTCCAATTGGGGCATGAACAACGCGAACAGGTTCACCGACCACTGCGGCAGGAACTGGTATTGGGCGACCAGCACCGCGAACCCTTGCGGGTCCTGAATCTTGAACCACGAGGCCGCGACGAACATTCCCCCGATCCCCACGCGGGAAGCCGTCTCCAGGATCCGCGCCGACAGATCGGCGTCCAGGCGGAACGCCGGCCAAAGGAACAGACCCGCCAGGACCACCTCGGCGATCCCGATGTGGATGCGCCACATGAACAAAGCGTCGAACCGGAAGGCCACGGAAAAGATCCCGGGAAACGAGATCTCCAGGACGGAAAGTGTCAGACTCGCCACGGCCAGGAGCATCCAGGCGGCGGCGAACAAGGATCGGCGGGTCATCGTCCGATTTCCTCGGGTTCGGGAAGTACGATCTGGCCGCCAAACCATGTCACCCGCTTTTCCGGCGCGACGCGGAAGTTGTTGAGCACGGCGAGCAGCGCCGACAATCCCACCACGGCCAGGATCACCTTGCGATCCAATGTCTTCATGGCATCTCCTCGAGTCGATGATTCATCCCGTTGACTTCGAACCTTCCGAAGCCAATTTAGATGTGATATACACCTTATATACGAAGACGATAATTCCATTGTTGCATAATGTTGCAATCGAACATACATTCCTGCCATGCCTTGCAAAACCTGTGAACCCATCGCCGTTCCGGATCTCGCCGACAAAATTTGGTTCATCCATCGATCCCGCATCCTGGCCGCGTTGGCCAACCCCGCCCGCCTCAAGATGATCGTCAGCCTGTCCCAAGGCGAAAAGTGCGTTTGCGAGATGGCACAGGAAGTGGGGCTGGACATGTCGACCACCTCGCGCCACCTCGCGCAATTGAGGCAAGTCGGCCTATTGGAAGACGACCGCCGCGGCAACATGGTCTTCTACAAACTCAAGGCCACCTGCATCCCCGATTTTCTGCAATGCCTGGACGGTCTTTCCGAGCATTGACGCCCTTTCCGCGAAAGACACGAAGTCTTCTTCCATCCAATCCATCAGGAGAGCCAATCATGATCCTCGAAGTCCTGGGTACCGGTTGTGCCAAATGCAAGATGCTCCACGAGGCGGTCCTCAAAGCGGTCGCAGAATCCGGCGTACAAGCCGATGTCCGCAAGATCGAAGACATCGCCGCCATCCTGGATCGCGGCGTCATGAGCACCCCCGCGCTGGTCAAGGACGGCAAGGTCCTGGTGGCTGGCAAAGTTCCCTCACCCAAGGAGATCGCCTCATGGCTCGTTTGATCCTCTCCCTCGCGATCGCCCTGGCGACCGCCACAATCGCAGCCCCCGTCCAGGGACCGCAGCCCCCCGCGACCGTGCAGGCCACCTACTTCCACTACGAGTACCGCTGCATTTCCTGCGTCAAGCTCGAGCGCTGGGCCGCTTCGGTGATCCAATCCGGCCTCAAGGATTCCATCAAGACCGGACGCCTCAAATGGGGAACCATGGACATGGAATCCCCGCAAGGATCGGCGCTGGCCGACAAGATCGGGCTCATGAACAAGAACGTGGCTCTCATGGAGATGCGAGGCGGCAAGATGGTCCGTTCCAAGGAACTCGTGCATACATGGAAGCTCCTGCGTGATTCATCCGCGTTCGCCAACTACGTGAAATCCGAAACGATCGCGTTCCTCAAGGAAGCCCGATGATCGAATCCGACCTGCCCGTGCTGGCCGCTTTGGGCCTGGGAGTGTTGACCTCGATCTCGCCCTGCCCCATGGCCAGCCACGCTGCAGCAGTGTCGGTTCTTGTCCGTGGGGCGGGCTCCTGGAAAAGCGGCCTGGTGGTGGGCATAAGCTACGCGCTGGGCCGCGCCGCCGCCTACGCCGGACTCGCCTGGATTCTGTCGGCGGGCATTTTTCGGCTGGGGCCTCTGGTGCGCAAGATCCAGTTCCATGCCGAATCGGTGTTGGGTTGGGTGTTCCTGGTGGGCGGCATCTTGTTGGCCATCTCGCCGTGCCTGCGTCTGCCCGGTGGCGGCATGAACACCTTGCGCTGGAAAGAACGACTTGATCGCCTGGGGCCAGTTCCGGGAGCGTTCCTGCTGGGAGCTCTCCTTGCCCTGGCCTTCTGCCCCGTGTCGGCGGGAATCTTCTTCGGGTCGGTGGTTCCGCTGGCGGTCGCGAGCACACCGTCGTGGTCAGTGACCATTCCCTACGGCCTGGCCACGGCCTTGCCCGTGTTCGTGCTGGTGGTGGCCGCCGGATACGGAACCCACATGGTGGCGCGCACGTTCAACGCCACCCAGAAGATCACCCCTTGGCTGCACCGCATCTCGGCAGCGGGCATGATCGTCGCCGGAATTTGGCTGCTCGTGCGTTCGTGGTAGCGCGGCGTTCATCCAATCGATCCGAAAAGATCAAGATTTTCTGGCTGACACCCCAGGATGCATTTTCGGCTCGGAATGCGCACCTCAACTCAATTCGTACCGGTTTGCGAGTATGGAATGCTGGAATCGTTCAGCCTACGCATCCACTGCAATCCTCTCGAAACACCTTGGCACTAGACTTACCGTGCTTCACTCCGTATATTTCGATATATGGCGAAACATAGAAACGAAGTCGCACTGGACGAACTTGCCGAAATCGCATCCGCCCTTGGCGAACCCAAGCGGCTGCTGGCGCTGGCCATGCTCGAGCGTGGCGAACTCTGCCTCTGCGACCTGACCGATGCGCTCGCCCTCTCGCCATCCACGGTGTCCAACCACATGGCGATCCTCAAACGCGCCGGACTGGTGGAATCCCGAAAAGATGGCCGCTGGGCGCATTTCCGCCTGGCCGACACCGATCCATCCCCCGCGATCGCCCAAGCCCTTCGCTGGGCGCTCGAACATTTGCCGAAATCCGTCGTTCCATCGTCCACATGTTCCACCAAGGAGTGCTGCCCATGACCGCCAAGACCAAACTGCTGTTTTTGTGCACCGGCAATTCCTGCCGCAGCCAGATGGCCGAAGCCTGGACTCGCCACCTCAAGGGCGACCTCTACGAGGTCTACAGCGCCGGGATCGAAGCACACGGGCTGAACCCCAACATGGTCAAGGTCATGGCCGAAGTCGGCATCGACGTCACCGGGCACACGTCGGATCTTGTCACCAAGTACTTCGACGCCGGCTTGGAGATCGTGGTCAGCGTCTGCGGCCACGCCGACCAGAACTGCCCGGTGTTCCCAGGCAAGGTCAAGCGCATCCACCAGGGGTTCGATGACCCCCCGAAGCTGGCCCGCGAACTGGCCGCCCAGGGCGCCAGCGAAGAAGAACAGCTGGCGCCGTACCGTCGGGTGCGCGACGAGATCAAGGCGTGGGTAGAGACTTTGCCGGGAGCGCTCGCGTGAACCCCTCCCTCGAAGAACAGATTCGCGCCAAGGTGCGCGAAGGTTACGGCGCCATCGCGACCACCGAGCAGGGCTGCTGCTCGGGCGCGTCGTGCTGCGGATCCAACCCCGAAGTCGCCCGCAACTTGGCCACCAAGCTCGGCTACGATCCCGCCGTGCTTGAAACCCTGCCCGAGGGAACCAACCTGGGATTGTCGTGCGGCAACCCCCAGGCCATCGCCTCGCTCCTCCCAGGTGAAACCGTGATCGACCTCGGGTCGGGCGCCGGGTTCGATGTGTTCCTTGCGGCGCAGGCCGTGGGCCCGACCGGCAAGGCCATAGGCGTCGACATGACCGCGCAAATGCTCTCCAAGGCGCGCCGCAACGCGGTGTCGTTTTCCGAGCGCACAGGTCTTTCCAATGTCGAATTCCGTCTGGGCGAAATCGAGCACCTTCCCGTGTCCGATTCCAGCATCGACGTGATTCTTTCCAACTGCGTGATCAACCTCTCCCCCGACAAGCCGCAGGTCTGGCGCGAGATCGCCCGCGTGCTCAAACCCGGCGGCCGGGTGGCCATCTCCGATCTTGCCCTGTTGCGTCCGCTGCCGGATGCCGCCAAGGAACTGGCCGAGGCCCTGGTGGGCTGCGTGGCCGGCGCCGCCCTGGTGGAAGACATCCGACGCGACGCCCAAGCGGCAGGACTGGTGGAGGTCGCGATCGGGATCAAGCACGAATACATCGCGGTCATGGAAAACACGGGAGATTCGCTGTACCGCGACATCCTGTCCCATCTGCCTTCGGGACAAAGGTTGTCAGACTACATCGTATCGACCGACATCGCGGCCCGCAAGCCCATACATGCGTTGGGGAGCGACGACCGGAGCTTTCCTGCGGGCGACGGCCCCGGCGGTGGCGACGACATCCGACTCGCGACCGCCACCCCCGAGTGGCACCAGACCAGCTCGTGCTGCGGTGCCACCGAGATGGGCGATGTCGGCGCCGGAAAGAAGTGCTGCTGATGGCCGCCGCACGATTGTCGTTTTTAGACCGATGGCTGACACTTTGGATCGGCTTGGCCATGGGCGCCGGATTGCTCTTGGGCCGCTTTGCACCAGGAATTGTCCAAGCATTGGCCGATGCGTCAGTGGGATCGACCTCCATCCCCATCGCCATCGGGCTGGTGCTCATGATGATTCCGCCCTTCGCGCGCGTGCGCCCGTCCGAACTTCCCAAGGTGTTCGCCGAACCCAAGGCACTGACACTTTCTGTTGTCATGAACTGGATCGCCGGACCGGCGCTGATGTTCGCGCTGGCCTGGATTTTCCTGTCCGATCGCCCCGACCTGTTCGCGGGACTGGTACTGGTGGGCCTGGCCCGCTGCATCGCCATGGTCGTGGTGTGGAACCAGCTCGCCGGAGGGTCGGCGGCAGCGGCAGCTGGCCTGGTGGCATTCAACAGCGTCTTCCAAGTCCTCACCTACGGTGGTTACGCCTGGTTCTTCCTGTCAGTGGTCGCTCCGTGGGCCGGACTTCCTGCCCAGGAAATTTCGGTGTCGATGGGCGAAGTCGCGATGTCGGTGCTGTTGTACTTAGGGTTGCCGTTCGGCATCGGACTGGGAATCCGGGCGTTGCTGGTGCGAACCCGCGGTGAAGCGGCCACGGCCCGATTCAATGCCCGGTTCGCCCCGGTGACCTTGGTGGCCTTGCTGTTCACGATCGTAGTGTTGTTCGCGCTGCAAGGCGACCGGATCTTATCCGAGCCCTTCGATGTTGTGCGGGTGGCAATTCCACTCACGATCTACTTCGGGGTCATGTTTGCCATTTCCTGGTGGTCGGCGCGCAAGATCGGGATGGATCGCGAACGGACCGTCACCCAGGCATTCACCGCGGCATCGAACAACTTCGAGCTGGCCATCGCGGTGGCCATCGGGTCGTTTGGGTTGACCTCGGGAGCGGCGTTCGCGGCGACCATCGGACCGCTGGTGGAAGTGCCCGTCATGGTCGCGCTGGTGCAACTGGCGCTGCGTCGGGGCAAACGGAACTGAACACTTCCCCCGCGCCTGGAACAAGCGCGGAGGAAGCCTTGATCACTTCTTGGTGATGGTCTTGAGTACGGTTTCCTTGTCCAGCTTCTTGGTGCAGAAGAACCAGTCGTGGCAGGTCAGGTCCTTGGTCTCCATGCGTTCCTTGGCCACGCCGCACGAACCGGCCGTGGGCACGATCACGTCGTCGCCGGGGCGCCAATCGGCGGGAGTCGCGATCGAGAACGCGTCGGCGGTCTGCAGCCCGATCACGATGCGCAGGATCTCGTCGAAATTGCGCCCGAGGCTGAGCGGGTAGTAGAGCACGGTGCGCACGACCCCTTTGGGGTCGATCACGAACACGGCGCGCACGGCCTTGGTGCTGCTTTCGCCGGGCTGCATCATCCCGTACTTCTTGGCCACCTCCATGGTGATGTCCTCGATGAGCGGGAACGTCACCTCGACATCCTTCATGCCCTTGTACTGGATCTTTTCCTTGATGGTGCGAAGCCATGCGATGTGGCTGTACAGGCCGTCGACCGAAAGCCCCACGAGCTTGCAGTTGTACTTCTCGAACTCGGGCATCAAGGTCGCGAAGGTCATGAATTCCGAGGTGCACACCGGCGTGAAGTCGGCCGGGTGCGAAAAGAGGATCACCCAGCTTCCCGAATACTGCTCGGGGAAGTTGATTTCTCCCTGGGTGGTGACGGCCTTGAAGGCGGGCGCCTTGTCGCCGATGCGGGGAAGCGAGACGGGCGTGGCGTTCGTGGATTCCATGTTCCTGGTTCTCCTGTCGAGTTTTTGCGAGTGGCGAGGTGGAGGCGGATGCATCCTTGACAGGAATCGTTCCGAAAAGATCCAAACAATTCCTGTCTATTGGATGTATCTAACATCCATCAGGGTACAATAAACGCCGAACCAAAGCAAACCGCAGCGGATGCGGCTCCCGGACGATGCGCCCCGAACCCGGCCGACAACGGAATCCGTCATCGGCCGATGGGATCACTTCGCGGCGTCGTCTCCCGGCAGCAGCCCGTCCAGTCGCTTCGCCAGAGCCCGGACCTCGTCGCGCAAGGCATCGATGCCCGAGACTTCCGTCCTGGCCTGGCCCCCGAACCGTCCGAACCCCTGCCCGCGTCCGTTGCCGTTGCCGCCAGCACAACCGCGACCACCTCCCCGCCCCCGTCCGCATCCGCGTCCGGCTCCGCGGCCGCTCCCGCCGGGAGCGCTCTCGTATCCGGGAGCACCCGATCCCGAGCACAACCCGGTCCCTCTTCCCGTGCGGGAACCTTCCCCGCGCGGTCCCGTGCGATCTCCATTTGGCATTGTCTTCTCCTTTTTTGTTTTCCATGGCACTCCGATCCCGAACCACCTTCGGCTCGGGCGGATCACCACGCTCGTTCGACACCCGCGCGAAACGATCCTTCCGGACCCATCCGCTCGCGGGCGCGCATTTCCGATTGCCCAAACCCGAGGATCTTCAGCCGCCTCGGGCGACTCTCCCCCGGCCACAGCCTAGACGGCGCCCCTGGCCCCTTCCACAACCCGGCATCGCGAACCGGTCCGGATCGAACCCTCCTTGCGCCCAGGCCTCGGCGATCGAATCGACGGCACCGGCCAGGAAGGCGACCACCTGGAGCCCTTCGCCGCGCACCTCATCGGCGAAACAGCGGCTGGCCGCACCGCAGAGCAACACCCTGGCCCCCGACTCCAGCACGGAGTCCGCCAGACGGCGCGGAGCGTCGGGCTCCACCACCAGGCGGGAGGCCTCGCTCCAGTAAGAATCGCCGATCTCGAGTACGACGATTTCCGTCGCAACATCGAGCAGCGGAGCGATTCTTCCTTCCCATACGGCGAGTGCGATCTTCATGTGCCGATCCGTCCTTTCCAACGCGAGCCTACCAACGCAACCGGCATGCCATCGCATCGGACAAGCGACACGGAACGGATCGACGCCTCGAACGGTCGCGCGGACGCGACGGTCGCGCGTCGCAGCGTCGCTTTGGCGCTACGGTCGATCGTCCGCCTCTTCGCACGCTCCCTTCGCGGGAAGCTCCAGCCCCAGGCGCCGCACCATGCGGAAGAACGTGCTCTTGTGCACGCCCAACTCGCGGGCAGCGGCCGTGCGATTTCTCCCGTTGCGCTCCAACGCGGCCAGGATCGCGGCCGCATCCAGATTGTCGCGTGCGTTTTTCAGGGGATCCACGGACTCCCACCCTCTGCGCGCCGCACGCCATTCCTCCGGAAGATGTTCGATTCCGAGCCAACCGGCATCGCATCCAACGAACGCCCGTTCGATCGCGTTTTCCAGTTCCCGGACGTTTCCGGGCCAATCGTGGGCGACAAGAAACGACATCGCGTCGGCGGCGACGCCTTCGATCGACTTGCCCTGCTCGCGGTTGAACCTGGCGACGAACTGGTCGACAAGGGATGGGATGTCCTCCTTGCGGCGGCGAAGCGGCGGGAGCTCGATCCGCACCACGTTCACCCGGTAGTACAGATCTTCCCGGAACCGGCCCGCCTTCACTTCCGCCGCGAGATCGCGATGCGTGGCGGCCACGATCCGCACGTCGGCGACTTCCGATTCCACCGAGCCCAGTGGTTCGTAGCGGCGCTCCTGCAGCACGCGCAGCAACCGCACCTGCAGCGCCGGACGGATCTCGCCGGTCTCATCCAGGAAAAGCGTCCCTCCTCGCGCCTGGGATAACCTTCCCGGCTTGTCCCGGTGCGCCCCGGTGAAGGCGCCCTCCTTGTAGCCGAACAATTCCGATTCGAGCAAGGAATCGGGCAGAGCGCCGCAATTGATCGCCACGAACGGCCCGCTGGCGCGGGGTCCGGCCGCGTGGATGGCTCGCGCGACCAGCTCCTTTCCGGAACCGGTCTCGCCCAGGACCAGGACGGTGCTGGAACTGGCCGCGACGGAGGGAAGCATTCGCAACACCCGGCGCATGGAAGGACTGCAGCTGGATAGATCGCCGAACCGCTCGCCTTGATCCAGTTCGCGACGAAGTTCCTGGACTTCCGACAGATCCCGGAACGTCTCGGCCCCGCCCACGACGTTTCCCGCCGCGTCGCGCCAAACGGCCGTGGATATGCTGATGGGGATCCGTTCGCCTTCGGCGTCCACGATGAACCCCGACCTCCCGATCACGGCTCGACCAGTCCGCAAGGTCTCGCGCAGGGAGCAATCGGGTCCGCACATGCTGGAGCGGAACACCTCGGAACAGATGCGACCTATGGCTTCTTCGCGGGGAACGCCCGTGATGCCTTCCGCCGCTCGGTTGAACGAAACAATCTTCCATTCGGGGTCCACCGTGAAGACTCCGTCCGAAATGCTCTCCAGGATCGCATCGGTCGCGGCGGGAGGGGGCTCGGCCCCGTCCACCCATCTTTGGTTCCTCGACTCTTCCATGGCCCCCACCTATGCGCCCAATGGCGCAAGACGCAACTCCATTTGCGATATGGACGGCGCTCAAGGATGTAAGTTACACCTTTTATTTGCATGATCAAAACGCCTGCACGATCGGTCGGTGCGACACATTCGGAGAACGAACCAAACATGGAATGCACGCTCTGCAAACCCAAATCCTGTCGCAAGCTGGAACCGTGCGGCAATGAAGCCTTCTCGCGCGAGGAACTGATGGAAGCGTACAAAGCTCCGGAAAACCTCGCGACCATGCGCGCGGCATCGCGGCTCGTGGACGGAGGCCGGGCCGGAACACTGTCCCGACTCGAGGAAATCGCCGAGTTCGCCTTGGACAGATCCTGGAAACGCATCGGGTTCGCCTACTGCCGCAGCATGGAAAAGGACGCGACCTTGGTTTCCCGCTACCTGCGGTCCAAAGGCCTTCGCGTCGAGGCCGTCTCGTGTTCCACCGGAGCGATCGCGCAGGACGACATCGACGAGGATTCCACGACCCACAAGGTGAGCTGCAATCCGCTGGGACAAGCCCGACAGATCAAGGCCTTCGGCGCCGACTTGGTGGTCGACATGGGCCTTTGCGTAGGACACGACATCCTGTTCCGCCAAGCGACATCGGACCTTCCAGGCACCACCCTGGCCGTCAAGGACCGGACTAGCGGACACGCCCCGCTCGAATCCATCCGCAGGATCGGCTCGCAGGAAACCGCTGTGCCTTCGCCCTGAAACCCGCCATGTCGGGAACCGGACCCGAATTCTCGTAACTTTCGGGGTTTCCAGAAGTCAAAGGTTCCATCATGTGCCCGAATTTTCTGTATACCTGGCAATCCAGCATC
>JACCEE010697291.1_pt1 | contig 11649 bp, 5 predicted proteins | sample 7449931 | NCBI WGS metagenome assembly JACCEE01 (sample SAMN15323457, study PRJNA562643) | freshwater metagenome | isolation source: river surface water | place: USA:Blue River Watershed | collected 2017-08-19 | reverse complement strand
TGGGAGTTAAATGCTAAAAATCCTGCACCCAATAAAATAAATGTAGAAAGTATATGTCTTTTCATAAAATGAAATGTAATATGTAAACAGAAAATAATCCTAATTTAATCATTATAACGACAAATGAAATATAAGTTTCCCTATATCTAAACTGATAAGAATTAGTATCAAAATTACGATTTATTTGTGACGGAAAAAACTCATTTATCTCATAGAAAAATAGAGGACCGGTTTATATTAAATGCCATTGACTATAAATATAAACAAAAAAAAAGCACCGAATTTCGGTGCTTTTTTTGGGGGGGAAAACTATTTTATAAGTTTTATTTGATCTTGAGGATAAACACCTCTTTCAAGTTTCTCTTTAATTTCTTTGAAAATGTTAACGGTAAATGTAACATCTTCAAGAGTGTGAACTGCTGTTGGGATTATTCTCAGCATAATCACATCTTTCGGAACAACTGGATATATTACTAATGAACAGAATATTCCATAGTTTTCACGCAAATCAAATGCAACGTTAGCGCCTTGTTGTGGAGAACCTTTTAAGAATACAGGAGTTACTGGAGATTCTGTATTTCCAATATCCATTCCTGCGTCTTTCAACCCTTTTTGAAGAGCTTTCACTACTGTCCAAAGATTTTCGCGAAGTTGTGGTTGTGTTTTTATTAATTCTAAACGTTTCAATGAACCAACAACCATTGGCATCGGAAGTGATTTTGCGTAAATTTGAGAGCGTAAATTGTACATTAAGTAATCAATAACGTCTTCTTCACCCGAAATAAAACCACCAATACCTGCCATTGCTTTTGCAAATGTTGCAAAGTAAAGATCAATTTTATCTTGAACGCCGAAATGACTACCTGTTCCACGACCTTCTGGACCCATTGTTCCAAATCCGTGAGCATCGTCAACCAACATTCTGAATTCAAATTTATCTTTTAAGGCTGCAATTTGGTCTAATTTACCAAGGTCGCCTGCCATACCAAATACACCCTCTGTTATAACTAAAATACCTCCTTTTGTTTCATCGGTGATTTTTTTAGCAAAACCTAACATTTTTTCGCATTTCGCGATATCATTATGTGGGAATACGAAGCTTTTTCCACCTTTACCTTTATGAAGGAAAATACCATCCATGATACAAGCATGCGATTCTGAATCGTACACGATAACATCATTGCGCGATGCTAAACAGTCGATGATAGAAACCATACCAGGGTAACCAAAGTTTAAAAGGTATGCCGATTGTTTTTGTACAAATTCAGCTAATTGGTTTTCAAGTTCTTCGTGCAATTTTGTTTGCCCTGACATCATTCTTGCTCCCATTGGATAACCTAATCCCCATGTAGCGGCACCTTCTGCATCTGCTTTGCGTACTTCAGGATGATTTGCTAACCCTAAGTAGTTGTTCAAACTCCAGGTTAAAACTTCTTTCCCTCTGAATTTCATGCGGGGAGCAATTTCTCCTTCTAATTTTGGAAACATAAAATAACCATGGGCTTCTTTTTGCCAAACACCCAAAGCTCCTCTGTTTTTAAACTTTTCAAATAAATCCACTTTTGTATGTTTTTAATTTGTAACTGAAATCAAATTAATTTATCGAAAGCAAATGTACACTTTTTCATTAATCGATGGTTAAAAATATTTTAACAAAGTTATGAAAACAGTTGTTTTTAATCTGTGCATTATCTTATGCGAGCATTTGTCGTATCGATTCTATGTTTTTTGAATTTGTTATTTCTTTGCCTTCGGGGGTATACATATATTCTATATTCGTTTTATATGCTTCCGTAATTTTATTTCGAACCATTTTCAATGTACTATTTATCATTTTATTTTCTTCGGTAAATGGTTCGGTTGCAATACAAAATGTTGTTGGAAGCCATCGTTCGGGGAACTGATTTTGATGCTTACCTCCTGTTTTATATTCGGCAATTTCTTTTTCGAGTAAATGTAAAATAAATGGTTCAGCTCCTTTTCGTTCTGCCTTATGATGATGATGTAGCCAGTTTTTAATTGCCTCTTTTTTCGGAACAATGATTGCCGTTGTATAATTACATTGATTATTGTACAGCATTATTTGATCGATATATTTTGAGCGTTCTACGAAAGTCGATTCAATTGCTTCAGGGCTGTACTTTTCTCCATCATTTGAAATCAGCAGACTTTTAAATCGACCTTGAACATAAAGGAAATTGTCTTTGTCAAGATAGCCCATATCTCCCGTATGCAACCAATTATCGATGATTGTTTCAGCAGTTGTTGTTGGGTTGAGGAAATACCCCTTCATGACATTTTCTCCTCGAATTACAATTTCGCCTTTTTGACCAAGAGGAAGCGTCTTTCCGTTGTCGTCGCAAATTTTAATGTCTAAATAATTGATCACCTTACCCGATGATGCTATTTTGTAATTTTCAGGAACATTGGCCGATATAACTGGCGATGCTTCGGTAAGTCCGTATCCTTGATAAATAGGAATGCCTATTGCAAAAAAGAATTTTTGCAATTCAGCGTCAAGGAATGCTCCGCCTCCTACAAAATATTTCAGATTTGTTCCGAAATTTTCGCGAATTTTTTTAAAGATTATTTTGTCGATTATCCGATAGGGGATATACGATAAAGCCCGTAATCCTTTGCCTTTGTCGGGTCCATAACCATGATAGTGACATCCGGTTGCTATGCCGATTTTAAATAATAATTCTGCAATTTTACCTTTCTTCTTGATGCCGGTTTCTATGTTTTTCTTGAAGTTTTTTGTTAATGCTGGAACCGAAATCAGTAAATGAGGATTTATTTCCTTGATATTAATAGGTAAATTTCGAAGTGCTTCGGCTGCCGACTTTCCTTGTTGAACCGATGCTAGCGATGCTCCATAGCGCATTACGGTGTACATTAATGCTGTGTGCGCAAACGAATGGTCGAGAGGAAGTATTAATAATGAACGAAAATGTTGTTCGAGTTTGAAAAATTCAGAGCATTGCAATGAATTAACCCATAGGTTCTTATGTGTAAGGATTACACCTTTTGGATCGGCCGATGTTCCCGAAGTATAGGAAATCAGCGCATCGTCATCGCCAACAACATTTTCTGTTTCCCATGAAATGTAAAGAGTGTTTTCTTTTAACAATTCTCGTCCTCTTTGAATTGTATTTTCAAACAAGACTTCCTTTGCTTGATATGATTGCCGTTCGTCAAATAAAATTATTCTTTCAAGCGACGGTATTTCATTAATAAATTGTTCGATTTTGGGATATTGGATTTCTGAAATCAATAGAATTTTTGAGCCGGAGTGATTAAGTCGAAAAAGGATGTCGGGCGATTCGAGTTTCGTAGATAATGGCACATTGATGCCTCCGATATAAAAAATGCCTAACTCACTTGTAATCCAGTCTTTTCTGGCTTGAGAAAGAATAGCAATTCTATCACCTTTTTTGATACCCATTTCTTTAAGGCTTGCAGCAAAAGCTTTTGCTTGTTCCTGCATTTCGGCGTAGCTTGTTGGATGGTATACTGAGTTTGTCTTTTCCCAGAATGCCGGGTTCGAACCATGATTTTCAACCGTATTATCAAATAATTTTGGTATCGTTTTTAGCATATCTCCTGCTCGTTTAAAGTTTGTCTTTTACGTATTTACCGGTAACCGAATTCTTACATTTAACAATGTCTTCGGGTGTTCCGCTAAATACAAGCTCTCCTCCCTGATTTCCTCCTCCGGGGCCTAAGTCAATAATCCAATCTGCCGTTTTTATGACATCTAAATTGTGTTCAATGACAATAACGCTGTGTCCTTTTGATATCAGTTCATTAAATGCTATTAAGAGTTTTTTTATATCGTGGAAATGAAGGCCGGTAGTGGGTTCATCAAAAATAAATAGAGTTGGTTTATTTGAATTTTCTCCTGATAGGAAACTTGCTAATTTTATACGTTGTGACTCCCCGCCGGAAAGTGTACTCGACGGTTGTCCTAATTTAACATATCCAAGTCCCACATTTTGTAGTGGTTTAAGTTTTTCAACAATTTTCTTTTCGAGCGAATTGTTTGATTTGCCAAAGAATTCAATTGCTTCGTCAATCGACAATTCCAGTATATCGAAAATGTTTTTGCCTTGGTACATTACTTCAAGAATGTCTTCTTTGAAACGCTTGCCATTACATGCTTCGCATACTAATTCGATGTCGGCCATGAATTGCATTTCGACTTTTATAATACCTTCGCCTTCGCATTCCTCGCAGCGTCCTCCTTCTATGTTGAATGAGAAATGGCTGGGCGAAAATCCATTTATTTTAGCAGCTTGCTGTTCGGAATATAATTTACGAATTTCATCGTATGCCTTACTGTAGGTTACGGGGTTTGATCGCGATGATTTTCCTATCGGATTTTGATCAACGAATTCGACTTGTTGTAATTGATTGTAGTCGCCGGTTAAAGAATCAAATTCTCCAGTTTTATCGCCATAGCCACCCAATTGTTTTACAACCGATGGATAAAGTATTTTTCTGATTAACGATGACTTTCCTGATCCGCTAACTCCGGTTACAACGGTAAATACATTTAAAGGAAATGTAACATCAATGTTTTTTAAATTGTTCTCACGAGCTCCGCAAACCGTTATTGCGTTATTCCATTTGCGTCTGTTGAGTGGAACTTCTATTGTTTCTTTGCCGGTTAAATATTTCGCAGTCCAGCTTACATCTTGTTTAACTAATTGATCGTGTGTGCCATGAAATACGATTTCGCCACCCCAAATACCGGCATTTGGACCAAAATCGATAATTTGATCTGCAGCTCGCATTATATCTTCATCGTGTTCTACAACCACAACAGTATTGCCTAAGGCTTTTAAGCTTTTTAATACGCCAATGAGTAGTTGTGTGTCGCGAGAGTGAAGTCCGATGCTTGGTTCGTCGAGTATGTAAAGTGAACCAACTAAACTACTTCCCAGCGATGTTGCCAAATTAATACGTTGCGATTCTCCTCCCGAAAGTGTTGATGACAATCGGTTAAGTGTTAGGTAATGAAGTCCGACGTTTAAAAGGAAGTCGATTCGTGATTTTATTTCAATCAACAATCGTTTGCTGATTGTTCGTTCGTGTTCGTTGAGTTGAAGATTGTCGAAGAATATTTTCAACTCATTAATTGGTAAATCGACCAATTCGGCAATTGCTTTCCCGCCAATTTTTACATATCCGGCCTGCGGTTTGAGGCGTTTCCCTTCGCAAAGCGGGCATGTGGTTTTGCCTCTAAATCGCGATAATAATACGCGATATTGAACTTTGTAAAGATTTTCCTCAACCATTTTGAAAAATTGATTGATTCCGTGGAAATGCTCGTTCCCATTCCACAATGTTTTCTTTTGTTCTTCGGTTAATTGATGATAGGGGCGATGAATCGGAAATGAAAATTTATCGGCAGTGTATATAAGTTGGTCTTTCCATTCACTGAGTTTTTCTCCTTTCCAGCAAGCTACTGCTTCTTGAAAAATTGAGAGGTTTTTGTTGGGGATAACCAAATCAGGATCAATGCCCATTACTTTCCCAAATCCTTCGCACGATGGACATGCTCCTAACGGATTGTTAAAACTGAACATGTGAACCGTTGGCTCTTCGAATTTTATTCCATCGGCTTCAAAACGGTTCGAAAAATGATGTTCGTGGTGTTTACCGTTTTCGGGCATCATTAAAATAGAACAAAAACCGTCGCCTTCGAAAAATGCCGTTTGTACACTGTCTGCAATTTGGTTTTCGGTGTCTTTATCTTTTGTAATTTTTAATCGATCGATTAAAAGTTTTATATGTTCTCTTTTGGGAAGTTTTTTTTGTCCTAATATTTCATCAATATTTTGAAGTGCTTCGTCAACGTATACTCTCGAAAAACCTTGTTTTATGTAAATATCAAGGTCGGTGGCTACATCTCTGTCGCTATTTTTTAATGGCGATAAAATTAAAATACGTTCGCCTTCTGGTAAACTCATTACAAAGTCTACAACATCGGTAACGCTATGTTGTTTGACTTCTTTTCCCGATATTGGAGAAAACGTTTTCCCTATACGTGCATACAGTAATTTTATGTAATCGTAAATTTCGGTGCTGGTACCAACCGTAGAGCGTGGATTTCGGGTATTTACTTTTTGTTCGATAGCAATTGCCGGAGGTATACCTTTTATATATTCAACTTCAGGTTTGTGAATTTTTCCCAAAAATTGACGGGCATATGATGATAAACTTTCTACATATCGGCGTTGTCCTTCGGCGTATAGTGTGTCGAATGCAAATGACGATTTTCCTGAACCCGATAAACCGGTAATAACAATGAGCTTGTTTCTGTCGATACAAACATCGATATTTTTTAAATTGTGAACCTTTGCTCCCTTTACCTCTATTTGCTTGATACTTGCCCCCATATATTGTCGACGTATTTTAAATCGAGCCACAAAAATATGGTTTTTATTTTATAAAAAGGGTATAATACTTTGCAATTTAAAAGGTTCTCTCCATTAGTTTAATAGCTCGTGGATGGTATCTAATAAGGTTTGTTTCGAGAATGGTTTTGAAATATATGCATCGCAGCCGTTTTTATAACAAAGCGCCTCGTCTTCTTTGGTTGCATAAGCTGTTTGCGCAATAATTTTAATTTTGGGATTAAGCATTTTAAACGTTTTTGTCAGATGAAATCCATTGGTGTCGGGCAATCTAATGTCCATTAAAATTGCGTCAATATGGCGATTTCGCTCAAATATTTCAATTGCCGTTTTTCCCGTTTCGGCTGTAAGAAGATTAAATTTTTGATTCTTGATTAATTCAAGGGTATATTCCATATTGTATTCGTCGTCTTCTACAATTAATATAGTTTTAGTTTTTGTTGTAGATTCTTTACTCTTAATTTGTTCCGAAGTATTCGGACGATCTGATTTTTTACATGGAATGGTAAATGAAAATGTAGAACCTTTTCCTACGATGCTTGTCACCCAAATATTTCCATTCATGCTTTCTACTATTTTTTTTGCAATAGAAAGACCTAAACCGGTGCCGCCATATTTCCTGTTATTAATCGTCTCGTCAGCTTGACGGAATCGGTCGAATATGATTTCTGTTTTTTCAGGTGGAATCCCGATTCCTGTATCAATAACATCGAATTGAAACATCGAGTCTGTCTTCGTGCATTTGAGGGTGATTAAGCCGTTTTCGGTAAATTTATACGCATTGTCAATCAAATTTATCAATACTTGACGCAAACGGCTAAAGTCTGCAACGTAAAAATCATTGGCATTGTCGAAATTACATTCTGTTACAATTGTTATTGGCTTCCGAATGATTTGACTGTTTCGATTATTGAAAAACGATTCAATTTCTTCAAGAATTTCCGGTATTTGCTTGTCCGTTTCTTCAAGAATAATTTCACCGGCTTCCATTTTTGAAATATCCAAAATGTCATTTATAATCGAGAGTAAATCGTTTGTTCGTTGTGAAATGATTTTCAGATATTCCAATCTTTTTTCATCGGTTAATGTCGATTCGTTTTGTAAAATATTAGAAAAACCAACGATGGCATTCATGGGTGTTCGAATTTCGTGCGACATATTTTGAAGAAATACCATTTTCAGTCGATCACTTTCTTCTGCCTTGTCAAACGCACGCTTCAGATCTTCCGATTGTTTCTTCTCTTTGAAAATTTGAGAGTACAGTGTTTCATGAAATGTACTCATCAAAATGATAAATAATATTGAAAATAATATGAACCCTGAAATTTGATTAAACCATACCGATTTCAGATTGTTGTATGCGTTGAAATCTAAATAGTAAACCAAGTATTGATTTGAATGAAGAAATAAAATGAAGAGCAGAAATGCGATTGAAAATAAGAGAAATAATGTGGCCGTCCTTTTTGAAAAAAATATTGTACAAATGAGCATACAAATGAAAAAACTAATCATTGCCGTACTGAAGAAACTTAAGTAGAAAAACGAAGAAACGCCCATTAAAAAAATATCAGCAATAAGAAATGCAGCTATTGTTTTGTAATTCAATTTGTTGCGTAAATAAAACAGCAGGAACGGGAATAGTGCACCAAAAAGGTGAATGATGTACATTGAATTCCATCCCAGCGCATACATTGTTGTAAGAGATACCAATATTGACGGGATTCCGATAGCCATAAAACCCTTCAGCGTTTTATAAATGTAATTTGTTTTTATGCTTGTTATTTCAGTAAGTTCTGAGGTTGTTGATAACATTTCTTTATGATATAATAGTGTTGTGTCCTAGTAAAATATGTTTTTTGTGAGGGATTTTATACTCGGCAAAAATAATATTAAATAAATAGCACAGTAATAAATAATTCGAGTTTTTTGAAAATAAATATGATTTTTTTAGAAATCATTTAATGTATTCTTTTCTAGGTTTTTATCTTAATCTTCATTAAAAGATTTTTCTTCTGATTGAATCCAATATAAAATGTATATCTTTGCCCTGTTTCATTTAAAAGATAAACAAGAGTATAAAAAATTGATATTTAAATATTTATAATAAATGGATAGGAATACAATCATTGGTCTAGGGATAATTATGGCCATATTAATTGGTTTTGGAATATATAATAGACCGAGTCAGGAAGAGTTGAAAGCTCAGCAAAGAATGCGCGATTCGGTTGCTTTGGTTGAAAAAGTAAAAATCGAAATGCAGGCCAAAGAAGCAGCAACCAATACAAATTCTTCACAATTGACATCTGCAATCGTTAGTGATTCAGTGAAGAAAGTCCAAATTCAAAAAGAATATGGAATCTTTGCTCAATCAGCTGAAGGCAAAAAGGAAATAATAACTCTCGAAAATAAAAAAGTAAAAATAGCTTTTTCAAATTTAGGCGGTCGTCCATATTCTGTTCAACTAAAAGAATATAAAACCTTCGATTCTCTTCCTTTAATATTATTTAGTGGCGATTCTACTCGATTTGGATTCTCCTTGTCGGGAACCGGTAAAAGTACCGATGCCATGTTTTTCGTCCCCATGACAAAACAAAAGGCTGTTGTTGTTGAAAAAGGGAGTCAATCTGTTGTTTATCGTTTACAAGTTGACAGCTTAAAATATATTGAGTACACCTATACCCTTGGTGCAGATGATTATATGGTGAAATTTGATGTTAATTTCCATAATATCAATCAAGTTTTGGGTGCCGATTATTTAACGTTCCAATGGGAAGCATTCTCTCCGAAACAAGAAAAAGGTCGCGATTGGGAAGATAATCACACTTCGTTACATTATCAATATGTTGTAGATGATGAACATTCTGATATAAGTGCAACAAGTGAAGAAGGAAAAGAAAAACTGTCGGGAAAAGTGAAATGGATTGCGTTCAAGCAACATTTCTTTTCAACGGTATTGATTGCAGATAGCGCTTTTGATGGAGGATTGGTAACATCACATAAAACACCAGTATCAAACAAATATTTAAAGAAATTTTCAGCAACATTAGATATTAATAATGTGCCAAGTCACATTGGAATGCGATTATATTTTGGACCCAACCATTACAAAACACTTAAAAAATATGGAATAGGCATCGAAAAATTAGTGCCACTTGGATGGGGAATATTTGGATGGGTAAATAAATTTTTAGTTATCCCTATTTTCAATTTCTTGAGCGACTATATTACTAACTATGGATTAATCATTTTGTTGTTAACCATTGTCATTAAAATAATCTTATCACCTTTAACATTTAAATCGTATTTGTCAACTGCAAAAATGCGTGTGTTAAAACCTGAAGTTGAAGAAATTAATAAAAAATATCCTCAAAAGGCAGATGCGTTGAAAAAACAACAGGCTACAATGGAAATGTATAAAAAAGCAGGAGTAAATCCATTAAGTGGATGTGTCCCCTTGCTTATTCAACTTCCAATTCTGATGGCGATGTTTAACTTCTTCCCTGCATCAATCGAACTTCGACAAAAAAGTTTCTTGTGGGCATCCGATTTGTCGTCATATGATTCAATCTTTCAATTACCATTTAATATTCCGGCATATGGAAGTCACGTCAGTTTGTTTACACTTTTGATGGCCGGATCAATGATTTTAATCAATTTGTCGAGCAGCAACACAATGGTAACAGCTCCCGGACAGCCTAACATGAAATGGATGATGTGGTTAATGCCCGTTATGATGTTGTTGTGGTTCAACAATTACTCATCGGGATTGAGTTATTATTATTTCGTGGCAAATATGATTACGGTTATTCAAACCTATATCATTCAAAAATCTGTTGACGATAAAAAAATCTTAGCTCAAATTCATGAAAACAGGAAAAAACCGGTGAAAAAATCGGCATTCCAACAAAAACTTGAAGATATGGCTCGTCAACGAGGTATGAAAATGTAATTTTTTTCAGATAAAATATTCAAAAAAAGACACACTGTATTGATTTACTTTGTGTCTTTTTTGGCAAATGATTGATGCAACTTTTTTATAAAAATAAGAGTCTTTGAAAATAATGAAATAGCATTGTTTTTTGCTAATCAACAATGTTGTGAATTATGTTAGAATAAAGCAATTATAATATATATCCTATGAAACGATTAAGTAACGAGCAAGTAAAAACCGCTTTGTATCGATTGATTCAAAAAACGTCATTAATCAAACCAAAATCAATATGTCAGCGATTGATTTTAATGTTTGTTTTATTGGTTTCAATTTGCGGAAATAATACAGCTACAGCACAGATTGTTGTTGCTGGTACCAGTTTTGATCCGTTAGTCGTTGATCCTACGAAAACGACATATGGATATACCGAGGTTCAACAGTATGGGATTCAGGGCGGAACAATAAATGTCCCAGCTCCATTAACACCCAATACCAATGCCGGAGTGTTCAATGGTACAAATTATCATGCTGTTACCGATAATCCATTTAATTTGGATAAAACACTGTATTCCGATTGGACAACGACTCCCGATTATATCCTTGCTGTATCGCCGGTAAAAACCACACCAGGAAGTTTATTTGAGTATACTGTTTCAGGATTAAAACCAAGTTCGGCGGTAACCATTAATGTCGATTTTTGTAGTATTGTTAATGTTGCTACAGCGTCATGTGTTGGGCAAGATTTAGGTTTTAAGGGTGGAATTAATCCCGATTCTTATGGAAATTTTAGCAAACAGGCTGATGCTACCAAAGTAAAGATGGGTAGTTGTGGAACCTTTTCTCTTGTTGGAACTGCCGATGCTCAAGGAAAAGTTCTATTCAAAATGGTAGCAAACGAAACGCAAGTTTGTAAAGCTATCGGTATCAAAAAAGTTGATATTATCGGAATTCCAGATGTTCAAATATTTTCATCACAAGGCAATGAAGTCTGCGCTGGAGAAATGATAACATTGCTCACAAAGCAAGCCTATAATGCGACATTTGCTTGGGAAGTTAGTGATGATAATGGTACAACATGGACTCCTGCCGGTACTCAATCAGCTCTTTTATATGAGGTTAAGAAAGTACAATCATATCAATTCCGTTTGAAAGTAACCTATGCTGGAACCACTTTAACTTCAAATGTTTTAACCGTAAAAGCAATTCAATGTTGCGAGATAAACGGACAACCGGCATCGCGTCAAACAGTCTATCTCGATGATTTTGGAAGTTTTAAATTAACAGATCCCAAAACGC
>JACCEE012024803.1_pt1 | contig 11651 bp, 8 predicted proteins | sample 7449931 | NCBI WGS metagenome assembly JACCEE01 (sample SAMN15323457, study PRJNA562643) | freshwater metagenome | isolation source: river surface water | place: USA:Blue River Watershed | collected 2017-08-19 | reverse complement strand
AAGAAAGTCCACAGACTAGCTTAGTACCGGAAAAGGTCAACTCCCTTCTCAGGCTTGCCGCTCTGGCGGCGTCAGGGAATAAGAATGGCTTTCGAGAGGCTTGAATACCCGGCTTATCTAACGCTAGTAAATACCCAAGATCGGCAATCGGTGCCTGACAATCAAATCGACTATAGAACCCAACCGAGGACGCTTCTCGTCTGTCGGCGAATTCAATCCCTGGGAAAGCACGCTTTAAGATCGAGTGTAGCCTCGTATCTGCAATGAGGGTAATTCTCTTAAAAGCATACTGAGCAAGGGCGAGCATCCCGGCGTAGAAAATCTCGTCTCCCACACCCTGCTCCGCCCAAAGGAGTACATTACCTCCCAAGCTCTCATTCCTGCATCGAGGAAGACTCGTTAGTAATGGCATTCCTGTAAAGTTTGTTACCTTCCAGCGCCAGAGATAGTTCTTAAAACCTTCTTTGTAATCATGCAATTGGAGCTGTAGAAGTGCAAGGTTGTAATACGCTTCAGCATAGCTTGAACTTAGCTTGATTGCGCGATCAAAACTCTCTATCGCCTCATCATATCGCTTTAGCGGTATCAGTATGCTGCCACGATTGAGCCATGCCCCGGCGTGACCTGGACTGATCTGTATGACGCGTTCACACATCTCCAACGCCAGATGAAACTGCCCGGCTTTGGATTTAGTCACCCCTAGATTAATGATCAATTCCGGATTTTGTGGATCCAGATTGAGAGCCTTTTCAAGAAACACTTCTGCCTCGTCAAAGCGTTTCTGTCTAATGAGCACGGCGCTGAGGTTGGTGAGTGTGGAGACTCGATCCGGCATATAGCCATGAGACGCTCTGAGCTCACGCTCAGCGTCTATCCATCGTTCGTTTTCAATGTGACTTAGAGCGAAAGAGAAATGATCTTTGGCTAGCTCAAATAATCTGTCTTCGTTCATGTTCACCAAAAGTTCCTAGGATATGAGCCCAGCATAATATTGGTCATATACCGTTTGGTATGCGGATTCGATCTGTTCAGTGAATAGTTGTGTATCAAAGAGAGGTGCGGTGGATTTGTTTCTTTCGAGGTTTGCCTTGATGGCGGCGAGTCTAGCGGTATCCAGAGCGAGCTGAACAGCCAGAGACTCATAGTCTTCGATTGAGCGTGTAATTAGTTCGGGTAGCTCAATACTGTGCAATATGCTTGCAGCCACACGGCTCGCAAATGTAGCACCCTCTAGGGTTAGTATAGGTGTTCCAACCCAAAGCGCATCACTTGCTGTGGTGTGGGCGTTATAAGGAAACGTATCAAGGAATAAATCAGCGAGCCTGTATCTAGCCAAATGCTCCTCATTGGGTATACGCTTTGCAAATACGATCCGACTTGGCGCTATGTCTCGACTCTCCGCCTCTTTCCTAAGGTTGCTTGCGGCCATCTCGTTGTCTCCAAAAAGCCACATAACGCTACCATCAACCCGCTTTAGAATCCTCATCCAACAATCGAACATCTCGGGGAGTATTTTCCAGTTGTTATTAAAGCAACAGAAAACAAACCCATTGGCAGGAAGGCCGGCCTCCTCCCGGGTGAGCACCTTCTCTGATACGCGCCGCCTGGAGTTTACTTGGTAACAATTCGGCATATAGATAATCTTCTCTGAATAAGCCGATCTCGAGTGTTCGGGTATCAGGATCTTGTCTGCGATCAGATAATCGATGTTCGTAGTGCCCATCGTTCCAGGGTAGCCGAGATAGCTAATCTGGATAGGCGCTACTCGCTCGGCAAAGATCTGCGGCCTCGAGTCTTGAGTGTATCCTTTTAGGTCCACTGCGATATCAATCTCATAGTCGCGCGCCAACGCAGCAGCCTCGCCATCGCTCATTCTAGAAATATCGACAAACTCCCTCATACTGCTTTTCACCCTTTGTCGCATCTCGTCATCTATATCCGGACCAAAAGAAAATCCATACACCTCAAAGCGACTCTTATCGTGGCGCTCAAATAGCTCAATCATTAAATGCATTGTTGCATGATCATGAAAATCGGCCGAAAAATAAGCGATGCGAATGCTGTTTCTTTTTAAATGCCGCCCGATCCGCTCAGCCTCCCTGCTTACAACGTATTCTCGGTCATAAATACTGGCGACTCGTAATTGAAATTCAGGCGAATCGGAAAAACTTAACACTGGAAATGGAGTAGCTACACTCTCTCCTTCCAGGGCCCTCTGCCCGCAACTTTCAATTCGAGACTCTAGATCTACCCAGGCACAAAGCCTCATTTGCATATGGATTATGTCGCCAAGCGCAAACCTTATTTCAGGATCTAAGTGGATTGCTTTGGTCAAGCATGGAAGCGCTTCGTCGTATCGCTTAAGCTCGCTAAGTGCGACGCTACGATTAAACCATGCGTCAGCGTAATCAGACTTAATCGCTATCGCCTGGTCAAAGCTAAGTAACGCTTTCTCGTGACGCTTAAGGTGATTAAGCGCAATACCACGATTACTCCATGCCTGGACGTAATCGGACTTAATTGCAATTGCCCTCTCGTAACTTCCTATCGCCTCTTCGTAACGTCTCAGATCGTTTAGTGCTGCGCCACGATTGCTCCATGCCTGGGCGTACTTGGGTTCAAGCTCCAGTGCCCGGTTGTAACTTACCAATGCTTCTTCATGGCGCCCAAGGTCATTCAATGCGACCCCGCGATTGCTCCATGCCTGAGGATAATTAGGCTTAAGTTCAATTGCACGGTCGCAGCTTACTAATGCCTCTTCGTGCCGCATCAAGTCGTTGAGCGATACGCCACGATTGCTCCATGCCTGAGCGTACTTTGAATTAAGTTCTATTGCTCGGTCGTAACTGTCCAATGCCTCTTTATGACGCCCAAGGTCATTTAAGACTACACCGCGATTACTCCATGCTTGAGTATAGTTAGGCCTAAGTGCTATTGCCCGATCGTAACTTGTCAAAGCCTCCTCATGACGTCTCAGATCATTTAAGGCGACCCCTTGATTGCACCAGGCATCCGGAAAGCCAGGATCGGTTACTAGCGCTTCCTGTGTGCAAAGAAGTGCTTGGTCTGGCATTCCCTTCTCGTTATAACAAGCTGCGAGATTTGAGAACGAAAGCGCACTTCGCTGCGTCTGAATACTTTTTCTATAGTAAGTTATAGCCTCTTCGTAACGCCCTGTTTCTTGCAAAACATTGGCGTAAGACAAGACAAATTCCTGGTTACTCCCCTCTAGCTCGAGAGCCTTACCAAGCAACGAAATAGCGACTTCAAACTGTTGATTTTGTGCTTTTATCGTACCAAGCCATCCGAGTGCGGGCACACAAAGCGGGTCTTGATTGAGCACCAAGAGATAGAGTCGCTCGGCGTTCGCGATGTCGCCCGCCGCATGTGCGCGCAACGCTAGCTGTAGAGGGGTTAGGGATTTCATGGCTGCGTCGGGAATTGGGCGAAGAGAATGACACCTGGCAAACTTTGTAGTTCTATTCAATACTAATTTCTACAGATTATCTATTTTTTATCTTAAACGGCCATGATTCATATTTCCAAGCACTTGTGCCCTAAAATGCTGTCTTCAGCTCACTCTTCCAGAAATTGACTAGAGCTTCTTCCATGCTCTCCACACTATAACGTTCAACCGTCAGCTTCATACTCTTTTTAATTTCTTCTAGCGGGGTACCACCCTCATCAATCACCTGGAAAGCGGCAGCTAAGCCGGTAATACAATCTAGCCAGTCTGAACTATCAGCCCACCACCCATTATTCTTAGTCATATACTCTCGGCCTCCGTCACCATGGAACCCGGCCACTAGGCATCCGCTCGCCATCGCCTCCAGGGGAGGCAAACCAAACGAGTCCTTACTTGAAAGCGACAAGAACACTTCCGAGCTTCTCATAATCCGAGCCACTTCAGCTTGTGGCTGACCATCAATCGCTACCCACGGAATGTGCCGGTACTCTCTGTATTTCCGCTTAAAGGTCGCCTCTATAAAGGCGGCCTCTGCCTTGAGCTTACGGGGCATGAACGCTACCTGTCTAATTTTCTTCCCGCCATAAAAAACATCCGTATCGACCGAACAAGGAATTACTGGCACATTTGATAGTCCATAAACCTCTGTCATGAAATTACGAATTGACTCAGCAGAAACAACAATATTGTCGACTGGGTACTCGGAAGCTCCAATGCTGAAGTTGCCCGAAAATGGGAGTAAATAGTGATTCTGACAAAACATTACTTTGCGTACTGAATAAGCTTTCAAATCCTCCATATAGTTTCTAAATCCCTCGGGGATAACACAAATATCCCCTTTCTCGAATCTCATGTTCCCGTTATGGATAATCAGAGGCGGGTTGGAGTTGTAAAAATCAACCGCCGGCAATCTTGGTAGCGCGAGAAATGCGTTAAAGCCTCTTCGGGATAAAATTTCAACATGCTTATAGATAACGGCTACTCCGCCAGAGGGAAAATCAAAAGGTATACAAAAATATATTATTCTTCTATCTTTCAAACGCAAACACCATTTTCTCTGTGTTTAGGAAGTACTCTAAAGAAGAGCCCTTATCCAGTACTTTATAATACGTTTCCGCTGGACCCAAGAAGCTGCCCGCGCCAGCAAAAACCAAAGGAAATTTTGCTTTAGAAGGTGTTCGTTAATCTCTTTTCGGATGACAGGATCCTTCACCTTCTTGAGGTGATGAAATATACTTAGGGCGCCATCAACGACATGGTGATTTAACTTCGATCTGACTTCAGGAGATTTGTTCAGAAAATCAGTCGTTAATGCAACTACTTCTTTTGCATTGATAACTGCCGCTTCTATTTTATGCTTCCAGTAGCTATCCGATCTTATGCGGCCAGATATGACCCGATAATAATAGCCCGGTTCTTTCGCAAAACAAACCCGATCCGCTGACAGAAGTACTTTGAAAGTCCACAAAACATCCTCGTTGCCGTCTGTCACAGGTAAAAAAGAGGGGCCTAAACTGCTAAGAAATGTCCTCTGATACAAATGCATCCAAACCATGTGAGGAAGATGATTCTTCTCTAGGCAGTAAGACAACACCTCTTTCCCGCTCATGGTCGTCTGGGGAAGGCATTGCTCTTCTGAATATATCGGGGCCTGACTGCCCGTTCGCTCAAAAAAGTAAAAAGCGTTACTCATGATCATCTGAGCGTTTGCGCTTTCAGCTAAACCAATTAGGCGATTGTAATGGTTGCCGTCCATCCAATCATCTGGGTCTGCGAAGGCCACCCAAGTTCCATTCGCTAATCGAAGGCCTTGATTTCTAGCCTCGGACACTCCCGCGTTGGGCTGGTTAACAAGGCGTATTCGACTATCGCTGTCTGCATACCCGTTTAAGATCCCAAGAGACCTATCAGTTGAGCCATCATTCACTAAGATCAGCTCATCATCTAAAGACGTCGCTTCTATTAAAGCATTTAGAAACTTTGGGAGATATTGTTCGACGTTAAATACAGGAACAACAACGGATAGCCTTTTTTTCATCTCAAGGCCGCAAAGAATTTAATATCCTGACGGTTTCGGCAATAGCCTCTTCATTCGATAGCGCCCCCCCTGCTGGCCTAGCTGGCAACACCCGCTTAAATACAGGCTCATGACGTTTATCAGGCATTGAACGAAGTGTCAGACCAACAAACCTTCTCTGGGAAAAAAATTGATCGGGACCGGTTAGCGCTTGCCCCCCCGGACCATAGAAGCATATGGTGAAAGTACCCGTCAATTTTCCAATATGTGCGGCAGCAGAGTCAACACAAACGAGGGCGGCAGCATGTCGTACGACGCCCCAAAAATCTCTCAGGTTGGTGCTGCCAACATAGTGCTGGTGACTGGCAGTTGGATCCACCGGCTGAATCAGACCCCGCTCACCTGGCCCGACGGCGATTACAATCCTAAAGCCAGTTCCGCCAAGTTTGTCGATGAGTTCACGCCAGTGGACTGCAGCCCATTGCTTCGCTTGGCGAGAAGAGCCAAGATGCAATAAAAGATAAGGCTGCTCCGTAAGCCTATTGTCAGCATAATTTAACGGAAGGAATTCTTCTTCTGAGAACGCGGGAAGTGAGCTTAGATCCCCTGCAAGTTGAGCTTGCTGGGTGTATATGTTTGTGACATTTCGATCGATGGGAACTGCTTGATCGATGAATAAGTTTCTCCAAAGTGGCTTGCCGCCATCTAGGGCTACGACCGTACTACAACCGATAGCCTTAGCGATCATTGCGTAACGGTTCTCGCCCAGTGCATAGCCTAGATCAAAAGGCCCCGACACCCGAATCGCGCTGACCGATTTCAAACTTTTGACTCTAATCGCTATTGTTTTAATTCCATAGGGGCCAAACCGCAGCAGATCTGCCAAAGGCTCTGTACATATTAACGAAATCGGAGACGTCGGATATAAGAGGCGGAGTCTTGCTATGAGCGAGATGCTCATTAGCGTATCGCCAATCAGCAAGGGTGCGATAATGGCGATACGAGGATTGCTGGTTAGACCACGGCGTTTCTTTTTCCTTAAAATTAAGCCATACAAGGCAAACGTCAAATAATATAAGTTAATTAAAAACATTTACTTTGCGATCCGCTTGGCCTGTGATACCTATGCAATTTTCTAATAAGAAACTTATTCTATCTACTACAGAGATTTATCGCCCACTGCTTACTGCGCTACGTAGTCAGGGTATCACTATTCAGAGTATTAATCTGCAGAACTACAAAGATGTCAAGGTTGATGAAGTACTAGGGTGTATTGTCGACTTCTACATGTGTCTGCGGTATCCAGTCGCGCACCTAAAGCTACGAAGATATATGAACCATGCCGGCATCCCGATACTCGCGTGGAATCGGGATGCCCCTCACTACCTAAACAAGTCGGCATGGCGACTAAATTTAATGAGTATGATCCCCTTGATTGATATTTATGCGACCCACACACTAATCGATAGTCGTCAATTCGCAGATGTTCACATCTACCTTCCCAACGCAGCAGACACCGACTCCTATAGGGTTATCAACCCGTCAGAGGTGTTTGCGAGGATGTCTGATGTCACCACCTACCAGTACGACGTTAGTTTTTTTGGCGGTATGAACGGTTCACGCTACAAAGAAGATCAAGCTCGGCAGGATTTTTTTCATCTGCTGGGGCAGAGACTAGATGCTCTTGGACTTAAGTCCCATTTCGTTGAAGGGCAGGGAATGAAGGTCTCAGAGCAAATTGAGCTCATTCAGTCGAGTCGAATCAATCTTAGCTACGGGGCTCGATGTGAATTTGGAGCAACTGTTGCCTCGGGCTTACCGGAGCGTTGTTACGGAATACCCGCTTGTGGCGGCTTCTTGTTATCCGACAAAAGAACTCACAGCGAAACAGACTTTACTCTCGGTTTCGACTGGGCAGAATTCGTTGATATTGACGATTGCACCCAACAAATTCAGTACTGGCTGAAAAACTTTAAGGCGGCGAGAACTATTGCAGAGAACGCTTATAAAACTGTTCTTGCGCGGCACACTTATAAAAACAGGGCCGAAGGCTTAATCCGTGAGCTCCACATGTGGCAACGCAAAGAGAGTCACAGTTAAGCTAAATCTTCAATGCGATTTGTTTTAGCTGAAGTTGCTTTGTCTTGTAGAACAATCGCTCATTTTGACGCTGACTGCGGTAATTTGATAGGTAGCCAAAAAATCGGTTAAGTCGGCCATCCTTCCTCAGCCAAGCCTGATAGCTTGGCTTAACTTCTTGAGTTAATAGGTCAACCCATTTGTCAATTATGTGATCACGGGAAAAAGTAACCGATGCGTCAGATGTAGCCCTCTGAATTGTTGTGACAAGTTCAGGTGACCGAGCTAGCAATTTAATCCAATCGACGGTCTCACGAAATGAATGCGCCAGGAAACCGTTAACACCGTGCCGTACGACCCTAGCGTACTCAGGTTCCGGATAGACAATTGGAATTACACCAGCAAGCCAAGCATTAGTCACCTTCGTTGCGGGTTTTTGTTCAAGAACAATATCGGCTTCGTCTCTAAAGGCTAACGCAATATCAACATTCTCATAATCGTTCCACACCTTATTCTGTAAGTGATAGCTAATCCCCGATGCACTAAGAGATTGAGAGAGCCGCCCCCCAGACCTAAGCCACTCCGGGATCGACCAATCATGCCCAAAATAGGCAGCGCTCCCGATCAGCGGACCCCGAGACCGATCACGGCGGATCAACCCAGGCTGCGGCCAGTGCGGTATAAAAAAAGCGTTTGATGTGCGGTTGACTTCCAGCTCATTCTGAAGAACAACGACATTGGCAACTAAAGGAGCAGGTCGATCTGCCCGAGCGCAAACCACAAACGAGTTCCAAGCACCACTGAGTTTATTCAAATCGTCCCTATGACAGATACATATCTCGCCTGGGATAAATCGCTCGCTTACTCTCACGTCAAAGCCGCGCGCAATAAGATGTGGCTTCAGAATTAGAAAAGTCTGTATGATCCAATTGCTTGCAGCGCCCCTGAAACGATTAAAATTCGCATCGACGGAACCGTCGCTTAAATGGTCAATATCTGGCCATTTTGAAAGTTCTTTTCGGGCCACAAAATTGATTTTCATATCACCATATTCTATGTTGACGCCAGTATGTCGCCGATTGTACAAATAAACCTTCAAAGAAACTATGGCGGGGGCGAGACTTACACCAGATTGATAGTCCAGGTCCTGTCGGAACTCGGGCGTGATTCTTACCTAATCACGCACCCAAAAGCTCACTTTTGGACTCAGCTCAACTTGCCGTTATCGCTAGAAGTAATGCCCTTCGTTGATTATGGCTCTTTTAAAAGATTCCTCAGCGGATTTCGCGACAAAGGGATCCTACTTAGCCACGGATCTTTAGGGCAAGAGTTCATCGCCACTGCCAAGAGTTGCGGATGGAGGGTGATGGCAATTTGTCATATGCCCCCGCAAGGCAGGCACCGCAACGAATTCAGCGGCCATGAGCTCGTATTTGGCGTTTCAGACTACGTAATTGCGGGGCTGCGCAAGAATCTCGTGGCGACTTGGCCCACTGCCCTACTGGGTGCGGCCGACTTATCACCGCGAGGCCCCAGTAACGGAAAGCTAGAGAAGAACTCCGAGTACACATGGGACACACGGAAGATCAGAGACATCGTTTTTGGTTTTTTCTACGATCGGTTTAACTCTGGATGCGACCGACTTGTATTCAATAAAAAGCCGGGTATCACACTCGGGATTTTTTCTGGGATCACGCCAATCAAGCAGTTTCCCTTACTTTTTAGAATCGTTGCGCCAATTATTTCAAAATATCCGAATCTAAATCTTGAGATTGTTGGAGCGGGGGGGTACGCCTCCGTTCGTGACCTAAAACGAAGTCTCGCTCCCTGTAAGCAGCAAGTTCGCTTCTGGGGAAAGCAAATGGATCCCTCACCAGTATTCAGCAACTTTGATTTTCTAATAGCTGGCCTTCCCGAAAAAGAGGCGCTTGGCTTAAACGTTATCGAAGCACAGTTCTCTAATGTTCCGGTGCTTGCTGTTAAGGCACCACCCTTTACGCAGACAATATTAGAGAACAAAACGGGGTTTTTATTTACAGATCCTCGAGAGGATCAAGGCAAAGACTTTCATGCGCTGCTCGCTAGAATTCTTTCTGGGCAGATCTCAAGACTGGAGCCGCTTAATCACCCTGAACACCTTAAGTTATTTTCATTTGAAAGCTTTAAAACGCGCCTGAGTGAAACGCCTCTACTCTCTGACTTCGCCGCCCCGAAGAAAGCGAATAAAATCCTCGGCGATACGGCTGCCATCGAGAGTAACTAAGCATTGACTAATTTTCGTTGACTCACACCCGTCCCGTCCACAAGGCCTGCATGAAAATCTCGAAGATTGCTCGTATATTCTGTGACGCGTATGCAGTGGTCGCCACTGCACCTCCCCTGAGGGTCCAAATATTGCGAACGTGGGAATTTTAAATGCCGACGCGACATGAAGTGACAGTGAATCAATTGAGAGTAGTGCCCTGCTGTACCGGAATAGCGAAAAAGTCTCATGCAAGTCGAAATCACACGCAATAAGATTTTTTTGATCGACAAACTTTTCATAAAACAGCCGGTCGTCTGAGCTTCCGGAGAATACGAGCTGCAGTCCCGTGTCCAAAAGCACAGCGACAATGTGTCGCCACTGCTCTGGAAAGAGAGTTTTAAATTTCCAACGCGTTGCTGCATTCACAATAATATACTCATGAATTTGAAGCTTATTCTCTTGAAGCCAGCGGCGCACTCGCATATCGGCTTCGACACGCGGATAAAGGGCGTAAGGCGGAGCTTCGGTGCGGCTAGTAAGCCCCGCATACCTTAGCAGGTCCATATCTTGCTCAGCGGCGTGACGATCGTAAGAAATTCTCGGCGCACAATGGTTAAACGTACGATGCCAAAGTTTGGATCTCCTACGGCTTTTATGGCAAACCCGGAGTGGCGAACCCGAAATGAAACTAACTAATGCTCCCCTCCAGTCATCTGAAAACTGTATAACGGCGTTGTACTGATTCTTGCGCAATGACCAAAGGAGTTTGACATAAGCCCAGGCGTAGGAGAGACCTGTCTGGCGAGCTGGAGGGCTATAGACTTTATCGATCCTTGGGTTGCCCAGGAAGACACCGGCGGAGCCGGGTTGACAGAATATGTCGATCATAAAGTCGCCAGCTATAGACTGAACCGCTGCAGTTAGAATAACCGAGTCGCCTAGGTGTTTGGTCTTCACGAACAAGAGTTTTCTCATAACTACGGCTCTAAATTAAGCCTTTCAACATGAAAATACTAATAATCCGCCGGGACAATATCGGCGACATGATTTGCACACTACCTCTTGTTGTCGGCCTATCAAACCTTGACAAGAGTATCGCGATAGATGTTTTAACTAATTCTTATGTTGCGCCAATTTTATCCAATATCACGCATCTCCGGCAGGTCTTTGCTTATCAGAAGCTCAAACATAGCCCCACTGTAAAGCTTAAACTTATTATTCAAAGTGTTAAGACTTATTTTTCGATAGTGGCGGTTCGATACGACTACATTATTTGCTTTAGCGCACGAGACTTGGCCCTAAGTATTGCACTTAGGGGTAAACAGCGTGTGAGCTATGACAAGTCAGCAGAAGGTTTTTTTAAATATCTGAGGTTCACGGCAGTGCCTTGGCGCGCAGAGTCGCACGAGGTTATTCGGGCTTGGATGCTAGGTAGCCCAATCGGCCTAAGTATGGACTCGATACCTGCCCGTACACCCCTGCTTTCCCCCTTCTATCCTCCCATGCCAGATGGTCAGGGGCCCAGAATCGCAGTTCAACTGAGCGCGAGGAAACTCGGACAGCGTTGGCCAGTCGAAAAGTATTATGCACTGCTCTCACAGCTATCTAAATCGGAATGCCGCGTTTCTGTATTGTGGGCTCCCGGCTCTCAGGCGAATCGATTTCACCCAGGTGATGACGAAAAGGCGAATTATCTTGCTTCAGTTTTAAACAGTACGAAGATTGAGTTTAGAAAGACGTCCACGCTGTCATCGCTAATTTTCGAGCTGCAAAAATGCCAGGTGATGCTAAGCCCCGATGGCGGGGCCGCCCATATCGCTGCTGCCTTGGGCCTGCGTTCCGTT
>JACCEE010814654.1_pt1 | contig 11651 bp, 9 predicted proteins | sample 7449931 | NCBI WGS metagenome assembly JACCEE01 (sample SAMN15323457, study PRJNA562643) | freshwater metagenome | isolation source: river surface water | place: USA:Blue River Watershed | collected 2017-08-19 | reverse complement strand
GATTCTACATCGGTAGTTCCCTCGATAGCTCGCAATGCACCTATCACCGTTTTACTATATTCTTTGGCTTTTTCAAAATCGTTACCTCTAACATAACTCTCTATTGGCGTAGTTGCATTACCCATCATGCTGACCTCTGAAACCTTAAATTTTGGACCAGGGAAGGCGGAACGCAACTCATTTGAAAGTTTTTTAGAGAATAATTTGCTGTTTAATTCACGTTTTGTTTTGTCAACTAATGTAATACTGAATTCTGCACCATAAGGTGTTTCAAAGATGGATATATTACTACCTTTCGATCCTACTTTTGTAAAAACATTCTTTACCTCGGGATATTCGAGAAGCTTTTTCTCAATTGCAAGACATAATCCATTGGTTTGTTCGAGAGTTGCTGTTCGGTCGAGTTCCATAGTAAGAAGGAATTCGCCACGGTCACCGGCATCCATAAACTCCGATTGAATATAACCTTTGCCAACCAATGCAAACGATCCGAAAAGTAATATTGTAACAACGATAACTGTTATTAATTTGTGATTCAAAGCCCAACGAGTCGATAAAAGAATTACGAGTTTGAATTTATTGATAAACTCCTCAAAACCAAGCAATAATCGGTCGAAAAATTTATTCTTGTGAAATTCTTTAATTTTACCGAAGCGAGAGGTTAGAAGTGGCACTAAGGTGAATGAAACCAAGAGACTTAATAAGATGGAAATAACAATTACAAGCGAGAATGAACGCATGATTTGTCCCACCGTTCCACTCGTTAACCCAATGGGGAGAAACACCGCTACAAGAACAATGGTAATGGAGGTTACCGTCATCCCAATTTCTTTGGTCGCATCAAGCGTGGCTTTCCATCGATCTTTGCCCATTTCCATGTGTCGGTAAATGTTTTCAAGTACCACAATGGCATCGTCGACAATAACCCCAACAACAATAGATAATGCCAAGAGCGTTAATAAATTGAGCGAGAATCCGAACAGCCAGAAAAATGTGATGGTAGAAATAATTGATGTTGGGATTGAAACAAAGATGAAGAGCAGGTTGCGGAATGTATGAAGGAATACAAGCATCGTGATAGATACCAATATGATAGCAAACACCAAATCGAGCATTACGCTGTCAACAGCATCTTGGGTAAAAATTGAAACATCGGAAGCTATGTTGAATTTAAGTTTACGATCGGAATACGTTTTTTCAAAATCGGAAAGGATTTTACGTACCTCTTTGCTAATTTCTACTGCATTGCCATCTGTTTGTTTCTGAATACTAATACCGATTGCTGCTTGACCATTGATCCGAGCCATTCTCGATGGTTTACGAATGCCATCAACAACAGTGGCCACATCGCCTAATTTAATAACCGATTCATCGCGGGTTGTACCAACTACCAATTCACGAATTTGGTCGATATTGTCAAATTTCCCCGCTAGGCGAATGATGTATTTGGTGCTTTCGTCTTTAATCTTTCCCGTAGGGAAATCTATGTTTGCTAATTGTATCATCTGTTTTACCTGCAGAAGCGAAATACCATATTGTTGTAGTTTTTGAGCATTGGCTTTAATTTCAATCTGGCGTTGGTTACCGCCAATAAGATCGACTTGTGCAACGCCTTGTACTTGTGCAAGTTTTGCTTTTATTTCTTTGTCAACAATGTCGTAGAACTCTGTCTCGGGCATATTTGCATTGGCAGCAATGCTCATGATAGGGAACGTGTTCATGTCAAATTTCATGAAACGCGGATCTTTGCAGCTTTCGGGCAAGTTTTCTTTGATTGCTCCTACTTTGCGCTCGCATTCTTGAAGCGATACATCAGGGTCGATACCGTCTTTAAATTGAATCATAACCATCGATACACCTTCCATTGAACTGGAGTTTATTTTGTCAATTCCTTCCAATGCCGAAATGGCTTCTTCTATCTTCTTGGTCACTGAGCTCTCCACTTCCGATGGTGCTGCACCGGGGTATATGGTCATCACTGCATTAATCGGCATATCAATCGACGGGGTCAATTCTTTATTCAAGAGGGTGTATGCGAACAATCCTCCCAAGGCCAACAGCACGAATATTACTACCGGAATGGTCGTGCGTTTTATTGAAATCTCTGTAAGTTTCATGTTGAAAAATTTATTATTAATAACTATGAACTATATTATTGTTTTACAACAGCAACTTCGTCACCATCTTTAATGTTGAGTTGACCGCTGATGATAACCGATTCGTTTTCCGATAATCCTTTCAGTACTTCTACTTGTTTTTCGTTGCTTTGACCGATAATCAGTTCGCGACGAATGGCACGTCCGTTTTCAACGACATATACAACAGGGCGTTCCATGCTACCCACGATGCTTTTCTTGCTGATGATAATTTTTTGCTCGTTTTTGACAGGTAATTCAGCTTCGGCATATAAACCACTACGTAATTTCACATTGGCATTGTTATTGAGCGTAATTTCTACATTAAATTTCATTGCAGCATCTGCTTTTTGTGCTATCGACGATATTTTACCTGTGAATGTTTTGTCGGGGAACACAGCAATGTGAACTTTTACTATTTGTCCGGTTTTAATTTTATAAACCTCGCGTTCAGTTATTTTGATATTGAGTTTTAGCGAACTGTTGTTAACAATTTCACACACCGGAGATCCTCCGCCAAGTAATTGTCCTACTGTGATGAAATCGTTATTGATATTTCCTGAAATTGGAGCTTTTAAAGATGTATTGCTTAATGCTTTGCGTGCATTTGTAAGATCGGCTTTGGCTTTCTTTAATCCAATAGTGGCTTGTTCAAGATCGCGTTTGGTAATGGCATTTTCGCCTGCCAACCTCTTATAGCGTTCAATATCTTTTTCAAATTGTTCGTAGTTGGCTTCTGCTGTCAACACATTGGCTGCTATAACTTCGTCGTCAACTTTCAAAATAACTTCTCCGGCTCTAACCATATCGCCTTTCTTTTTGAAAATTGATATTATTCGTCCTTGCGTTTCCGACACCACCGTTAAAACTTCAGCAGCTTCAAGAGTACCGGTTGCCACCACGTTTTCTGAAATTGTTCCTTTTGCAACAGTTTCGGCTGTAACCGGAATTTTATCGATTTTACGTTGTGAATACTCAACGTCAGCTTCAAATTTCTTTTTGTTAGTTCCTAACTTTACAGCAATGAATGCGATACCTGCTGCTACAACTACGCCTCCTATGATATGTATTTTCTTGATTTTCATAATGATAAATATAAATTTGTGAATTTTTATAATTACTTAAATTTCTTGATAATAATTTATTTTAATTTTTAATGATTGATTTCATGCTTCCCGAAGCTTTCAACATTTTGATTTCTGCAGTTTTACATTTTAATATTTGTTGATTGTATGTGTTGTCTGCTTGTAGAAAATCGGAGTTTACGTTGAGCAATTCAGCCATTGATGTCATGCCTTCTTGGAAAAGCAATGAGGTTTGCGTGTACACTTTTAGAGCTAAATCTCTGTTTTCCTTTTGTGCATCGACCATAGCTTTTGCCGATTGAAATTCCATAGAGGCATTGTTAAAATTCACGGTAAGCAAGTCGCTGGTTTTCATCATATCTTCACGTAACTGAGCTTGTTTTACTTTTGCTTGTTTTACCTTATAGTAGTTTGATCCGGAAGTAAATAATGGTAACGACAGATTAAGCCCAACAGTAGTATTGTGTGATAAATCTGACATTTTTCCCAATTGCGAATCTTTATAAGAGTCAGCATTATCGCCTTTGAAGAAAAGCCCGTATGATGAGTAGCTCAGTTTCCCGAAAGCTGCAAGTGTTGGGAAATACGTTGCTTGTGCCGATTTTACTTGTCGCGAATAGATTTCATCTTGTTTTTCCAAAACCCGATAGGCCGGAACATTTTCGACTTTAAACCCAGTTACTTCTTTCGCTACAAAATCGTTTATCAATAGTGCAGTGTCGATAGACAATGAGCTATCTGCCGGCATTCCCGCTAAAGCCTTCAGATAGTTAAGCTGACTTTTGATTCCATTATCTATTGTTTGGCGAGTTACCTCTAAGTTTGCAATAGTCACCTTCAAACGGTTAACTTGTGTCTCTTTTACAAGATCATTCTCGTAGCTCAATTCTACAATTCGATGTATTTCCTTAAGATTTTTTAATGATTTATCTAACGACTGAAGCTGCAAGATGAGCGATCCCGCCTGATAATAGCCGCTTGCTACATCAGCAATCAAGTCTTCATCTGTTTTTTCTCTTAGAATTGCATATAGCTCTTGCATATTCTTGGTTGCTTTTAATCCTACAAGGTATGATTGGCTGTATATCAACTGTGTTACCTGAACACCGCCAGACAGCATATTGAGTCCACTGATAGCATCAATCATGGGGATCATTGCAGACACCGTGGGAGCTATAGCACTCAATTGTGGTGCTTGCAACATTTGGTTTAACTTGTCGGCCGTTTCACTTGGAATGTCGATGTTCATATACATTTTTGAATACGTCGCATCGAATTTTGCTTGCGGAAGTCCTTTGCCTATTGTTTCTCTTCTTAAATAGTCAGCTTCTTGTTGTTGAAACTGTAGTTTTTTTACTTCGTGGCTGTTTGCTAATGTATAGCTGACAAGGTCATTTAGCGTGGTTTGACCATAACTTGCGATTGACACAAATCCGATGCCCACGATAGCCATTACTTTTATTACTCTTTTTCTCATATTTAATAATTATTCTTAAAATATATTTATTTAATAAATAAACCGACCGATTGGTATGTTATGCGCAAAAAAAATCACACATATTTTATAGTTCTCATTTCATTTTTTTATAAAATCATAAAGTTGGCGATATTGTCGTTCGAAGAGTTTTAATGCATCGCTCATAGAGCCGAACATTATGCTATTGGAAATAATACCCGAACCAACATTCATAAAACTTGAAATAATTGCTTTGGTGTCAATGTCATCACGAATCTCACCGTTTGCAATAGCATCTTTGATGTGGTCTTCCCATCGTTTTTTTTGTGCTTGAAAGAACTTTTCTCCAATTTGCGTGTATCCGGGGTAGTAGCGATGTGCTGCAATGACTAGCGAGAGGTAGTTGATAGGAATTATGGTTGATGAATCATTTTTTTTCTCAAGAAATCGTTCAATTTTTACTTCAACCGAATCGATAATAAACTTGATGAAATCTTGCAAACTATTGAATGTGTTGACTGAGTCAATCATATTTTCTACCACATATTTGTCTACCACAGCTTTAAAAAGGTCTTCTTTGCTTGCGTAGTAGTGGTAAATTGCTCCTTTAGTCAAACCTGTTGATTTAATGATTGCATTAATAGTAACAGCCTCGTAGTTGTTATATAGGAACATCGTATAGGCTGTTTCCAGAATTAAATCTTTAGTATCTTTCATAATGCATATTTTTATCTTTCAAAACAGAAATAAAGTACCGACCGTTCGGTATGTGTTTTAACGATGCTTATTTTGAAAAGGTTTCTTTGATTGCTCCAAAATATTTTTTATTTTTCGAATTGTAGTATTCATATTCTTTTTATAAGAAAATAAAACCGACCGTTCGGTATGCAAATATACATTACTATTTTTTAAAAGATTCTTTTATTGCAAAAAAAATGTTTGTTTCTCTTGTTAATAGAAAAGAAATACTTTCTAATCAATGAAATTATTCTACATTAATTTAACCGAAAATCAAATTTTATTTCATTTACCGTAATGTTTTTCTATCTGTCAATTCTGTTTTATTACATTTAAATAGAGCTTTCTTTTCTGTTTTTGTTATATTCTAAAATCTTTTCGTAAATTGCTTTGTCTTTTAATGCTATTTCTGTTTATCATGTTTATAGAGAGGGCGTTAGTAATCTTTTTTTTAAAACTATTTAATAAACTTATGATGAAAAGAAGTGTCATCTGTTTTTTACTCATTGTTGGTGGTGTAATAAATACATTATGCCAGACTGTTACCGTAAATTTAACTTCAACAAAACAAGTAATAAAAGGTTTTGGAGGAATCAATCATCCTTCGTGGTATTCCGACTTGAATACACAGGAACGAGATCTTTGTTTTGGTAATGGTACTGGACAATTAGGGTTAACTGTACTTCGAACCTTTGTGTCTGATAAAAGCAGCGAGTGGGGATTAGGTATGGCAACCGCACAACGAGCTCAAACTTTGGGGGCTACCATTTTTTCTACACCTTGTAATCCGCCAACGGGTATGTACATTACCGTTAATGGAGTAAAACGCATTAATCCTGCTACATATGCCGATTATGCGAATCATTTAAATAGCTATGTAACGTATATGAAAAACAATGGCGTTAATATATACGCTATTTCCGTACAAAATGAACCTGATTATGCCGATCAATGGACGGAATGGAGTCCTCAAGAAGCCGTTGATTTTATTAAAGGTTATGGCAGTAAAATTAATTGTAAACTGATGACTCCCGAGTCGTTCCAGTATAAAAAAACGTTATACGATCCTATTTTAAATGATGCTGCAGCCTTGGCTAATGTTGCAATCTTTGGAACCCATCTTTATGGAACTCAATACAAAGATTTTCCTTATCCGTTGTTCACCCAAAAAGGTGCAGGAAAAGAACTTTGGATGACCGAGGTTTACACCGATAGTAAATATGATGCAAATATTTGGGATGATGCTTATATCAACGATAGTCGTCATGCTTTGAAAGTGGCCGAACACATTCACTATGCAATGGTTGAAGGACAGTTTCAAACCTATGTTTATTGGCCTATTCGTCGCTTTTATGCTCTCATTCATGATGGTAATTCCGATGGACAAGGCAGTACGCCTGCCGCTGCCGGTACTGCTACAAAACGTGGTTATTGTATGGCTCAATACTCAAAATGGGTGCGTCCCGGTTATATACGGGTCGATGCAACAGCAAACCCTCTTACCAATGTGTTTGTTTCTGCCTATAAAAACAATGGCGATGTCGTAATTGTTGCGGTAAATAAAAACACGTCGGCAAAGGCCATTACTTTTTCAGTACCCGGAACCGTCGTTACATCATGGGAAAACTATACAACCTCAGCTTCAAAAAACATAGCAAAAGGTACAACGATTACTGCAAACGATAACTTTCAGGTTACCCTCGAAGCCTCAAGCGTAACAACATTTGTCGGTAAAGCCTCTTCCGAAATCCCCGTTGTAACAATCGATGCACCAACTACCAATGTCACTTATCAAGCACCTGCATCTGTTGCAATCAGTGCAAAGGCAACCGTTGCAACCGGATCTGTTTCTAAATTACAGTTTTACAATGGCACAACACTTATAGGTGAAGATGCTTCGGCGCCTTATTCCTATACCTGGACTAACGTGCCCGTTGGTACATATACCATTCGCGTTGTTGCTGTTGGCAGCAGCGGAAAAACAGGCGAGGCGAGTGTTGCAATAAAAGTAAATCCTGCGCAAGCTCCCTATGGTGGCATTGCATGGGCTGTGCCGGGAAAAATAGAATTTGAAAATTATGATATTGGCGGTAATGGTTTTGCATATGTCGACAGTACTGCCGGAAGTGCCACAACGGTTGCGTTTCGTACCGATGAAGATGTTGATATTGAAAACTGTACCGATGTTGGTACCGGTTACAATATCGGTTATGCCACAGCTGGCGAATGGTTGGAATATACCGTCAATGTTGCAAAAGCCGGAAAATATGATTTAACCTTGCGTGCTGCATGTAATGCCGATAGTCGCACGGTTACCATCTCGGCCAAAGATGTGGTTGTTGCCAAAAACATAGCAATTCCAAACACAACAGCCTGGCAGGTTTGGACCGATGTAACCGTTAAAGATATTGGGTTAGATGCCGGAACACAAGTAATACGGGTGACAATCGGAGCATCTGATTATGTGAATCTAAATTATATGACCTTTACTGCGCAGTCGCAACAAGCGCCAAGTGTCTCTTTAAAAACGGGATGGAACCTTGTTGGCTATCCTCTTGAGGGAAGTGCCGACATTGCAACAGCCTTGACTTCCATTTGGTCGAATGTTGAGGTTGTTAAAGACCTTGATGCATATTACATGAAATCGCAGGCAGCAGCACTCAATTCATTGAAAAAACTAGAGTGGGGCAAAGGCTATTTAATCAAAGTTAGTGCACCATGTACTATTGTGTGGTGATAGCACCAGAATGATGTCTTAGCACACAAAAGCTGCAAACGGCAGCCACTGAGAAAAAATGGAAGGGACACTTTTTGAAATGAAAAGTGTCCCTTCTCATTTTCAAAACTTGAAATGAAATTTTCCTACAATAAAAAAACGATTGTCAAAAACTGACAAAGCACGATTGTTACTTTGATACATAATCAAAAACGTAACAATTATGATGAAAGACAGACATTTTGCACAGTTTCACATTGCCGGATTTACCTATTATGATGGTGTTGATGTGTTTCATGAACTGAAAATTGGTACAGTAGTCACATTAAAGGCTGAACCAACAAATGGATACGACCCCAATGCCGTTGAAATTTATTACAACCAAAGTAAATTGGGCTATGTACCCAAAACCGACAATAAGCTTTTAAGTAAATTTATGAATCTTGGCTATCACGATTTATTTGAAGCAAAAATCAACAGAGTTTCGCCCGACGAATATCCCGAGGAACAGATTTCCGTAATCGTCAGAATTGCGAAAAAAAACTGATGATAAATAACCATTAAATCGATATAGCACGACAGTTTTATTAATTTAATGGTTGTTTTTATTCCCGAAAAAAGAAATGTGTTGACGACAGACAATAGAAACAGTTGGCAATATGGTAAAACCACTACAAGATGAAAAAAATTACATATCTTCTGGGAGCTGGTGCTAGTTATTATTCATGTCCCATATGGAAAGAGCAAGGAACTAAAATGATAGAACTAGCCAATAATTATTTAGCTCCTGAAAAGTGTAACTTTGAGAAAAAACCAAGTTTATTATATTCAGAAAAAGAAGAAATTCTTTGGGATATTGGTTATTTCGGATATAAAGCAGAAAAATATGGAACGGTTGATACTTATGCACGAAAACTATTTTTAAATCAATCCCATTCTGAGTTATCAAGATTAAAGATTTCTGTAAGCATATTTTTTACACTATGGCATTTAACGAATGATTTCAATTTTAAGAGTCGTAAATCTGGTGATGAAAATTATAGATTAGAGGAGATTGATAGACGATATATTTCTTTACTAGCTGCTATAACTGAAACTAAAAATAATAAAGATGTAACTATTAAAGACAATATCAGATTTGTAACTTGGAATTATGATCTACAACTTGAATTTGCGTTTAAGGCTTTCAATCATGATCATTTGTCTTTGGAAAATATATCACAAAACCTTAAATTCAGATGTAAGATTGGAGATGATAATCCATTACAAATTTGTCATCTAAATGGATATCATGGATATTATTACATAGACCAAAAAGAAATTGATTTTTTAACAATTTCCAACACAAAGGATATTAATGAAATTATAGAATCTATATCTTATGTGTCAACTTCTGAAAGACGAAACCAGTTACAGATTTCGTCTCACATCAATTATGCATGGGAGTCAAATTCTTTAGCAGAAAAAACAAGAACCGAAGCTAATCGTATATTTTCAGAAACTGACATTTTAGTGATTATAGGTTATTCCTTTCCAAATTTTAATAAGGAAATAGACAAAATGCTTTTTGAAAAATTAAAAGGTCGAAGAACCAAAATTTATTATCAAGACCCGAATGCAAGTGAGATATTGATTAACCAATTAGTCAACAGAGAAGAAACAGAAGTGATTTGTGATCGAGTGAAAAGAGATAATTTTTATTTACCATATGAATTTTAATAATGTTCTGATGTAAATTTATAATCTTGATTGTGAGTGTTTTAGTCGTTTGTAAAGTATATTTACTCTAAAAAAATTGGATAAAACCAAATTGAATATTGCTTTCTAATTTACCGTATCCCATTATAGTTAAGTATATTAATATCTTTTATAAATCAATTAATTTTATTAAAAATGAAAAAACTTTTTATAGCTTTTTTAAGCTTATTACCATTATTGACTTTTGGACAAATAATCGATGAATTACCCAAAAGTGAGAACGGAAAACTATATTACAGTGAAGTGACTCAAGTAGATTCAGTTACGCAAACCCAACTTTATTTAAACTCTAAACTATTTTTTGTTGACGCATTTAAATCTGCACAAGATGTTATTCAGATTGATGATAAAGAAAAAGGAATCATAGTAGGAAAAGCATTCGTTGATATTAGTTCAAAAATGTTAGGAACTTCATATCCCGTTAAAATGTGGGTCACTATAAAAATTCAAAGTAAAGATGGACGTTATAAATATGAAATATATGATTTTTATTATGAAAACTATCCACCAAATTATGTACTACCTGACGGTTCTGCAAAATCTCAAACTGCAGAAGATGTATTTAATAGAAATAATTATTATAAGAATAATGGACAACCAAAAAAATCATCTTTGAATTTTAAAACACAAACAGTAGAGAAAATAGAATTAATAAAATCTATGATTATTAAATCAATGAATTCTAAATCTACTTCATCAAAAGATAATTGGTGAAATTTATAAAAAGCAAAATCAGCGTTGAGGTGACACCTTTTCAAAAGGTGTCACCTCTCTTTAAAACGAAAACGCTATTTTTTAAACAATTCAAATAAAAATTCAAGATTTAAAACCGACAATCATTATATGATGTATTCGCTTTGCTGAGTTCTTAGGGGGGCATTTAATCGTTAAAACTTTTAAAAATATTTACACATGAAAAAAACAAACAACGCGACTGTAATTCTTTCAACCTTATGGCTTTTTGCAACGGTCAATTACATTTTTTGCGACGTGGTTACATTGATGAATCCTCAAGACTTAAGAAATATATTGTCGGGAACCGTTGGTGCAATACAAATGAACGAAGGTTTTTTATTGGGTGCAGCCATTATGATGGAAATACCGTTTGTGATGATTTTGTTAAGCCGTTTGTTGCAACATAAAATCAATCGATTGGTCAATATAATTGCAGCACTGGTGATGACGGTTGTTCAGATTTCTTCATTTTTTGTGGGCACAGAATCAACATTGCATTATAAATTCTTTTCAATTATTGAAATTGGTTGTACAATGTTTATTGTTTGGTATGCTTGGGCTTGGAAAAATCCCGTTGAAGATATAAAGTAACATGCATTATCTATTGACATGTAAAAAAAGAATGAACCATAAGGAACACAATGGTGTTTTATTATTTCTTCTATAAATCTTTTTGCTATTAAAAAAATATGTATATTTGCAACCTCAAAAATGGGGTCTGGTAGCTCAGTTGGATAGAGCAACAGCCTTCTAAGCTGTGGGTCGTGGGTTCGAATCCCGCCCGGATCACAAAATAGCAAACTTTTTAAAAGTTTTTGAACGTGTAAGACTGTAAATTAATTGATTTACAGTCTTTTTTGTTTTATTTCCCAATTGTCTAAAAGTGTCTAAAAACGTCCGCCGAGTGAGCTGTGGAGTGAGTTATTTTTTTTTCATAAATTCACTCACTCGAAAGGCTTTAATGATTTGTCATTCAGATTATTATTGTAAAGAAACACACTGTTAAACAACTCTAAAAAACGTCATTT
>JACCEE010189858.1_pt1 | contig 11651 bp, 7 predicted proteins | sample 7449931 | NCBI WGS metagenome assembly JACCEE01 (sample SAMN15323457, study PRJNA562643) | freshwater metagenome | isolation source: river surface water | place: USA:Blue River Watershed | collected 2017-08-19 | reverse complement strand
GCCAGGGCGAGGGCCTGGGCAACCAGTTCCTCGCGCATATCCGCGAGACCGACGCCATCGTCAACGTGGTGCGCTGCTTCGAGGACGACAACGTGATCCACGTCGCCAACAAGGTCGATCCGATCGCTGACATCGAGGTGATCCAGACCGAGCTCTGCCTGGCCGATCTCGGCACGGTCGAGAAGAGCCTGCACCGCTACAACAAGGCGGCGCGCTCGGGCAACGACAAGGAAGCCGCGGCGCTGGTCAAGGTGCTGGAGAAATGCCAGACCGCGCTCCTCGAGGGCAAGCCGGTGCGCGTGGTCGAATTCAGCGACGCCGAGCAGGTGCTGCTCAAGCCGCTGTGCCTGATCACGGCCAAGCCGGCGATGTTCGTCGGCAACGTCAGCGAAGACGGTTTCGAGAACAACCCCTTCCTCGACCGCCTGCAGGAATACGCTGCCAGGCAGAACGCGCCGGTGGTGGCGATCTGCGCCAAGATCGAGGCCGAGCTGTCCGAGATGGACGACGCCGACCGCCTGGCCTTCCTGCAGGAGATGGGCCAGGACGAGCCCGGCCTGAACCGCCTGATCCGCGCCGGCTACAAGCTGCTCGGCCTGCAGACCTACTTCACCGCCGGCGTCAAGGAAGTGCGCGCCTGGACCATCCATATCGGTGACACCGCGCCCAAGGCCGCCGGCGTCATCCACGGCGACTTCGAGCGCGGCTTCATCCGCGCGCAGACCATCGCCTTCGACGACTTCATCGCCTACCAGGGCGAGCAGGGCGCCAAGGACGCCGGCAAGATGCGCGCCGAAGGCAAGGACTACGTCGTCAAGGACGGCGATGTCATGAACTTCCTGTTCAACGTCTGATCGCTGAATTCCCCGAGCCGTCCATGAGTCAAGTCGTCACTGCCGCGTCTGCGGTCCCGCCCATGCTGCTGTCCGGACTCGAGCCGCTCGTGATCGGCGCGGGCAGCCTGTTCGTCAACATCGGCGAGCGCACCAACGTCACCGGATCGAAGGCCTTCGCGCGCATGATCCTCAACGGCGAGTACGAGCAGGCGCTCGCCGTCGCGCGCCAGCAGGTCGAGAACGGCGCGCAGATCGTCGATGTCAACATGGACGAGGCCATGCTCGACAGCCAGGCGGCGATGGTGCGCTTCCTGAACCTGATGGCGGGCGAGCCCGACATCGCGCGCGTGCCGGTGATGATCGACAGTTCCAAGTGGAGCGTGATCGAGGCCGGCCTGCGCTGCGTGCAGGGCAAGGGCGTGGTCAACTCGATCAGCATGAAGGAAGGCGTGGCGGAGTTCAAGCGCCAGGCCGGGCTGATCAAGCGCTACGGCGCCGCCACCGTCGTGATGGCCTTCGACGAAAAGGGCCAGGCCGACACCTACCAGCGCAAGGTCGAGATCTGCGAGCGCGCCTACCGCATCCTGGTCGATGAGGTCGGTTTCCCGCCCGAGGACATCATCTTCGACCCCAACATCTTCGCGATCGCCACCGGCATCGAGGAGCACGACAACTACGCGGTCGATTTCATCGAGGCCACGCGCTGGATCAAGCAGCACCTGCCGGGCGCCAAGATCTCGGGCGGCGTCTCGAACGTGAGCTTCAGCTTCCGCGGCAACGAGCCGGTGCGCGAGGCGATTCACACCGTCTTCCTGTATCACGCCATTTCAGCCGGCATGGACATGGGCATCGTCAACGCCGGCATGATCGGTGTCTACGACGAGCTCGACCCCGAGCTGCGCGAGCGCGTCGAGGACGTGGTGCTGAATCGCCGCCCCGACGCGACCGAGCGCCTGCTCGAGATCGCCGAGAGCGTCAAGGGTGCGGCCAAGGACGACAGTGCCAAGTACGCCTGGCGCGCGCTGCCGGTGCGCGAGCGCCTCCAGCACGCGCTGGTGCACGGTCAGAACGAGTTCATCACCGAGGACACCGAGGAGATGTGGCAGGCCTTGAAGGCCGATGGCGGCCGCCCGCTGCACGTGATCGAAGGTCCGCTGATGGACGGCATGAACGTCGTCGGCGACCTGTTCGGCCAGGGCAAGATGTTCCTGCCCCAGGTGGTGAAGTCGGCGCGCGTCATGAAGCAGGCCGTCGCGCATCTCGTGCCCTACATCGAGGAAGAAAAGCTGCGCCTGCAGGCGGCCGGTGGCGACGTCAAGTCCAAGGGCAAGATCGTGATCGCCACTGTCAAGGGGGATGTGCACGACATCGGCAAGAACATCGTCACCGTCGTCCTGCAGTGCAACAACTTCGACGTCGTCAACATGGGCGTGATGGTGCCCTGCCACGAGATCCTGGCCAAGGCCAAGGAGGTCGGCGCCGACATCGTCGGCCTGTCCGGCCTGATCACGCCCAGCCTGGAGGAGATGCAGTATGTCGCCGCCGAGATGGAGAAGGATCCCTGGTTCCGCGAGCGTGGCATTCCGCTGCTGATCGGCGGCGCGACCTGCTCGCGCGTGCACACCGCGGTCAAGATCGCGCCGCACTACAGCGGCCCGGTGGTCTATGTGCCGGACGCCTCGCGCAGCGTGGCGGTGGCGCAGGGCCTGCTCGGCGATGGCCGTGACGCCTACCTGGCCGAACTGGCCGCCGACTATGACCAGGTGCGCCAGCAGCACGCCAACAAGAAGCAGGTGCCGCTGTGGCCGCTGGCCAAGGCGCGCGCCAACGCCACGCCCGTCAACTGGGACGACTACGCGCCGGTGGCGCCGAAGTTCATCGGCCGGCGCGTGTTCAGGAACTTCGATCTCGGCGAGCTGGCGCGCTACATCGACTGGGGACCGTTCTTCCAGACCTGGGACCTGGCCGGACCTTATCCCGCCATCCTCGACGACGAGGTGGTGGGCGAGCAGGCCAGGCGCGTGTTTGCCGACGCGCAAGCCATGCTGAAGAGAATCGTCGAGGGTCGCTGGCTGAGCGCCAGCGCCGTCGTCGGTCTCTATCCGGCCAATGCGGTTGGCGACGACATCGAGTTCTACGCCGACGAGGCACGCAGCCAGGTCGCCATGACCTGGCACGGCCTGCGCCAGCAGACCGAGAAGCAGGAGATCGATGGCGTCATGCGCCCGAGCCGCTGCCTGTCCGACTTCGTTGCGCCCAGGGCCAGCGGCGTGGCCGACTACGCGGGCCTGTTCGCGGTCACCGCCGGCATCGGCGCCGACCAGCGCGCGGCCGCCTTCGAGGCCGCGCAGGACGACTACAGCGCGATCATGCTCAAGGCGCTGGCAGACCGCCTGGCCGAGGCCTTCGCCGAATGCCTGCACCAGCGCGTGCGCACCGACCTCTGGGGTTACGCGCCGCACGAAGCCTTGAACGGCGAGCAGCTGATTGACGAGCAGTACCAGGGCATCCGCCCCGCGCCGGGCTATCCGGCCTGCCCCGACCATTCGGCCAAGCGCGATCTGTTTGCCTTGCTCGACTGCGCCGAGATCGGCATGGGCCTGACCGAGAGCCTGGCGATGACGCCGGCCGCCAGCGTCAGCGGCTTCTATATCGCGCACCCCGAGAGCTGCTACTTCAACGTCGGCAGAATAGGCCGCGACCAGCTCGCCGACATGGCGCAGCGCCGCGGCATGCCGGAGTCCGAGCTCGAGCGCCTGCTGGCGCCCAACCTGTAAGGCATGGCGGTTCGGCCGCCTTCCCACAGCTTCAGCCAGGGCCGGTGTGACAACCGGCCCTTGTCGTTTCAGGCGCCGACCAGCCCGCGCCGGTACTGCATCGCCTCGGCCAGATGCGGCACCGCGATCCGCTCCGCGCCGGCCAGGTCGGCGATGGTGCGCGCCACGCGCAGCGCGCGATGCGTCGCGCGGCCCGACCAGCCCAGCCGGGTGGCGGCCTTCTGCAGGAACTGGCTGGCGGCCTCGTCGAGCGCCGCATGCCGTTCGAGTGCCTGGCCCGCCAGCTGCTGGTTGGCGTGACCCTGGCGCGTGCTGGCCTGCTCGCGCGCGGCCAGCACGCGCTCGCGCACCACGGCGCTGGATTCGCCCGCCGGTGCGTTCAGCAGATCCCCGGCCGGCAGCGCGGGCACCTCGACCTGCAGGTCGATGCGGTCGAGCAGCGGCCCGCTGAGCTTGCCCTGATAGCGCGCGACCTGGTCCGGCGTGCAGCGGCAGGCCTTGACGCCGGAGCCCAGATAGCCGCAGGGGCAGGGGTTCATCGCCGCCACCAGCTGGAAGCGGGCCGGGAACTCGGTCTGGCGCGCCGCGCGCGAGATCCGGATCTGCCCGGATTCAAGCGGTTCGCGCAAGGCTTCCAGCGCGCTGCGCGGGTACTCCGGCAGCTCGTCCAGGAACAGCACACCGTGGTGCGCGAGCGAGATCTCGCCCGGTCGCGGCGGCGATCCGCCTCCCACCAGCGCCACCGCACTGGCGCTGTGGTGCGGCGCGCAGGTCGGGCGCAATCCCCAGTCCGCCAGCCGGAAGCGCCCCGCCAGCGACGCCAGCGCGGCGGCTTCGAGCGCTTCCTCGTCACTCATCGCGGGCAGCAGACCGGCCAGGCGCTGCGCCAGCATCGACTTGCCCGATCCCGGGCTGCCCACCAGCAGCAGGCTGTGGCTGCCGGCAGCGGCGATCTCCAGCGCACGCCGCGCAGCGGCCTGGCCCTTGACTTCGGCCAGGTCCGGGCCGTTTTCTGCTGCCTGGGCGGCCGCAGCCTCGACCCGGTGCCAGCCTTCGTCGTCCCCAGCCGCTTCGGCCAGCGCACTGCCGGCCGGCGCGAACTGGCGCGCGACGTCGATCAGGTGCCGCGCGCGCCAGACCTGGGCACCGCGCGCGAGCGCCGCTTCCTCGGCGCTGTCGGGCGGCAGCACCAGCCGTGTTGCTGCCTTCGCATCCGACTGGCGCAGCGCCAGCCCCATCGCCAGTGCGCCGCGTATCGGCCGCAGTTCGCCGCCGAGCGAGAGCTCGCCCGCGAACTCGTGCCCCGTGAGGCGTCCGGCATCGAGCTGGCCGCTGGCCGCCAGGATGCCGAGCGCGATCGGCAGGTCGAAGCGGCCCGAATCCTTGGGCAGGTCGGCCGGCGCCAGGTTGACCGTGATGCGCTTGTTGCCCGGGAATTCGAGCCCCGCGTTCTGGATCGCCGAGCGCACGCGCTCGCGCGCCTCCTTGACCTCGGTATCGGCCAGCCCCACCAGCGTGAAGCTCGGCAGGCCATTGGCCAGATGGACCTCGACCTGCACCGGTTTTGCGTGCAATCCCAGCAGCGTGCGGCTCTGCACCAAAGCAAGACTCATCTCCGTTCCTCCCTGACTGCGCTGGCATCAATTGGTGCATGTCCGACTTCCTGCACCAAACTGGTGAATATGCGATGCACCCGGTCCCATCTTAGCGGGCTGCAGGCTTTCCCGGGCGATGATTTCGGGCCTGCGGCAGGCCGCTGCCCGGGTTGGCATGTTCCGTGCTTCGTCAGGACCAAGCATCCACCAAACCGACAGAGGCCGTACATGAAACTGGTATCCGCGATCATCAAACCCTTCAAGCTCGACGAGGTGCGCGAAGCGCTGTCCCAGATCGGCGTGCAGGGCATCACCGTCACCGAGGTCAAGGGCTTCGGTCGCCAGAAGGGTCACACCGAGCTCTACCGAGGCGCCGAGTATGTCGTCGATTTCCTGCCCAAGGTCAAGGTCGAGGCGGCCGTTGCAGACGCGCTGGTCGATCAGGTGATCGAGGCGATCGAAGGCGCTGCGCGCACCGGCAAGATCGGCGACGGCAAGATTTTCGTATTCCCGATTGAACAGGTCGTTCGCATCCGCACCGGCGAGACCGGCAACGAGGCGCTCTGATCCCTCTCACCCACAAGGAGTTCTAGCATGAAGAAATTGCCATTGAGTCTGGGGCTGCTGCTGGCCGCGGGGACCGCGCTGGCGCAGGATGGCGGTGCTGCCGCCACCGCCGTTGCTGCCGCTGGCGAAGTCGTCCAGGCGGCTGCCGATACCGCTGCCGCTGTCGCCGCGCCGGTGCCCAACAAGGGCGATACCGCCTGGATGATGGTCTCGACGCTGCTCGTGATCCTGATGACCGTGCCGGGGCTGGCGCTGTTCTACGGCGGTCTGGTGCGCAGCAAGAACATGCTGTCGGTGCTGATGCAGGTCATGACCGCGTTCTCGCTCGCCGTCGTGCTGTGGTTCATCTACGGCTACAGCCTGGCGTTCACCGAGGGCAGCGCCTTCATCGGCGGCTTCGACCGTCTGTTCATGAACGGCATCTGGGACAACGCGGCCGGCACCTTCGCCAACGCCGCCACCTTCAGCAAGGGCGTGGTGATCCCCGAGATCGTCTTCGCCGCCTTCCAGGCGACCTTCGCCGGCATCACCTGCGCGCTGATCGTCGGCGCCTTCGCCGAGCGCATCAAGTTCTCGGCCGTGCTGCTGTTCACCGCGCTCTGGTTCACCTTCAGCTACCTGCCGGTCGCGCACATGGTCTGGTTCTGGATGGGTCCGGACGCCTACAGCTCGGCCGCCGTGGTCGATGAGATGACCGGTAAGGCCGGCATGATCTGGCAGTGGGGCGCGCTCGACTTCGCCGGCGGCACCGTGGTGCACATCAACGCTGCCGTCGCCGGTCTGGTCGGTGCCTACATGGTCGGCAAGCGCGTCGGCTACGGCAAGGAAGCCATGGCGCCGCACAGCCTGACGCTGACCATGGTCGGTGCTTCGCTGCTGTGGGTGGGCTGGTTCGGCTTCAACGCAGGCTCCGCGCTGGAAGCCAATGGCTTTGCCGCCCTGGCCTTCATCAACACCTTCGCTGCCACCGCCGCTGCCGTGCTGGCCTGGTCGCTTGGCGAAGCGCTGCACCGCGGCAAGGCCTCGATGCTGGGTGCTGCCTCCGGTGCCGTCGCCGGCCTGGTGGCGATCACGCCGGCTGCCGGCAACGTCGGCATCGCTGGCGCGCTGGTCATCGGTCTGCTGTCGGGTTTTGCCGGCCTGTGGGGCGTCAACGGCCTCAAGAAGCTGCTGGGCGCTGACGACTCGCTCGACGTCTTCGGCGTGCACGGTGTTTGCGGCATCCTCGGTGCGCTGCTGACCGGCGTCTTCAACAGCCCGGCGCTTGGCGGCCCCGGCTATGTTGCCGACTGGTCCACGGCCACCATGGTGACCGCTGCCGACTACTCGATCGCCGCCCAGGTCTGGGTCCAGGCCAAGGCCGTGCTGCTGACCATCGTCTGGTCGGGCCTGGTCTCGGTGGTCGCTTACAAGCTGGTCGATCTGCTGATCGGTCTGCGCGTCAGCGAGGAAGCCGAGCGCGAGGGTCTGGACATCAGCAGCCACGGCGAAACCGCTTACAACCGCTGATTCCCTCCTGAATGCGGCCCGTCCGGCTCCGGCTGGCGGGCCGTTGCGCTTTTCCGGTTTCCCGTCGCACCGGCCATCGCCTGCCCGTTCCCGGCGCGCGGCAACGGTGACACAATGAACCCCACGATGCAGAAGGAGGAGAACATGCTCTACCGTTTCAAGTCCAGGGCCAGTGGCGACGTCGTGATGCTGGGGCCCAACGGCAAGCAGCTGCTGGAGATACTGGGCAAGGATCCGGCTGCGCCCGGCATCATCCTGCCCGAGCAGATGCCGGCGGCGATCCAGGCGCTGCGCGCTGCGGTGTTCGAGGACGAGGCCGAGCACCAGCGCGAGGTGCAGGAAGCGCTGGCGCGCGGTGATGACACGCCCGAGCCGGAACGCATCACCTTGCGCGTACGTGTGACGCCCTTCATCGAGCTGCTCCAGCACAGCATGCGCGAGGACGCCGAGGTGGTCTGGGGCGTCTGACGCGCGGCCGGCGTATCAGTCGGCGTACTGGCCGGCAGCGTCGATCACCGCCTTGAGCTTGGCGATCTGGTCGGCGACGAAGGCCTTGTGCTCGGCCGGCTCGATGCGCTTGTCGGTCGCGACGATGGCGCCCAGCGCTTCCTGGCGCTTGATGAACTCGGGGTCCTTCAGGGCGACCTTGAGTGCGTCGTTGATCTTCTTGGTGATGGCCGCCGGCGTGCCCTTGGGCGCGTAGAGTCCGTGCCAGATCGTCAGGTTGAAGTTCTTCAGCCCCATCTCGGACAGCGTGGGGTAGTCCTTGAGCAGCTTGTGGCCGCTCAGCGGCTTGGCGGTGGTGACCGCGAAGGCCTTGACCCGGCCGGCCTCGATCTGGCTGGTGGTGTTGGTGGTCTGGTCGCACATCACGTCAACCTGGCCGCTCATCAGTGCGGTCATCGCCGGCGCGGTGCCGCCGAACGGCACCGTGGTCATCGCGGTGTTGAGCTTGATCGCGTGCTGCCACATCAGTCCGCACAGGTGCGATGCCGAACCCAGGCCGGCATGCGCCAGGTTGAGCTTGCCGGCGTTGGCGCGGATGTAGTTCTCGAAGTCGCGATAGGTGTTGGCCGGCAGTTGCGGCTTGCCGATCAGCGTCATCGGCACGTCGTTGACGATGCCGAGGTATTCGAAGTCTTCCAGCGGCTTGTACGCCAGCTTGCGATACAGGCCCGGTGCCGATGCCATGCCGATATGCGTCAGCAGCAGCGTGTGGCCGTCGGGCGTGGCGCGCGCGACCTTGGCGGTGCCGATGGTGCTGCCGGCGCCGGCAGCGTTCTCGATCACGATGGTCGCGCCCAGTGGCTTGCGCAGTGCCTCGGCCAGATCGCGCGCGACGCGGTCGGTCGGACCGCCGGCCGTGAAGGGCACGACGATGCTGATGTTCTTGCTCGGGAAGTTCTGGGCCTGCGCGCTGACGACGGCGCTCAGTGCCAGCACGGCGAGGGCTATGGGTTTCATTGTTGTCTCCTGGTCGAATGTCATGGGTAAAGATCCCCATCGAGCCATGATTTCAGGTGCCGTGCCTGACGGTTGGCTGACGTGTTCGACCGTTGCTTGGATGGCGGCTGACGACGGTGCGAAAATCGCTGTCTTTTCCGCACCACGGCCCCGGCCGGCTTCGTCCCATGTCCAAGACCCTGTCCCTGCCCAAGCGTCCGCAGCCCGCCAACCCAACCCAGCCGGGCGCACCGCGCAGGCCGCGTCCGGCACCTGGCGGACAGCCGCCCCGCCAAGCCATGACGGCATCTGGTTCCCGGCCACAGCAAGGCTCTGCTGGTCGCACTGGAAACGACAGGCCTGCCGCACGTCCACCGCGTCCCGGCCGCGAGGCGAGCGAACCGGTGCGGCTGAACAAGCGCCTGTCCGACCTCGGCCTGTGCTCGCGCCGCGACGGCGACGACTGGATAGCGCGCGGCTGGGTCAAGGTCAACGGGCAGATCGCGCAGATGGGTCAGCAGGTCAGCGCGCTGGACCGGATCGAGGTCGCACCGCAGGCGACCGCGCAGCAGGGCGCGCGCGTAACCATCCTGCTGCACAAGCCGATCGGCTATGTCAGCGGCCTGCCCGAGGACGGCCACCAGAGCGCCGCCGTGCTGGTGCAGCCGCGCACGCGCTGGAGGGAGGACCGTGGACGCCGCTTCGAGGCCGGCCACACGCGCGGCCTGGCTCCAGCCGGGCGGCTCGACATCGACTCGACCGGGCTGCTGATCCTGACGCAGGACGGCCGCGTGGCCAAGGCGCTGATCGGCGAGGACTCCGACGTCGAGAAGGAATACCTGGTGCGGGTGCACTGGGCGCCCAACGGTCCCAAGGGCGTCGGAGTTGTGATGCAGAATCCGCAGGCCGTGTTCCCGCCCGAGCGGCTCGCGTTGCTGCGCCACGGCCTGAGCCTGGACGGCCAGCCGCTGCGCCCGGCGCAGGTCGATTGGCAGAACGAGGACCAGCTGCGCTTCGTGCTGAAAGAGGGCAAGAAGCGCCAGATCCGCCGCATGTGCGAGCAGGTCGGCCTGCATGTGGTGGGTCTGAAGCGCATCCGCATCGGCCGCGTCGTGCTGGGCAACCTGCCGCTGGGCGAATGGCGCTATCTGGGCGAGCACGAGAAGTTCTGAACCGCGTGGGGTGATGTGCTGGGTGCTCACGTCACCATCAGGGACATGCCGGGTTCCTCATGGTGCGAGCACAAATCGTCACCCGGCATGTCCCTGATGTCGACGTAGATGTTGCAGCCAAGCAGGGACAGCCTGCTGATTTAGGGCCGCCTCCCTCGCAGCCCTGCGCGCTGAGCTCATTTTCCGACTCTTGAAATCCCCGCAGCTGCCTTCAGCTAGGCCCATGTAGCTTCGCCGGACGGCGGGATCCGCTCTCATCTGCTCCGGTAGCCCGCCAGATTTCACGGCTTCGTTTTGTCGAAAGAACCATGAGCAAACACACCCACGCTTTCCAGGCCGAAGTGGCCCAGCTGCTGCACCTCGTCACGCACTCGCTCTACTCGAACCAGGAAATCTTCCTGCGCGAGCTGATCTCCAACGCGTCGGATGCCTGCGACAAGCTGCGCTTCGAGGCGCTCGACGACGCCGCACTGTACGAGGACGCGCCCAACCTCGAAGTGCGCGTGAGCTTCGACAAGGAAGCCAGGACGCTGACCATCACCGACAACGGCATCGGCATGAGCGAGTCCGAGGCGATCGCGCACCTCGGCACCATCGCCAAGAGCGGCACCAAGGACTTCATGGGCCGCCTGTCGGGCGACCAGAAGAAGGACGCGCAGCTGATCGGCCAGTTCGGCGTCGGCTTCTACTCCGGCTTCATCGTCGCCGACAAGATCACCGTCGAGTCGCGCCGCGCCGGCCTGAAGGCCGAGGATGGCGTGCGCTGGATCAGCGGCGGCAGCGGCGACTTCGAAACCGAGACCATCACGCGCGCCGCCCGCGGTACCAGCGTCATCCTGCACCTGCGCGACGATGCGACCGAGTACCTGAACCGCTGGAAGCTGAAGAACATCATCGGCAAGTACTCCGACCACATCAGCCTGCCGATCCTGATGCAGAAGGAGGAATGGGACGCCGAGAAGGGCGAGTCTCTGCTCAAGGAGGAGTGGGAAGCGGTCAACTCGGCCAGCGCGCTCTGGACCCGCTCCAAGAAGGAAGTGAGCGACGAGCAGTACGCCGAGTTCTACAAGAACATCAGCTATGACAGCGAGGCGCCGCTGGCCTGGAGCCACAACCGCGTCGAGGGCAGCACCGAGTACACCCAGCTGCTCTACGTGCCGGCCAAGGCGCCGATGGACCTGTGGAACCGCGACAAGAAGGCTGGCGTCAAGCTCTACGTCAAGCGCGTCTTCATCATGGACGAGGCCGAGGCACTGATGCCGACCTACCTGCGCTGGGTCAAGGGCGTGATCGACTCGGCCGACCTGCCGCTCAACGTCAGCCGCGAGCTGCTGCAGGAGAGCCGCGACGTCAAGGCGATCCGCGAGGGCAACACCCGCCGCGTGCTCGCCATGCTGGAGGACCTGGCGAAGAAGGATCGCAAGCCCGAGGGCGAGGCATGGGACGCGCTGTCCGACGACGAGAAGGCCGAGGCCGAGCAGAACGCCGGCAAGTTCGCCAGGTTCTACGCCGAGTTCGGCGCCGTGCTCAAGGAGGGCCTGGGCGAGGACTTCGGCAACCGCGAGCGCATCGCCAAGCTGCTGCGCTTCGCCTCGACGCAGAGCGATGCCGTCAGCGTGACCTTTGCCGACTACAAGGCGCGCATGAAGGAAGGCCAGGAGGCGATCTACTACATCACCGCCGACACGCTGGCCGCCGCCAGGAACAGCCCGCAGCTCGAGGTCTTCCGCAAGAAGGGCATCGAGGTGCTGC
>JACCEE010016966.1_pt1 | contig 11652 bp, 6 predicted proteins | sample 7449931 | NCBI WGS metagenome assembly JACCEE01 (sample SAMN15323457, study PRJNA562643) | freshwater metagenome | isolation source: river surface water | place: USA:Blue River Watershed | collected 2017-08-19 | reverse complement strand
GGATTCGCTACGCGTACCCGACGCTGTTGCGCCTGGTTCGCAGGATTCCCGGGAAACCGGCCCGCGCGCTCGCGCTCGCGTTTTTCGCCGCGCTCGCGGTCAACGCGTCGCTGTCCGCATTAGCGGTCAGGCGATGGTCGGAGCGCTCTCTGGGCAAGCCGGCGGGAAACCGCGTCGAGACCTTCCTCGACGGGCTATATCCCGACGCGCGGATGCGCGAAACGTACCCGAACATGACCTTCGTCGTCCGCCGGCCCCCGGCGGAACCCGGAGCGCCCTAGGGTTAGCCGATCGTGTTTATGTCGTACGGCGTTTCCTGATACACGAAGTAGTTAAGCCAGTTGACGAACAGGAGATTCCCGTGCGCCCTCCAGGTTACCCTCGGAGCCCTCGTCGGGTCGTCGTCGGGAAAGTAGTTCTTAGGCACGTCGATTTTAAGTCCCTTCGCGACGTCCCGCGCGTATTCCTTCGCGAGCGTGTCCGCGTCGTATTCGGAATGGCCGGAAACATAGATCGACCTGCCGTCGCGGCTCGCTATCAGGTACACGCCGGCCTCGTCGGACTCGGCGAGAATCTCGAGCTCGGGAATCCGCTCGATGTCGTGCTTATAAATTGTTGTGTGGCGCGAGTGCGGCGCGTTAAAGCTCTCGTCGAAGCCGCGGACGAGCTTGTGCAGGGGATTGAGCACCCGATGCTCGAAGATCCCGAACGCCTTGTCGTCGAGGCGGTGCTTGTCGATCCCGTACTGATGGAAGAGCGCCGCCTGCGAGGCCCAGCAGATATGCAGGGTGCTGAACACGTGCGTCTTGCTCCAGTCCATGATTCTCGTCATCTCTTCCCAGTAGTCCACTTCCTCGAAGGGCATGTTTTCCACCGGGGCCCCGGTGATGACGAGCCCGTCGAATTTTTGGTCCTTGACGCTGTCAAACGTCCGGTAAAAGGCGTCGAGGTACTCGCGGCTCGTGTTCGCCGACTCGTGGCTCGCCATCGACAGCAGGGTGATCTCTATCTGGAGCGACGTGTTGCCGAGCATCCTGAGAAGCTGGGTCTCGGTGGTCTCTTTCGTGGGCATGAGGTTCAGGATGGCGATCTTGAGCGGACGGATGTCCTGCATCATTGCGCGCCGGTCATCCATGACGAAGATATTCTCTTCGGTGAGGATTTTTACGGCTGGCAGGGTTGACGGGATCTTTACGGGCATCTTGAACCTCCTTTTAAGGCGATGTAGCGGCATTGTAGTCGTTTTCCCCGGTGTTTGTCGATTGGCGTCCTCCTGTCGCGATAGCTTAAAATTAGTGAAGAGAGGTGTTCCCATGGCCAAAAACAGATATGCGCTTTTTATCGTCGCGTTCGCCGCGGCGTTAATGGCAGGATGCCTTCCCGGACTGGATCCCTCATGGAAGGCCGAAAGCGGAAACGCGACCCTGACGATTCGCATCGGATCGCTAGTGACTTCCGAGAGCCTCGCGAACGCGGCCGAGGGTCTGACCCCAGCGCGCGCGGTCGTTCAGGGCGGCGGGTATTTGTACGTGCGAACCCTTGGCGGCCCGACCGACGAGTCCGGCCCGCTGTATGGCCCCTATCCCGTGGGCGCGGACGCGACTTGTCGGATCACCGACATTCCAGCCGGATTGTATTCAGGCATGGGGATTCTGTATGCGAGCGTCTCGTTAGACGAGCGAACGACCTATTACGTGGGTAACACGATCACGTTTATCGAGATGATGAAGTTGCCCGACGCGGAGTTTGACGCGATCTCGACGGGTACCCTCGTCGAAAACGTCTATACCCCCAGTCTGTTCGAGCAATTGATAGACGGGGACGCCTCGGGCGAAATGCTCAAGGACGTGAACCTGGTAGCCGGCAAGGAGAATTCGTTCCGCCTGAGGCTGAAACCGATGACCGGGGACCAGCGGCTCGCGTTTTCCGGTTTGCCCGGGGGGATGTCCTATACGGTCTCGTCGGCCCCGGCCACGCAGCGAGAGTTTATCGCGCTTGAGGGGATTATGGCCCCGGCCGGTTATTCGATCTCCTCGCTTACGTGCTCGGCCGCGGTATCGCCGACTACCGGCGGCTCGGTCCTCCTTGGGCGCGTCGCGCTCTATGACGAGACGGGCGCGCTGATCCATGCCGACGCGACCGCCTCGAGCACCCTGACCGGTACGGCTATCCGCGAGGTGACCGCCCCCTATTCGTTAATTCCAACCGACGGGCCTAAAACCCTATACCTTTACGTCGAGCACTCCTCGGCGAACAACGCGGACTTCCTTTTAACCTTTTCCGCAAGCACCTCCTCTCTCTCTGGCGATCAGCGGCTAACCGTGACGTATTCGGGCAGCATGGCGGACGCGGGGAAGCGGGTGTTCTACGGTATTTATCCTCCTTCCGCGATTGGCATGGACGGTCTCGTGGGCGCGCCTGTCGCGATGGGCATGATCGTCCTTGACGCTTCGGGATACGGGACGTGCGACGCGGTCGATGTGACCACGAAAGCGGTGATGCAGTTTGCCTCGTATTCGACGTATGTCATAAACGCATTCATGGATAACTCCGGAATCTACGCGGGGTACGCGGATGTGTCCTCGATCGCCTCCATCGACGGCATTACGCCGCACTATGACGACTATACGATCGATGGCATGGGGGTCGAGGTCCCGATCGTCGAAGGCGTCACCAACTTCGACATCACGAGCCATATCGTCTATCCGATGAAAACGCATGTGTTCTTCGTCTCCTCCGGCGGCTCAGGCGGCGGGCAGACCGTGGATGACCCGTCGAGTATCACGACGGTGCTAAACTCCGCGGTGAACCTTGTTGGCATACAGCCGGACGACATAGAGATAATCCTCACGACGAGCGACAGCCTCGACGCCTCGGTCTCGCGATCGATTCCGTATCGGCTGAGGATGCGGTCCATAGGAACGAGCCCCCTTACCCTTACTTTCGCGGGAGCCGCAACCACTTCTTCCCCGTTCATTATTCAAAGTGGCGGCGGAATGTCGCTACGCAACATCACGGTGAGCGGAAGCTCGTACTCGGGAACGGTCAGTCCGTTCACCGTGGGAATGGGCGGGTCCCTCGACCTTGAGGCGGGCGCGATGATCCGGGCGTTCACGCTCGGCACTGGCTCGTCGGGTGGCGCGATTTCCACTTATGGAGGGGAGATTAAGATGTCCTCTGCCGTGATCGAGTACTGCCAGGCGGACAATGGCGGCGCCGTGTACATCGGGTACGGCTCAACCTCGAATTCCATGCTGACGATGCTCGACGGCGCGATCATCCGTAATTGCTCCGCAATGTCGGGCGGCGGTGTGTACGTCAGCGGCATGGCTGCTTTGACGCTGATGAGGATATCGACACCACCGTCCATTACCGCCAACCAAGCGTCGACGGACGGCGGCGGTGTGTACGTTCAGTCGGGCGGAACCATCTATGACCCGCTTACGATCAACTCTGTCGTCGTGACGGGCAATACCATACTCGGAATGGGAACGAACAATATCTCCAACTACGGAACCATCGACAGCGCCGTTCACCAGATGTACGTGTCCCAGACCGGAACGGGCGACGGCTTGAGCCCCGCGACGCCAGCCTCGTTCGCCACGGCGCTTGCCACGCCGAGCGTCACGAATATCGTGCTCCTCGACGACATAACGCTTGCCTCTCCCGTGGAGATTACCCGCGCCTTGAACCTCTCCAGCGCGAACCCGCTCGGTAACGCGCTTTTGCTCGCGTCCACCTTCGCGACCCCGTTCCTGACGGTGACGTCGAGCTCCTCTTTGTCCGTCTATGGCGTAAAACTGGGGCCCGCCACGGTGGGCGGCGGTTCTGCGCCCTCTATCGTGCGCGTGGAATATGGCAGCACCCTTAACCTGGGCGAAGGCGCCACCATACGAAACAACTCGTACGCGGGCAACGGCGCGGGCGTGAATCTCGTTGGGGGATACCTGACGCTGAACGAAGGAAGCTCCATCATTGCGTGCGGTAGTTCCCTTGCCTTGGGCGGCGGGGTATACGCCGGGACTTATTTCGACGGGACGACCACGTATGGCTCGAGCGTAATGTTCAACGGCGGCACGGTGGAAAGTTGCTCCGCGGTGAAAGGGGCGGGCTTCTACGTCGTGGCGCCGTCAAGCATGTACCTCGGCTCGGGCACGATATCCCATAACGTCGCGACGTCTCAGGGCGGCGGGATATACGTCGAGTTATCGGCGACGCTTAACCTGTATGGCTCCCTTTTCTCGATCACGTTTAACGACGCGGGCACGGCCGGCGGTGGGGTGTACGCGCAGGACGGCGCTATCGTGACCGAGGGCACGACCGGTATCTCGCTGACGAATATCGTCAGTAATACGGTCGCCAGCGTCGTGGAAACCGCCGGAATCACGACCGGTAATTGACGTTCGATAGGCGCCGTCAAGCCTGGCGGCGCCTTTTCTTTTCGCTTGCCCCCCTCCTTTTTTTCCGCTAAAATGCCATTCCTATGGAATTCACCCAGGAACAGATTGACGCCCTCGTCGTGAACGAGGTCGCGATTTTGAAAAAGATCGCGGAGGAACTCAAGATTCGGCCGGCGCAGGTATCTGCCGTCGTGTCGCTCGTGGCCGAGGGATGCACTATCCCCTTCATTTCGCGGTACCGCAAGGAGCAGCATGGCTCGCTCGACGAGGTTCAGGTTCGCGACTGCGACCACCTTTTTAAGAGCTATCAGAATCTCGAGACGCGCCGAATCGAGATCATCAAGGGAATCTTCGCCCAAGGCAAGCTTTCCGAGTCCCTGTACGAGATCGCCATGAAATCGGCGACGCTCGCGGAGCTCGAGGACCTGTGGGCGCCCTTCAAAAAGAAAAAGAAAACGCGCGGAATGCTCGCCATCGAGCGCGGTCTCGAGCCGCTCGCTGACCTTATGGAAAAGGGTTCAAAGGCCCAGGTCGACGCCGACGCGCCGAAATACGTCAAGGCAGACCCCGAGAACGCGGAACTTTCCGTCGGATCGGCGGAAGAGGCCATCCAGGGCGCGATGGACATCATCGCGGAGCGCGTGGCGCAGGAGCCCGAGAACCGCGCGGACGTTCGCGATTACTACATTAAGTCGGGCGAGATCGTCGTGAAGGGCGTCGGCGACGCCGCGGCGGAGAAAACCAGCGTATATCAGATGTACTGGGACTACCGCGAGCCGCTCAACCAGATCAAGCCGCACCGTGTGCTCGCGATTAACCGGGGCGAGCGCGACAAGGCCCTCGACGTCACGATCGCCGTCGACGTCGACGGCGCCATCGAGCGCGTCGCACGCAAACGCTCCCTTAACAACGACTATTGCAAGGACGCCGTTTCCGACGGCGTGGTCAGGCTCCTTTCCCCCGCCGTAGTGCGCGAGATCCGCTCCGACTTGTCGGACGGAGCCGACGAGCACGGCATCGGCGTGTTCAGCGAGAACCTCAAGAACCTCCTGATGCAGCAGCCGATCAAGGGCACCCGCGTGCTCGGCGTCGACCCGGGCATCCGCACGGGCACGAAGTGCGCGGCGCTCGACTCGACCGGCAAGTACCTCGGTAACTTCGTCATTTACAATCACAAGGTCGCCGAGGCGGAATCCGCGATCCTCAAGGCGATTAAGGACTACGACGTTCAGCTCGTCGCGATCGGGAACGGCACCGGCACGCGCGACGTGCAGGAAATCGTCGCGAAGGTCATCGCCGAGCATTGCCCGACCGTGCTCTACACGGTCGTCGACGAGGACGGCGCGTCGGTGTACTCCGCGAGCGACATCGCGCGCGAGGAATTCCCCGAGCTCGACCTGACGATCCGCGGCGCCATCTCGATCGGGCGGCGCCTGCAGGACCCGCTCGCCGAGCTCGTCAAGATCGACCCGAAGTCGATCGGCGTCGGGCTCTACCAGCATGACGTAAACCAGAAGAAACTCTCGGAAACGCTCGACGAGGTCGTCGGCTCAGTCGTCAACAACGTCGGCGTCAACCTTAACACGGCGAGCTTCAGCCTCCTCAAGTACGTGTCGGGCATTAACGGGTCGCTCGCGAAGAAAATCGTCGCGTACCGCGACTCGACCGGCAAGATCACGAGCCGCGAGGACCTGATGAAGGTGCCGGGCATGGGACCGAAGAGCTTCGAGCAGTGCGCGGGCTTCATCAAGATCGCGGAAAGCGCCGACCCGCTCGACAATAGCTGGGTGCATCCCGAGAACTACGAGGCCGCGCGCGTCGTGTACGAGCTCGTGCAGAAAAAAGACGAGGTGACGCACGAGGTCCGCGCGACGCTCAAGGCCACGTACGGCCTCGGCGACCAGACCGTCAGCGACATCATCGAGGAACTCAAGAAGCCGAACCGCGACCCGCGCGACGGATACCCGAAGCCGATCATGCAGAAGGGCGTCCTCTCGTTCGAGGACCTCAAGGAAGGCATGATGGTAACCGGCAAGATTAAGAACGTCGTCGACTTCGGCGCGTTCGTCGACATCGGCATCAAGGAAACGGCGCTGCTCCATCTCTCCGAGATGAGCGACCGCTTCGTTAAGGACCCGATGGAGGTCGTGAAGGTCGGCGACGTGAAGGAATGCAGGATTATCGGGCTCGACCCGGATCGCAAGCGCATCAGCCTTTCGTGCAAGACCGCGAGCGGTTCCGCAGGCGCCGGTTCCCGCGAGGCAAACCACGCATCCCGCGAGGGAAGCCCCGCGCGCGAAGGCGCAAGGCCCGACGGCGCCCGGCGCGTCGTCGTCGCGAAGAAAAGCGACGGACCCGCGCGCTCGAATACCCCGGCGTCGCCGTACGAGGGTAGGCCCGCGCGCGATTCTCGCGGCGGACGCCCGGACGGGCGCTCCGGCGGCTACGACGGCGGCAAGGCGGCGCGGGAAGACGACGGCATGACGTACAATCCCTTCGCGGCCTTATTGAAGGATAAGAAGAAATAGTGGCTAAGCGCGGAGGCGGGCGTGACTCGCGCGGGGATCGTCCCCGCGCGAGTCACGCGGACAGAATCGACTTTCCCTTCGGCCCTTCCGAGCTACTAAGACGAGGGCTTGCCGAGCTTGGCCTTCCGGCGGAAGGCCTGGCAGCCCCGCTGGAAAAGTACATCCGCGAGCTCGAGCTTTTCAACGCGGTTTTCGACCTTGTCGGCGCGGAGAGCGGGACTGACGCGGGCCGCTCGGACCTCGTCGTACGGCATATTCTCGATAGCCTCGCGCCTTGGCGCCACATAGACGCGCTCTCGCGGGCAGTCTCCGCGCGCCTCGGCGAGGCCGCCGCCGAGGCTCCCGTTACGATCGCGGACGCTGGCTCCGGCGCTGGTTTCCCGGGTATTCCGCTCGCGATCGCGTTTCCGAATATCAAGTTTACGCTTGTCGAGCGGATGAGCAAGCGATGCGCCTTTCTGGAAAACGTCGTGGCGATCTGCGCTCTCGCCAACGTGACCGTGCTCAATAGCGAGGTAGAGGACGCGCCCGAGGGCGCGTTCGACGTCGTGGCGTTCCGCGCGTTTCGCCCGCTCGACGAGGCAATGACGAAAACCCTGCTGCGCATGGCGAAACCGCGCGGGGGAACGCTCGCCGCGTGGAAGGCGCGCCGCGAGAAAATCGATCTTGAGATGTCGGGGATCGCGGGATTGGTGGGCGAATGGGAATGCGTCCCGCTCTCCGTGCCGTTTCTTGGGCACGAGGAGCGAAACCTCGTGCTTATATCTTCAGGGAAACTCCCGTGTCGATCGAATTGAGGATCTTGTTGAGCCTGTCCTTGTCATAAAGGTCTATCGGCCTTCCTTCCGTGTATCTCCGCGATTCCTCGCTGAAAACGCCGGCTGAGATGCAGATGCCCTTGCCCGCCTTAAGGTCCTTGATACGTCCGTGAAAGTCGCGAAGCAGCAGCTCTCCGACTGATCCCTGCGACCGGAAAAACCTGAACACGACGATATCCGACCACTTTGGCGTGTCGATCTCGGAAACGATGTCCGAATAGTCGGCGAACACGGAAATGTCGGTTACCTTAACCTTCGCGTTCGGGAAGAACTGAACGACGATCTTGCGGCACATCGCGACGAACTCGCTCTGCACGGACATTAGGTACGTTTGCAGGTTTTTATTCTGGTTTAGTTCCTGGTATCGCACGATAAGCGACGGTACGTCCTTGTAGCCCGGCGTCGTTTTTTGGATTTCCTTGAGGCAGGTGAGCGCCTTGGAAAGATCCTGGGTCTTGATAAGGGTGACGGCAAGTTTGTACCGTAGGTCGTTCGCGATGTCCTGCGGGATGTTCTCGTGCTTTAGACCGATCTCGAAATCCTGGACGGCCTTGTCGTTCTGGTTGGTTTGCACGTGGACGATTCCCGAATAGAGCGCGGCCTGGGGGCCGAGCACAGGGTCGGGGCGCAGGTGCGTGAAGATTTTGAGCGCGCGCTCGGTCGCGCCGGACTCGAAAAGGCACTCGGCCATCGCGAAGAGGGCTTCCTTGTCGTCGGGCTGGATGTCGAGCGATTTCTTAAGGTACGCCAGGGCGTCCCGATAGCGGTGAGCCTTATGCAGGCTGAAGCCCATGTATTTCTGCGCGAGGATGTTCTCCGGGTCGACGATGATCGCCTGTTTGAGGAACGGGATCGCTTTCTCGTATTCCCTCTGCTGGAAGCAGATATAGCCGAGGTTATAATTGACGTCGAAGTTATCTGGGTTGATCTTCCGCGCGATGAGGAATCCCTTGAGCGCTTCCTGAAAGCGGTTCGTCTTGACCGCGGTGATGCCGAAGCGGAGGGCGCACTCGAATTCGTTCAGCTTTGGGTTTGATGGCGCGAGGTCGACGAGAACCTCGTAGGCCGTGTACGCCTTTTCCCATTCCTGGTCCTGGAAGTGTATCCCGCCTATAGCCTGCAGTCCGTCCGGGTCTCGCGGGTTCTGCGCGAGCCTGCGGGTCGCCTCGCGAATCACGGTGTTTCTGTCTTTTTTTCGCTCTTTTCTTGGGCCCTTGGCGTCCCTTTTTCTGCCGAGAACGGAAAGAAGCAGGATCGCAAGAGCCGCGACGATGATGACAATGATAAGCATGATACTTGATGTCATATATCGTACATTATGAAGGGAGAAGGAACCGCTGTCAACAATTCGCGTTGACAAGACCAATGCATGCATACTACAGTGATATTGCGATTACTTAAAGAGAGAGGTTAGCGTCATGGGTGCCGCTTCTATAGGAATCAAGCTCGCGGACAGCAAGTTTTTCCCCGTGCTCGACGAGGGCAGTCCGGACAGCAAGATCCTTGACCTCACGACGGTCAGGGATAACCAGACCAGCGTGCAGATCAATCTTTTCCGCGATGGCGGCGAGGAGACGGTCGAGAACGCCGAATACGTCGGGACCCTCATTATCGAGGATATCGCCGAGAAAAAAGCCGGGGATCCGACTATCGAGCTCAAGCTTTCGCTGGACGAATTGAACGAGCTGCACGCCGAGGCCGTGGACCTGGACTCAGGCTCGCGCCAGGTACTTACCGTCTCGCTCGAGACGCTCGACCAATCCGCCATATTTAACCTTCCCGACTTCGATATCTCCGCGCACGAAACGGACATCGAGCTTGGACATGACCCGGATCATGAAAATCTCGCAGTACAGGGGCCTATCCCGGGAAACGCCCCCGAAGGACTATTTGATATGAATAACGAAGAAGAAGAAAAAAAGGGCGGCGTATTCATGCCGGCATGGCTTTGCATTCTCATTCTCGCGGTCGGCGTGCTCGCGCTCGTACTCGCGCTTCTCGTTTCGGCTCGCGTGATGTTGCTTAACCGCTCAATGCAGGAAGCCGCGGCGAATGCCCCCACGCAGGTTACGGTTCCCGTCGTAGAGCCCGCCCCGGCCCCCGAACCGGCACCCGAGGCGACTACGCCCCCTCCCGTGGAAACCACCGAGCCCGCTCCCGAGGCGACCGTTACCGAGGAACCCGTCGTTCCCGCCGCTCCCGAACCCGCTCCCGAGGCCGAACCCACGCACTACAAGATCAAATGGGGCGATACCCTTTGGGATATCTCGGAATCCTATTACAAGACGCCTTGGCGCTATCCCGAGATCTCGAAGTTTAACAAGATCAAGAATCCCAACCTGATTATTTCCGGAACGTATATCGATATTCCGCCGAAATAAGGTGCGCGACTCTATAACCAATGAATTCCGGGCCAAACGGCCCGGAATTTTTTTGCCCGCGTCCGTCGTTTTTCTGGCTGTCCTGTTTTCGGCCTGCTCAGGCGCATGGGGTCAGTCCAAGGGCGAAATCCTGCGCTCGCTCGAGACGCGCGATTACGCGATCTTCGACGAGATCGACCCCGCCCGCTACGGGGAGGCGACCCGGCTTGGGGACGGCGCCCCGTACTTTATCGGCCTTCACCTAAAGCTTGCCGGGCGCGAGGAACAGGCGCGGGCGATGTTCGAGGTCGGCCTTTCTTCGGCGGTCGAGCCGTACTCCGGCCTTTGCTTGCGCGAGTTGGCCTCGTTTGGGCCCGCTGAGGCCCGCCTTGCCTCCGTCGAGCTCCTGCTCGCGGCCTCAGCCAATTCAGCCGATCTCCTTGAAACCCGCGATAGACTGCGGATACTCGCGGGCCGGTCCGACGAGGTACCGGGCGGGGTCGAATCTTGGCTGCTCGCCCGCCCGATCGACGCCGAACTTGCACTTTCGGTCTCTACATTGCCTTCCGACTCGCTCTCGGAAGACTTCATGGATATGTACTTTATTCGCTCACTCGTCGCCCTTAAGGACTACGCAGGGGCTTGGGATTGCGCAAAGGGACGTTTAACCGCCGATCGGGTTAATCCCCTTGTGTGGCGCCGTGGCGTCCTATCCGATATCGGAAAGGCGGCACTGTATGGTTCAAATTCGCCCGAGGCCGACGCGTCGTTCCTTATGGGCCTCGTTACGCCCAAAAAAGCCGATCCCGCGCTATCTTTCCTGCCCTCGTTTTATGCCTCAAGGCTCTACGCCAAAGCCGATCGGATCGCAAAGGCCCGCGCCGGATATCTCAAATCAATAGCGGCCGCCAAGACCCCAAAGGATCGCGATAGTGCCTGTTGGTATCTGCTTGAACTTGATCTGAAGAACGCGAAAAAGCCCGACTTCGCCGCTTTTCTCGCGGATTACCGAGCGTACGCCGTCGATAGCGGAACCCCCTCCTGGTACGACGATCTTCTTGAGTCCGCGATAGTGGGGATGGTGGGCGCGCGCGACTGGGCTGGCCTTGAAACCCTGAGGGTTTCGGCTGCCCCCGGCATTGACCCGGAATTGCGCGCGAGACTTGGCTATATCGCCGCGCGCACGGCGCTTTCGGGAACGGAGAGAGCCTCGGTCGTTCTTGCCGAGGTAGCCGAGATGCGCCGAAAGGCGCCGTACTACGCGTTGATGGCGAACGTCGCGCTGGGTCGGGAGCCCCGTGCGCCCCTGGAACCCGCCACCGTTGCCGCCAACGATATCGCAGGAGAGTCATCCGTCAAAACGGACGCCGAGGACGATAAGTCCTCATACTCCTTTTTGCGCGGGTATATCGAATGGTACCTTCCGGAGAGGCTGTATCAGGCGGCGGCTGACCTTACGGCGGGGCTTTCGGCCCCAATTTCGCCCCAAGACGCGGCGAAACTCGCCGATGAACTCACTTCGATCGGGCGGCACGGAGACGCGATC
>JACCEE010696285.1_pt1 | contig 11660 bp, 6 predicted proteins | sample 7449931 | NCBI WGS metagenome assembly JACCEE01 (sample SAMN15323457, study PRJNA562643) | freshwater metagenome | isolation source: river surface water | place: USA:Blue River Watershed | collected 2017-08-19 | reverse complement strand
GCACGACGGTTTTCAGGATCTTTATCAAAGATTTCGAAAACGATACCTGTATAGTAATCAAGACCACGCACAATGGTGGCGTCATATTTGACGTATTCAAGTAACCCCATTTCTTTTAAGGGAGAAATGAAACTTAAGAAGTTGTCACGAGCGGCAAGTTCATTGTGCTTTTCTAAAAAGGCACCGAGTTCATCAAAGCTCTTAAGAGCGAGATAGGAATAGAAAAGTTCTTTTTGCTTTTCTTCAATTCCAAGTTTATCCACCATTTCTACAACAGCAGCATGAGGAACTTTTTTAGATTTATCGACGATCTTATAAAGCTTGGAAGCGACTTCTTTAGGAAGGCCCATAATTTTTTGGAAAGTAAGATCGACGATGGATCTGTCATTTAAAAGAATTTCGAAATCATTTGAGGTCGCACCGTAGCTTTTCATGAGGTTCACGGCCACTTGAAGAATCTCAATTTCGCCAAAGCGCCCGGGGGCTCCGAAGATGTCGCAGTTTAATTGCCAGTGTTCTCTGAGTCTTCCCTTCTGAGGCTTTTCATAGCGCATGAGATTAGGGATAGAGTACCAGCGAAGGGGCTTGGATTCTTCTCTATGAATCTGGGCCACCATGCGGGCGAGTGTGGGAGTCATTTCAGGTCGTATGGCCACGAAACGCTCGCCACGATCTGTGAAAGAATAGATTTGATCGTTGATGAGTTCTTCACCAGACTTGGCTTTATAAAGCTCCACTTCTTCTAAGAGTGGGCCATCATAAGGCTCATAGCCGAAGCTTTCGGCTGCGACTTTCATTTTGCCGAAGATATAATTTTGAACACGTTTTTGTTTTGGAAAAAAATCTCTCGTGCCTTTGTAAGGCTCTTTATTTAAGGCCATGGGCAATCCTTAGTTTAGCTGATAAGTGGGAAGGACTATAGCATAGACTAAGCTTAGTCGTCGAGAATCCAGTCGTCTACAGGTTTGGGCAATACTTTCGGGGTGTTAGTTCCGGTTTGCGGCTCTTTTAAGAGGCTTTTTTCGATGCTATTCCACTCGGATTGATCCAGCCAGTCATCAATAGGTTTTGGAAGGACCTTGGGAGCGACATAAGTAGGATCTTGGGGTTTCCATTCTTTGCTCAAGTCTTCCTTGGCCTCTTCTTTTTTCTGAGCTTCACGTTTTAGCCAATTCTCGAGTTCGGGGAAGACGTCTTTGTTACCCACATCTTTCAATACAAAAAAGGCTAGTTTGGCATCGGAATTTTTTTTCTTGTCAATGCGACCCATGAGAACAAAGAGGCGAGCAGAGTTTTCAATGCGACTGAAAATATCCCAAAGGACAGGGCGAAGCTCATTATGAAATTCATCCACTTCCATACTTAAAAAGTTTTGTACCCAAGGGGCAATGACAGTCATTTTCCTTTTTAGTCGGAGGAGGTCTTTATTAGTTGCGCCAAGTTTTATTTTAGAAAAGTTGGGATGGCCGACCAGCATGTCAACGTCGGTCTTGATGGCGATCATGAGCCAAAGAGCGAAGGCATTGAGCTTGGAGCCTTTTTCTTGTATCGCTTTTTGCAAGAGTTCGCGCTGACCGATTTCTAGAGAGAGGTCTGAACTTCCACGATAATAGGTCAGAAGACTTTTATAAATTTCGCCTTTGATGACAAGGAAAATTTCCTCTTTGGTCATTAAGGCAAACTCGGCGTCGAGTTCTTTTAAAGTTGAGGAAAGTGAACGCTTTTCATTAGCCGTAAACTCAGTTTTTTGAAGGGCTTCAAGGAGATAAGCAAATTCCGAGGGAAGTTTATTTTTCTGAGTGACCCACATCTCTTCAGCAAAGCTTAAAGAAGATAAAAGAGTTAAGGTCAGAGAAAAGAAGAGAGTCTTCATTCCTTGTCCTCCTCTTGATCTTTTTCTTTGTCTTTTGTGGCTTCAGGAGTTTGTTCCTTCTTCGGAAGAGAATCTCTCACCAGTTCATTATTGCCTTCTAAAATAAAGTTTTTCCCGTTGAGGGGAAGAAGAAGAGTGCCATCCATATTAATGAGTTGTGAGGGAAACTGTAGAGAAGTCAGAGTCTTGATTTCACTGTCATTTACATTGAGAGAAATGACCTCAAAATACTCTTTGTCACCCTTTTGAGTTTTATTTTGAATGAAGAAAATTTTGTCCTCGGAAAAATCGCAGACAATATGACCTATGTCGTCCTTTTCGCTCTGATAAATAATTTTGCCCTCTTGAGGAACAAGATTGCTCAGAGGATAGCGGGTAATTGAGCTTCCGAGCCCTGATCGAGAGAGTCCAAACTGACCAATAAATAGAAATTTCTCATTTTGGCAAAGTTCGAGCTTTTGCAAAGGAGAGTTGACCTTGAGAAAAGGGGTCATGCGCCCCGTACCTCTCTTAAAATCAATAATACCAGGCACGCCTTCATTATTAAGATCGGTATAAAAAATTCGATCTTCATCAACCATGGCCACTTCAGGAACAAAATAAGGATTAAGCTTGTTTGAAAGGTTGACAGTAAATTTTAGAAGGGAACTTTGCAAATTGGAAAATTGTAAAGCCTGCCTATTGGGAGAATAAAATGAAGCCCATGTATCTTTCCTATGGAGGCGTGGGGAAATACCTTTGCCTAGCATCACAGGGACTGTCTCACCAAAATTTAAGGTATAGAGTTTTTGTTCTTGGCGTAGAGCAAAGTATTTATGAAAGTTTTCATTAACACTGATAATGAGTTTACGACGACTCATGGAGGAGGTGATATCAAACTGGCTTCCTGGAGCCTCCTTGAGGATTTCTTGTACCTTGTAATTTGTCGAAAGCAGTAGGCTTCCTGAGCTTCTTTGGTAATAGGTAAATTTTCCGTCATTAGAAATAAAGCGCAGGTTATTGGAGGCTTGTTTTCCAATAAGAACAGGGAGTCTGTCTTGGATTTGAGCCACAGTCTGAAGACTCAAGGCAAGTAAAGTTGTGCAAGCGATTAACTTCATTTTACTTAAGTCCATAGAGTGCCCACTTTTGTAAAGGATGAAGTTCACGGTAATTTGAAACTGAAGAGAAAACATGACCCCAGCTTATTAGGCGAGGGAGGTGGAGATCATCAACGCCACTTCTTACAGAAAGGAAGTTGTTGTTATCTTTTTTGACGACTCCATCAATAATAAATGGGAGAGGTTGACATTGATTTAAGTTTCTTCGTGTGAAAAAATTAGGAAGAAGATCTTCGGCGCAACCAATCCCATGGACAATAGCTGTTTTATATTGGCTCAAAAAGAAAGAAAGCTCGGTAAGGTTTTTGATAGGCTTGTTTTGAAGCTTCATCGTTTCACTTAAGATGTTTTGAGCTGAAAATTTTTCTGTCGTGTAAGAATTGGCAAAGTATTCGTATTGGAACACCCCACGATAGGTAATTCCGGAAATCTCAGTCTTATCGAGATAGATTTTCCTTTCGCATTCAGGACCAGAGCAATTTCTTGTATCTTTTACAATGAAACAGCCGACTTGATATTCAAGAAAATTGGGTTTGTAGTTGCTAATATCGACAACTCGACAAACCGTTTTGTCAGGAGCACCTCTGATTCTGTTTAAAATCCTTCCCATGACAGAGCCTTCAGAAAGTTTTTCCTTGGGGTTATTTCCTGGGATATAAGGGAGGCAAATATCTTTTTTATTCACAGGGTCTTTGTAACAGATTTTGAGGGGCCAGTTGTCAGCATCCCCCGAGAAGTCCAGACTCATTTTCCCGTAGCTAAAATAGGGATCAGATAGACAATCATTGCTAATAATTTTTTGATCTTCCGGAGCAAAATGTTTCATCAAACGGTAGAGATTGGTAATCCCTTCTGTTTCAATAGAACCGGGGCAATCGCGATAGTCTGTTTTGAGATGAGCGATATTTAAAGCTTGAGCCGATTCTTTACAGCTTGGCTTTGGAAACAAGGCCGCTTGAGTTTTGGCATTCAGTGTATGACAGCTGGCCGGAGCGTCTTTCATGCGTCCAGCACAGCTAACAAGATCATTGGTTGTCAGACTTGTTTTTTTGAGAATATCTTCGCAAAGACTGGTCATGACGTAAGCGGGAAGTTCACCATTGGTGACTTTATTCCAAGTGTCCTGACCGACATAGCTTGCACAATACTCCTTTTCATTATCGAGGTTTTTACAAAGATTAGATATGTAAGTTCGTTGAAAAAAAGAAACCGTTTCTTCCACAAAGCGCTTTTGACCGATTTGCTCTTCAAATTGTCTGCGCTTGGCGATTTCTTTGGGGTCTAATGTTTTAAGCTGTTTTTCAGCTTTGATTCCATTTTGGATGTTTTCATGAAGGCGACAGAGATAAGGAAGACTATCGTTATTTTTCCATTGCTCAAAAACATTTCGGCACTCTGATTCTGTACGAGGTACAATAAAATTTAATCCAGGGAGAGATCGACTTAAGTTGCGATCTGCAAAGAGTTCACGCTGTTCGCGATTAGCGACACATTTACTTCGGTACTGTTGATTGAGGTATTGTGTAACTGGGAGGCTGCCGCTGACTAACTCCCCCTTATTATTCTTACTGTCAATAAGTACAGAGGTCGCTGGACCTTCGGACCACTTAAGAAGGTTGTTTTCTAAAAGAGCAAAAAAAGAACATTCTCCTCTTTGGGCAAGGCTTAGGTAGCGACTGTCTGAATTGAGGATGAGCGAGCGTAAAAAATAAGAATTAAGATTTGTTTGCTCCCCTACGAAGTCCGTCTGGCTTTTTCCTGCAGCTTTAATAAGATCGTGAGCTTTATTGCTTTGAGTTTCATCAATACGCAAAAGCTTTTCATAGGACTCAATGAGTCCTGGAGCGGTAAGCTCGGCCCCAAAGCTAACGCTTGAGGCAAGAAGAAAGGCGTAGGGAAGTCTATTTAAAGCCATAGTTTATTAAATATTAGCTAAGTCTATAGTTACCTTTTTAGCATAGTTGATTTATCCTTCTTCTTGAAACTATTTTTTTGCTTTGGTGACAAATGAAAAAACTTTTTTGCTTGATCCTTGGTTTTCTTCTTTTGAGTTCCTGCTCCCGTTTTCATCTTCTGGGGATGCAGAAGCACGAGTTTTCTGTTCAACCTAAGCATATTATTTGGTTTCAAGTCGCTGGATTGAGTGAGGAGCATGTAGGGATGCTTCGTTTTGCTTCAACAACAAATGAGCGCAAAACGGCACTTGAATCAATGGAGTGTTTGGGAAAAATGTGGAGCTATAATTTTTATAAACTCCGTCCTCAATCTGCTCAAGGGTTTCTATCACAGATGATAGGCAAAGATGATATCACGGGAACTTGTCAGGACTATGGGCATGCAGCTCTTTGGAAGCCTTTCGATTTATTAAGCTATAAAACTTATATCTTAGAGTCTGGAACCAAATCTGAAGACACTGTACTTAGGTCTTTAGATTGCGAAAGCGCGACCCCTACTGAAAAATTTTTAGATGAGGTGACTGTTTGGAACATGGGCAAGGTTCGCCCTGGATTTGAATCAAAACTTTTCCATTACCAAGATAAACTCATTGAAGGTTTCGATAAACCAGGTCATTACTTTGATAGAGCTTGCCAAGAAGGAAGTTGCTTTTCTTCACTTTCAGAAAATGTACGCTCTTTGTTTAAACGTATGGGAGCTGAAAAGAAAAATTATGTTTTTATTGTGAGAGATTTTTCTTTTGAATCCAAACTCAAAGAAGGGAAAATTGCTGAAGCCAGAGAGATTTTATTTGAACTTGAAAAATTAATCGGATTTTTTAAGACAGAGGCGGGAACTGATCCTGTCATGCAAGTTGTGGTTACCTCTTCAGCTGCTCGTCCGATTGAATTTCCTGATCAGGGGATTCCTTGGCTAGAATTTGAAAACCAAGGGAAAAACATACTTTATAAAAAGACGGCCCTGACAGCTCCCGCGTTTTCATTCGGAGCTTCCTCTGAAAATTTTTGTGGTTTTTTTAGTGAAACAGAAGTCTTTTCCCGTCTTCTTTGGTTCAAAACAGGAAAAGATCGCAAAGGTTTAGAGGGCTTTTGGTATTAAGCTAAATCTTCTTTGGTAATGATATAGTCTTTTTTGCAATAGTCGCAATGAGCGGTAAGGCTGTCTTTGCCAGGCTCAAAGAGCTCTTCGTGAGTGCTGGATTTAATGCCTTTCAAGCCCAAAACCATGCGTTCTTTTGAGCAGGGGCAATTAAACTGAATGTCGCGGCCACTGAGGTAGTCAAATCCCAGTTTTTTCATTTCGTCTATGATGGTTTCTTCATTTGGATTAGAGCCTAAAACTACATTAAAGGCCGCTTGATGTTGCATCCAATACTCAGCAGGGCTTGGGCGTTTGCTAGCTTCAATCTTGTTGTAATTGATATTGGGGAGTTTCATGATGAAAACGGAGAGGTCAGCATTATGAACAAGTCGTATCTCACTCTGCACCTGATAGGAATCCTTAAGGATATTATTCACCAGCTGGTTAAAACTTAAATTGTGAAGAGGAAGGATAGAGGTGTAGGGAATGGAGTTGGAAATCTTCGTGAGTCGTCCTTGGCCAGAAATCTTTTCTGGAAATTCTGTAAAGGTTTCTGGAAGAAGAAGGGTGCGCATGTGGCCAGAGGCATTAGCTTCTATTTTTAAACGGAAATATGGCTTTTCTGAATCCACATAAATGCCAAAACCTTCCCCGGTTTTAAAAAAAGAGATCATAGGGAGGGCAGTCAAAACGGAGTCACGAAAATAGTCAAAACCTTTGCCCTTGAGATGATGTAGGGTGGCGAGATAAGCAATAAGCTCACGGCCATCGAAAATGCTGATGCTGTAGCCATTTTTTTCATCGAGAAAAGTAAGTAGACGGCTAGGCTTAGACATGACTTTGACTCCTTGACTATGATATGACTTTAATTACAGGTCTTTCTTATTTTTGTAAATGGAGAGGGCGTGCTCGAATTTATTCCTTACGAAAAAGAAACGGAAATTCACAGACTTCCCTTTATTGAAAACAAAGAAGGGACTTACACGGTTATTTGTCCTCACCCGACCTTGGCTGACCGCTCGCGTAGTTTTTTTAGCCATGAAGCTCAAGTTTTGACCATTTCTCGTTTTATCAAAGATAAATTGGCTTTAGCCTATCCTGAAGCGCCTATTGAACTTAAGGGGAAAGCGGAACTTTTACTGTTTTTAAGTGGTGTTTGGCGTAAGCGTTTGGGGCCACAGAAATTAGAGACTTTCAAACAGGCTTTTAAGCTTTTTACAGAGCTTCGAAGTTTTACTTTAGACCTAACCCTCATTGAAGAAATTCTCCCCGAGTTTGGCGAGGAAGTAGGTCAGGCGGTGAGATTGTTTTGGCTGGTGAGTGAACAGCTGGAATTAATCGACGAGCATAAAAGCTATTCTCTTTTAGCTGAAGCCTTTCGTACAATAGAAAATCCAGTCAATGACAAAGCCATTATAGAAGGCCATGGTGAGCGTTTTATCTTTTGGGGGTTTCGCCATCTTTCAGCTTTGCAAGTAGATTTTATTAAAGCCTTAAGTTTAAGACATGAAATTTATATCCCTCTTCCTCAAGTCGTTCTTTCACAAATACAGACAGCTGATTGGCCTAGTTGGTTAGGGGCTGACCTTCTCAAAAATCCTAAAGAAGAAGTTTTGAAAGAGGAAGTTTTTAAGCAGGTGTCCTTTGCTAAAGGACGCTTAAGTGAAACCTTGTCAGCCTATGCTTTAGATAAAAATCTTTTAAAGAACTCGGTGGACGTGCTTCTTTGTACTCAAAGCCCTGAGCTCGATCAATATGCTGAAATTCCTTTAAAGAATCTCCATTACCGTAGTTCTCTTGAGCTTTGGAAAGGAGATTTTGAGAAAATCTTTTTTTCTTTAAGTGAGCGGCGGGGAAGCTATGGAGAAAAAATTGAAGAACTTGTGAACGAGTCTTTGAAAACTCAGCACTTTTCTCGCCTCAAAATACTCCTTTTGTTTAAGAGTGTTTTAAAAGAATGGCAGGAACTTTCTGACGATCATGACGAACCAAGTTTTTTTGATGAGATGATCATCCGTGAGATTACTCTTTTGCGTCTTCCAAGAAACTTTATTTTCCCTCTCATGAAAGAAGCTCAAGGGAGTATTTTTTCTTTAAGGGAGAGTGAAGGTCTCGAGGGAAATAAACCTCTTCTTATTTGCGCCTCTTCGAAATATGAAGATTTAAAAAGTGGCAGTGAGGCTTACAATACGCGTGTCATGGAGTTTTTGCGCGCCATCGGTCCCGTTCAGCGCAAGGATTTCGCTTTTACCTTTGTCAAAAATCATCTGCGTGAACTTTTAAAACGTTCCCAGTCAGTGCTCTTCTTTGAAGAAGGACTGATGGAACATATGCTCAGTTGGAGCGATATTTTAAATGGCTTTAAGGCCCAAGTCGATTTTGAAGGAAAAATTTTAGAGCGAATTAAAAAAGCCGATCCTTTGAGTTTGCAAGGGAGAGAAGCCAAGCTTGATCGTATCTCGGCCACCATTTTACAGTCTTATTTGGATTGTCCGAGAAAGTTTTATTATAGCTATATTGAAAAAATTAAAGAGCGCACCGAGTTTGAAACGGAACTTCGAAGTGATGAACTCGGAACCCTAGAACATGAAGTGATAGAGTACTATCTGACAAAAGAAAAATCCTTTGATGAAGAAAAGCACACCGAGCTGGTTCGTGAACGTCTTGAAGAATATCTCAAGCGTCATCAGAAAAAACTTCCTTTGGTGGAAAAAGAAAAAGCCTATTGGGAAATTAGAAATTATAGCCAAAACGGAATTCGCTCATTGCTAAAACTTAAAGAGAGTTGGGCAGGGCTTGAATTTCGTTTTGAAGAAAAGTTTTCAGGAGAACTTAAAGGGCTTCCTATAAAGGGAAGTGCTGACTGTGTGATGACTCTTCCTGAGGGGTGGGCGCTTTTTGATTTTAAACGTTCTGACTCTAGTATTCCCTCTCAAAAAGAAATCGAAAATTTGGAAAGTGTGCAAATTCCTTTTTATTTGACCCATCTTCCAAAGGCAGAGACCCCATGTCTCTTCTGGGGGCATATCAATCTTTCAGAGATTGAAAAATCTCAAGTCTTTGCTTCAGAAGAACTCGTCTTACGCCGCTTACTTTTAGCTGATTTTCTTGAAGGGAAAAAAGTGGGACAATATGCCCCTGATCTTAAGGCTTATACTCTCAAGGAAGATGAGCTGATGAATGCCATTCAATCGGATCGCTCCTTTATTCCTAAGCCCCTCAATAAAGACGTTTGTAGTTTTTGTGATCTTGCCAATGTTTGTCCTCGAGGAGAAGTTTAATGAAAACTCCAAATCCTGAACAGAAACTGGCCATAGAACATAAAGGCGGTGTGCTTTTAAGTGCGGGAGCTGGTTCTGGAAAAACTTTCGTTCTCGTCGAACATCTGGTTTATCTTTTAAAAAGTTTTTATGAAGAGAGTCCAAAGGGAGCGATCAAAGATCCTCCTGATATTCTGTTAAAAAAACTTCGCACCTATTTATCTGGACTAGTTTTTATGACTTTCACCAAGAAAGCCGCTGGTGAATTGTCTTTGCGTATGAAAAAACGCATCGTCGAGCAGAGGGAACATGAGAATAATCCCTATTGGGATTTGGTTGGCGAGGCCTTGCCTAGTTTGACGGTCAGTACGATCCATGGATTTTGTTTTAAGCTTTTGGCCGGAGGATATTTTCCCGAGTTGGAACCTCAGCCTGTGATTATTTCAGAACTGGAAGCGAAAGAGCGCCTCGATCTTTTGATGCGTGAATGGCTGGCCATTAATAAAGAAAAGGGAAGATCTGGGATTGATCTTTTCCTTGCGAACTCAAAGCATGTTCTTTCTGCTTTAAGTGGCATTTTTGGGTCTTCAGAGCTAAGGAGTGCTTGGAAAGAATTTTCCCTTGAAGGACTAGGTGACAGGGCATGGGGAGAATTTTGGAAAGACGTCATTGCCCTTAATGATTGGAACTCACTGCTTAAAGAAAGTTTTAGTCTTCAAAGTTTTGAGGGCGTTTTATCAGATAAGCAAAAAGAGTATTTGGAGCAGTTTGAAAATCTTGCCCTACGTTTACCTCTGAATGATGAAAAAAATTTCTCTGAATATGTTAAGTTTTCAGCCCAGCGCTCTCCCCAATTTAGAAAAAAAGAAGAGCTAGGAAGCCTTGCTGAAAAATTAGAACTTCTTAAAGAGTTCAGAGAATTTGTTAAAAAGAACCAAGAAGATCTTTTAAATTTTAGTGCTCATAAAAATGGGGCCTTTCTTCTTTGGCCTACGCTTTTTAAAGAGCTTTTTGATTTTTGCGATACTCATTATCGCCGTTATCCTGGTTTTACATTTTCAGACTTGGAATACTTTGTTTGGCAGGGACTTAAAAATTCTGAAGCCCGCTTGCGTATAGCCAAAGACTACCGCTATTTTGTCATCGATGAATTTCAAGATACTTCACCTGGGCAATATGAAATTGTCCGTCTTATTTTAGAAGAAGATCAAAGCCGACTTTTTGTCGTAGGTGATGTCAAGCAAGCCATTTATGGATTTCGCGGGGGCGAGTTAGGAGTTTTTAGACGTTGTGCCGAAGAAATCCCTTTAAAGCTTTCTCTTAAAAATAACTACCGCTCTCATGCCAATGTCATCACTTTTAATAATGAACTCTTTAGTGATCTTTTCAGACGTGGTCTTGATTTCGAAGGACATGATCCCTTTTCTGTGGTCGTAGAAAAGCAAAATATTCCAACCGAGTTTGCCGTTCCTGAAGGAAGGGTTTCTAAACTTCAGGTCGATTTACAGGTTGCTCTATCGCAAGAAGAAAAAGAAAAGTTTAAACTTAAGTCCCCCGAGCTTGCCCAAGTAGAAGCTCAGGTTATACTTCAAAAAATTGAAGAGATTTTAAAGGAAAATGAAAAAGAAAAAATTTGTCTTCTGTATAAAAAGCTAGCTCCTGCGAGAGAAATTGTTTCCCTGTTCTTAAAAAAAGGCATTTCCTTTTCGGCTCAAATGAAAGTGGAGCAGGGGGAAGATCCCTTGATTTCCATTTTTACCTTGCTTCTTGAGCAGCTTTTAATGGATCCCAAAAAGTTTGCGGATTCCCTTAAGAAATTAGAGATTCTTATTCGTTCTCATATTGAGCTTTTGGGTTTTGCTCATTTGCTCGCTCAGATCAATCTTGGAAAAGAAATTTCTAACTTTTATGACAATAGAAAACTTTTTGGCTTGAGTCTTTCCTACAGAAAGTTTCTTTTGTCCCTTGGTCTTTCGAATTCCAATTTTGAAAATAACCTCGCTCTCATTGATATTCTTTGTCAGGTAGGACAGGAGAGTGTGGATAAGATCGTAAGTCTCTTGCAGCAAGGGGAAAAATCTTATTCACTTGATTTTAAAAGTGGCGAGGAAGCCCGCATTGTACTCATGACAGCTCACGCCTCTAAGGGCTTAGAGTTTGATCATGTCTTTGTTGGGGGAATTCACGCCAATTCTCGTGCTATGCCTGATAAAAGTTATTCGGGGAAATTTCCTGGAAGTTTTAAATGGAAAGCCGATATTTCCCAAAAGACCCCTTATAAATCTCCAGAATTTATTTTAGAAAAAATGATTGGTCAGAGGAAAGACTTCTCTGAATCCAAGCGTCTTTTTTATGTGGCCACCACAAGGGCGAAAAAGGCCCTTTATTGGG
>JACCEE010842131.1_pt1 | contig 11661 bp, 9 predicted proteins | sample 7449931 | NCBI WGS metagenome assembly JACCEE01 (sample SAMN15323457, study PRJNA562643) | freshwater metagenome | isolation source: river surface water | place: USA:Blue River Watershed | collected 2017-08-19 | reverse complement strand
CCTGCAAATGCTGATGACTGGTCAGTGGATCCTTTCAGTGGATTAATTAAAGATGGGTTTATTTGGGGACGCGGCGCAGTTGATATGAAAGATATGGATGCCATGATTTTGGCCACCGTAAGAATGTGGAAGAGAATTAATTATCTGCCACCAAGAAATGTTTTGTTGGTCTTTTTTGCCGATGAGGAGGCGGGATCCAATTACGGTTCTCGTTGGTTAGTGAAGAATCGTCCAGAAATATTTGATGGTTATAGTGAAGCTGTATCTGAGGTTGGTGGATTCTCTGTCACAGTTAAAGGTGATAATCGTTTGTATCTGATCGAGGCTGCCCAAAAAGGTATACAGTGGATGAAATTAACTGCAAAGGGAACTGCAGGCCATGGATCCTTTGTAAACCCTGATAATTCAGTTACCAAACTTTCAAATGCAGTAGCAAAGATCGGCAATTATGTATGGCCACAACTTGAAACGAAAACAAATGCAAGATTCTTTACGAAATTAGCAGAGATTACTGGCAAGAAATATGATCCAAAGGATGTTTCATCATTATTAAATGAATTGGGAAATGCTACAAAAATGATAGGTGCCACCATTTCCAATACCGCTAATCCAACAATGTTAGAGGCAGGCTATAAGGTTAACGTTATTCCACAGGAGGCAAGTGCTTATATTGATGGAAGATTTCTCCCTGGATATGAGAATGAATTATCAAAAACAATTAAAACTTTAGTTGGAGAAGATATCGAAGTGGAAATACTTACTCGCGATATAGCTCTGGAGGTTGATTTCGCCGGTCCATTGGTAGAGGCAATGTGCTCTGCAATCCAGAGCGAGGACGCCCTAGGAATACCAGTTCCATATTTGATGAGCGGTGGTACCGATAACAAAGCTTTACATGACCTAGGAATTACTGGTTATGGTTTTTCACCATTAAAACTACCTAAGGATTTGGATTTCTTCTCACTTTTCCATGGAGTTGATGAGCGGGTTCCAATTGAGGGCTTGAAGTTTGGCGTGAGAGTTCTTGCGAATTTCTTGGATAATATTTAGTTAAGCAGAAACTTCATTTAAAGCTTGTCTTACTTGATCAGGTAACGTGATTTGTTCCACCGTAAGAATTCCACGCATTTGTGCACCAGTGCGTGCTCCAATCAATGCGCTTGTTACGCCAGGTGCATCTCTGACCCAGGATAGAGCCACCTCTAAAGGTGAATAGCCCAATCCATCAGCTGCAACGCATACTGCTTCAACGATCTGTTTTGATTTTTCAGAAAGATAGGGTTCAACAAAATTTGCAAAATGGGGTGAAGCTCCGCGTGAATCAGATGGAACTCCGGAGCGATACTTACCCGTCAACACACCTCGGCCTAAAGGAGACCAAGCAAGAAAGCCAAGATTCAAAGCCTTGGTTGCAGGTAAAATCTCTTCCTCCACCTTTCTGTTCAACAATGAATACTCATTTTGCGTTGCAATTATGGCTGCTTTACCAAAGATAGGATTTTGCAGAGTTGCAGAACGTGCTAATTGCCATCCATTAAAATTGCACACACTTACATACCTGGCCTTGCCTGATGTTGTTGCATAATCTAGTGCTGATAAAGTTTCTTCAAGAGGAGTGTTTTTATCCCAAGTATGAATTTGCCAAAGATCAATATATTCAACATTCAATCTGGAAAGTGTGCGATCTAAATCTGTGATCAATTCGTTTCGGGAATTATTTATTTGACGGGATCCATCTTTGAAAGAAATCCCAGCTTTTGAAGCCAGAAACAAATCATCACGTTTAACTAAGGTTCCTATGAAGCCTCCAAGAACTCTTTCTGCATCACCATCTCCATAGACTGCTGCAGTGTCAATTAAATTGCCACCGGCTTCAATAAAATACTGAAGCTGTTGAGCCGCTTCATTCTCGTCAGTGTCTCGACCCCAGGTCATGGTGCCTAAACCCAACCTGGAGATAGATACTCCACCTAGTTTCCTTCGTTCCATGGTTGGCAGAGTAGCAACGGGACGGTCAAAAGATCGGTAACCTTGCCAAATGCCGATTGTGTATCTTCTACGTCATGCCCAGTCCGAGGCCAATATCAAGGGAATACTGGCTGGACGTGATAACTCGGTAAATTTAAGTAAGTATGGGCAGAAGCAAGCTTCAAATCTGGTGAACTACCTTGAGGAACTAAATATTTCGCAAGTGTATTGCAGTCCGCTTGAAAGATGCATCCAAACTATCAATCCATTTATGAGGAAGAATCCGAGGATCGCGTTTGATTTTGAACCCCAACTTTTGGAGATGGATTACGGAACTTGGAGTGGTAAATCTCTAAAAATTCTAAGTCGCAATAAACAATGGAAATTGGTTCAGGGTTCTCCTGAAAAATTCAGATTTCCTGAGGGAGAAAGTTTTAAGCAGATGCGTCTAAGAGTTGATTTAATGATTAATAAGTTATCAAAGGCTAAAAAACCGGTATTGCTGGTAACTCACGGCGACATTGTTAAAATGTTCATTACATCTGCCTTAAATGCGCCAATTAATCAGTTCCAAAGTTATGTGATTGAACCGGGTTCAATAACTACTTTAAATCTATCAAAATCTGGAAATAGCGTTTTACAAACAAATTATTCGCAAAAACAATCCAACTTCAAAGCCTTTCGAACAAATATCCTTGGCGGCGGCAATTTTATTCAATCACGGGAAAAGCGGAAAAATAAATAATGCCAAGAATCGTTTATCGCCATGATCAACCCTCAAGATTCATAGCAAGTGCGATAGGTGAACCAGGACAACGTGAGTTTTTCTTACAAGTTAAATCAGATGATGGGATAAACACAATAGGAATTGAAAAAAGTCAGGTAATGGCTTTGACTGAAAGATTCGAGGAACTGATACGAGAAATTAGACGGGGCAAGTTGGTGTCACCGGAAGAAATGAGTGTGAGACCGTTAATTGACAACGATCCGCTGGAATTACCGATTGAGCCTGATTTCTTGGTTGGAATCATTAGCATTACTTGGGAGAGCGGGAGAGTTTATGTAAATTTACAGGCAGCTAGCCAGGATGATGAAATTTATTTAGATGACATTGATGAAGGACCAGATTTAGTAGTTGTTAAACTTACGATTGAGCAAGTTAAAGGCTTTTGTGAGCGTGCGAAAGACATCGTAAATGCTGGAAGACCAGCCTGTGCATTTTGTGCATTACCGATAGATCCAATGGGTCATTTGTGTCCTAGAGCTAATGGATATCGTCGATGAGTTCAGAATCAGAAAAGATTTCAGCAGCAGGTTTGAAGATTGTTGGAAGGTTAGTTGATGCATCAAATGCCACCCTTCAAGCAATTATTGAAGAAAGTGATCCGGCAATAAAAGTTATCTATAAGCCAATAGCTGGTGAAAAACCATTGTGGGATTTTGAAGATGGAAATTTGGCGAGCAGGGAATTAGCGGCATTTATTGTAAGTGATTCTGGTGGGTTTGATGTTGTGCCCTTCACAATTTTGCGTGATGGTCCATTTGGATTAGGAATGGTGCAGCAGTGGATAGAAATCGACAGCAATGTGGATATTGTTGAATTTGGACAATCAGGAGATAAGCAGTTAAAACGATTAGCACTTTTTGATGCTGTCATAAACAATACAGATCGAAAGTTTGGCCATTTATTACTAGATAATTCAGGAAAACTATATGGGTGCGATCACGGGGTAGCGTTCCATAAGGAAGACAAGTTACGGACTGTATTGTGGCAATTTGCAGGTCAGGATTTTGATCAAGAAGAAATCGATTTACTAAATACTTTAGTTAAGATAGATTGGAATGATAAATTATCGAACTTTCTAACAAATGATGAGATTCAAGCCCTTTACATGAGAATTGAAAAGTTGATTCATCAGCGAAAATTTCCTGAACCTAGCCCCTCCTGGCCCGCGGTTCCTTGGCCACCGGTATAAAAGTAGAATATCTCTCATGAACGCCTGGCCTCAGATTTCAATCACACCGTTGAAAGATCTAAATCTTCCAAAACTGAAGATAAAGGATTCAAATAAGGGTATGGTCGTAGTTGACTCGAATACAACATTCAGAATGTATGTTTGCGGTATAACACCCTATGACGCAACACATTTAGGGCATGCGGCAACCTATTTAGCTTTTGATCTGGTCAACCGCTACCAAATTTTGTCTGGACGAGATGTGCATTTCGTAGAGAACATAACCGATGTAGATGATCCATTGCTAGAGAGGGCCATAAGAGATAATGTAGATTGGCAAGATTTGGCTAACCAGCAAATTGAGTTATTCAAATCAGATATGTCGGCGTTACGTGTCTTGCCTCCAAATGATTTTATAAAGGTAACTGAATCACTTCCTATCATCGAAAATTTCATCAATAAACTTGATAAAAATGGCTATCTTTATTCACTTGAGGGGGATTATTACTTCGCGGTATCAGAATTTTTAACCTCTTTACCGATGAATATTGAAGAAGCGGTGAAAATATTTGCAGAACGCGGAGGAGACCCGGAACGTATCGGAAAGAAACATAAACTTGATCCTTTGGTTTGGAGTGCGAATACCGGTAATGATCCAGGGTGGAATTCTTCTTATGGTTTTGGAAGGCCAGGTTGGCATATCGAATGCACGGCGATAGCTTGTGAATATTTAGATGATGGAATCAGCGATCCAATTATTGCTATGCAAGGTGGTGGTTCCGATTTGATTTTTCCTCACCATTTCATGAGCGCTCAAATCATTAAAGCAGCATATGGGAGGAATTTTTCAGATTTGTTTGTTCATGCTGCGATGATCTCTTTAAATGGTGAAAAAATGAGTAAATCCAAAGGTAATTTAGTTTTTGTATCGAAATTACTCGCTCAGGGAGTGGATCCCATGGTTATCAGATGGGCTTTACTAAAAGGTCACTATCAAGATGATCGAAGTTGGAATGAGGAGCTATTAAATCAATCTCAAGTTGAAGTCAACCAAGTAAGGCGAGCATTGGCACAAAGTGAAGTGTGCGAGGCAAATAAGCTGATGCAAGAAGTTTTGGTCGATCTGTCTAATAATTTAAATACTCCATCTGCGCTAGATAGATTGATCAAGTGGTCAATGGAGTCAAAAGTTTCAGGCACAGTTAATCAAAGTGGAAAGGTATCTAGATTTATTGATTCCGCTTTAGGTTTAGCTCTCTAGATCGGTATCTTGGTTAGATAACTAAGGTAAACTAACCTAAATGAATTCTCTGCGTGAGGCTCTCAAAAAGCGAGTAGTTATAGCTGATGGCGCAATGGGAACGATGCTTCAAAATCGAAATCCTACCCTGGCTGATTTTGAAAATCACGAGGGATGTAATGAAATTTTGAATGTCACAAGGCCAGATATTGTTAAAGCTGTTCATTCTGAGTATTTGAAAGCTGGAGTTGATGCAATTGAAACTAATACTTTCGGGGCAAATTTTGCAAACTTAGCCGAGTATGGAATAGAAGATAGAATTTTTGAACTCGCGTTCGCAGGCGCAAAAATCGCGCGAGAGTCAGCGGATGAGTTTTCAACACCGGGTAATCCTCGCTGGGTATTAGGTTCGCTAGGACCCGGAACCAAACTTCCAACGCTCGGTCATACAACTTACCAAAATCTCAAGGATGCATATTCAACAGCATCGAAGGGTTTAATTCAGGGCGGTGTTGACGCGATTCTTATTGAAACTACACAAGATCTTTTACAAGCAAAAGCTGCGATTAATGGAGCTCGAGAGGCAATAAAGCTGTCAAAGACCGACATCGTATTAATTGCTCAGGTTACGGTTGAAACCAACGGCACAATGTTGATGGGCTCTGAGATCGGTGCTGCACTGAATGCACTTGAACCATTGGGCATCGATTTAATCGGTCTTAATTGTGCAACAGGACCTGCAGAGATGAGCGAACATTTACGGGTACTGAGTAAAGGGGCTTCTGTCGGAATTTCAGTTATGCCTAATGCAGGTCTACCTATTTTGGGCAAGAATGGAGCACATTATCCATTAACGCCAATTGAACTCGCATTGTCATTAAAACAATTCGTGGCGGATTACAAAGTTAATCTAATTGGTGGTTGCTGCGGTACAACTCCAGATCATATGAAGGAGGTTGTTAAACAAATCCATGGATCTGAAAATTCAAATCGTAGTGTTACGCGCGAAGTAGGAGCGTCTTCGCTTTATCAGTTTGTTGGGTTCAAGCAGGACAATACTTATTTGGCTATCGGTGAAAGGGCAAATGCGAATGGATCCAAGGCATTCAAAGAAGCTCTATTAAAGGAAGATTGGCAAAGTTGCGTTGAGATTGGTAGAGATCAAATACGAGATGGCGCACACATGCTTGATTTATCAGTTGACTATGTTGGTCGCGATGGAGAAGCTGATATGAAAGAGCTTGCATTTAGATTCGCAACTACCTCAACTCTGCCTATAGTTCTAGATTCTACCGAGCCATCTGTTTTGAAAGCTGGCTTGGAGCAATTAGGTGGCAGATCGGTTATAAATTCTGTTAATTACGAAGATGGAGATGGTGACAAATCTAGATTTGCGAAAATTATGCCGTTGGTCGTTGAACATGGAGCGGCAGTTATTGCTTTAACAATTGATGAACACGGGCAGGCTCGAGATGCTGATTGGAAACTTAAGGTAGCGCGTAGGTTAATCAGTGATTTAACTGGAAAATGGGGATTACGAACCTGTGATATTTTGATCGATTGCTTAACATTTCCAATCGCTACCGGACAAGAAGAAACCCGTAAAGATGGTATTGAAACATTAAAAGCAATTAAACAGTTAAAAGAAGAGTTCCCTGAGGTTCAAACTACTTTAGGAGTAAGTAATATTTCCTTTGGCTTAAATCCTGCGGCAAGAATAGTTTTGAATTCAGTATTCTTGGCGGAGGCTGTTAAAGCTGGTTTAGATTCAGCAATAGTTCATCCATCAAAAATCACTCCGATAAACCGTATCGCGCCAGAGCAAATGAAAGTGGCTTTAGATTTAGTTTATGACAGACGCGAATACGATAAATATGGCGAGATAACTTATGATCCATTAACCAGATTCTTGGAGTTGTTTGAAAATGTTCAGGTTCACTCGTCTAAGGAAAGTAAATCTGCCGAATTAGCAGCTTTGCCACTTGAAGAAAGATTGAAACGTAGAATTATTGATGGCGAAAAAGTTGGATTGTTAGAGGATTTACAAACAGCTTTGGGCAAGGGTGTCCCAGCAATAACTATTATCAATGATTATCTTCTTTCCGGCATGAAAACTGTGGGTGAATTATTTGGTAAGGGAGAAATGCAACTTCCCTTCGTGTTGCAATCTGCAGAGGTAATGAAGACGGCTGTGGCATATCTTGAACCACATATAGAGAAAACCGACGAAAAGGGTAGAGGGAAAATTTTACTGGCAACCGTAAAAGGTGATGTTCACGATATTGGTAAAAATTTAGTAGATATTATTCTATCCAATAATGGTTACGATACAGTTAATATCGGTATCAAACAAACGGTTAATGAGATTATTGATGCAGCTTTGAAGAATGATGTTGATGTAATTGGAATGTCTGGATTATTAGTGAAGTCAACAGTTATTATGAAAGAGAACTTGCAGGAGTTGCAAAGCAGAGGGTTGGCCGAAAAATGGCCAATTGTTCTCGGTGGTGCTGCATTGACGCGCTCATATGTAGAGCAGGATTTGAGTGAGCAATTTCCTGGAACAGTTAGATATGCAAAAGATGCTTTTGAAGGATTGAAATTAATGGATTTACTAATGGGGATTAAGAAAGGTGTCGCGGGAGTTGAATTACCTCCTTTGAAACCCCGTAGAACAGTAAAGCGTGAAACTGGATTGTTAAAGGAAATCGATCTTGTGAGGAGTGATGTTTCCGCTGTGAATCCAGTACCGATCGCTCCATTTTTCGGCTCAAAAGTTGTGAAAGGTATTGCGCTGGCAGATTATGTGCAAATGCTTGATGAACGCGCTCTGTTTTTAGGTCAATGGGGTCTGAAGGGAAAAGATTTTGAAGTGATGGCGGAAGAACAGGGGCGCCCGCGGTTAAGAAGTTTATTAAACGAAGTTCAATCCAAAGGCTGGTTAAATGCTGCCGTTGTATATGGTTATTTCCCGTGCATTAGTGAGGGCAATGACCTAATTGTTTTGCATCACGAAGGTCCACTTAAGGATCAAGAAAGGGTTCGTTTTACTTTCCCTCGCCAAAGTAGAGATCGCAGATTGTGTCTTTCTGATTTTTTCAAGAGTCGAAGTAGTGGCGAAGTAGATGTTGTAAGTTTTCAAGTTGTAACAATGGGGGATTCGATCAGCAGAGCCATCAATCAACTTGTCCAGAAAAATCTCTACCGTGAGTATTTAGAGTTGCATGGTCTATCGGTGCAGCTCACAGAATCATTGACCGAGCATTGGCATGCTCGCACTCGTGAAGAATTAGCGATAGATGGTGAAGATTCCAGTACTTTAGATGAAATTTTTAGTCAGGGCTATCAAGGTTCACGTTACTCATTTGGATACCCAGCGTGTCCAGATTTAGAGCAACAAGCTCAAATATTTGAACTTTTGCAACCAGAACGAATCGGAGTAACCCTGTCAGATGAGTTCCAGCTTCATCCTGAGCAATCAACTTCTTCAATAGTTCTGCATCATCCAGAAGCAAAGTATTTCAACGCATCATGAGTGCGATTCTGTTTGATATGGACGGAACTTTAATTGATTCTGAACCACTGTGGCTTGCTGCTGAGAAACAGGTAATGGAAGAGGTTGGTAGTACATGGGATGAATCGGATCAAATAAATTGTCTTGGCGGTCCGATGGAAAGAACTGAAAGATATATGCAGGAAAGAACGGGAAATACCAAACCTTTTGGTTATTTTGGATCTCGTTTAGATTTAGTTATGGAGCAGAAGCTTTTAAAGGAACTTGAACTAATTCCGAGTGCGCTTGACCTTTTGCTTGAGTGTAAAAATGCCAAAATTAAAATGGCACTTGTCACAGCAAGCACTGGCAGGCAGATGCGCTCAGCTTTAACTAGATTTCCAAAGGATATTTTTGCTGCTACTGTTTCTCGGGATGATGTTTCGATTACCAAACCCAATCCTGAACCGTATCTGAAAGCTGCAAGTCTTTTGGGTGTTGATATTAGAAAATGTGTAGTGTTTGAAGATTCTTTGACTGGTGTGGAATCTGGATTGTCGGCAGGAGCACAGGTAATTGGGATTCCACATCTGGTTGAGATGAAACCAAGTTTAAATTTACGATTAATTGATTCACTGGCATCAGTTAATTTAAAAAAATTACTGGATTGGTACCCACATTTAAGTAGTAGGATGGGTAAATAATGAGCGATCGTAATTTTCAATATGGTGATCGTGTGCAATTGACAGATGCTAAAGGAAAATTGTATTCAATTACTTTAACACCCGGTGCGGAATGGCATACTCATAAAGGTATGCTCAAGCACGATGAAATAGTTGGGATTCCAGAGGGTTCTATTGTTGTCACGAATGGAGAATTGAAATTTCAAGTTTTTCGTCCGCTTTTAGCCGATTATGTTTTGTCGATGCCAAGAGGAGCAACAATAATTTATCCAAAGGATTCGGCAATGATTTTGGGTGTAGCAGACATTAAACCAGGCTTAAGAGTGTTAGAGGCTGGGGTAGGTTCAGGTGCATTAAGTATCTGCATTTTAAGAGCCATAGGTGAATCCGGGTATTTGCATTCTGTCGAGATTCGTGATGACTTTGCAAAAATATCTGAAAAAAACGTTTCAAGTTATTTCGGTGAAAAACCGGTCAATTGGCAGCTAAGTATTGGCGCACTTCAGGATCAACAATTAGAGAGTAATTATGATCGCGTTGTATTAGATATGTTGGCGCCTTGGGAATGTATAGATGTTGCGTCCACTGCATTAGTGCCAGGCGGTGTTTTCATGTCATATGTTGCTACTACGACGCAGTTATCAAGAATAGCTGAAGCAATAAAAGACAGTGGTAATTTTACCGAACCTGAATCCAGTGAAACTATTGTCAGAGGATGGCATCATGAAGGTTTGGCTGTTAGACCTCAACATCGAATGATTGGTCATACTGGATTTTTGGTGTTTGCAAGAAGGATGGCACCTGGTGTTTCGGTGTTACAACGCAGACGCCGTCCCTCCAAGGGTTCCTATGATTTACCCGAGTAAATTAAAGTACAGAAATTAAATCAACTACGAAAATCAATGTTTCGTTGGGGCCAATCGCGCCACCTGCACCTTGAGCGCCGTAACCAAGATCTGGGGGAATGATTAGCAATCTTCGGCCGCCCTCTTTCATCCCTGGGATACCTTGTTGCCATCCGGCAATAACACCACTTAAAGGAAAGGTTGCTGTTTGTCCAGAATCCCATGAGGACTCAACTAACACACCAGTGCTCCATGCCATGAGTGTGTAATGAACTTCTAGAGTAGAAGTTTCAACCGCCTCTTTTCCACTGCCTACATAAATGTCCGTTGTAGTTAATGCCGCCGGAGGATTTCCTACCGGAGCAGAAATTGTTGGTTTGGAGCCTTTTGGACCACTGACTGATGGAAGTGCTGAGCTTTCGGTTGTTGAGTTCACCATTGGATTTACTCCTCCATCTGTTGTGCAAGCGCTTAGAAGCATCGTAGATACAGCCATTACAAGGAATCTATACGAAATGCGCACACCGTATATTAGCAAAGATTTCCTAAATGGCTAACCTTGGAGCATGAGTGATCAAAAAACTGAACGTTTGATTAATTTGACGCTCGCGCTTCTAGCAAGCAAGCGATATCTTTCAAAATCTGAGATTTTCAATTCCGTGGCTGGATACAGCGGCAGCGCTGAATCTATGGAGCGAATGTTTGAACGCGACAAAGATGAGTTACGTAATCTTGGTATTCAAATTGAAGTAAAAGCTTTGGATCCTTTGTTCGATGATGATCAAGGTTACTTAATTGCCTCCGATACCTTTCAACTCAATACAGATGATTTTACAAACGATGATCTTGTTTTGCTAAATATGGCAGCAAATCTTTGGAGTTCATCTGCGCTGGGAGAGGAGTCCAGGACCGCTTTACTTAAAATACATTCAATATCAGGTCCAATAAATAACGATCAAATATTTGCCGGCTCTATTTTAGATAACCAGGATGCCCAAATTCTCGCTGATATTTTCGAAGCAGTTGATAAGCAAATCGAATTGCAGTTTAAATATAAGGGAATTGTTAGACGAGTGAAACCTTATGGATTGTTCACGCAGAATGGTTTCTGGTATTTAGTAGCTGAGGATAATGAAGCAATCAAACAATTCAAACTGATTAGAATTCAGGGTGATTTCACTTTAATTGGCAGCAATAATTCATTTCCCAAGCCTGAAGGGTTTGATTTGAAAGCTTTCATTCAGAAATCTTCCGAGGCAGATCATGTGAGGGCGCAAATACTGGTGCGTAAAAATCAAGCTTTATCTTTACGGAATCAATTCTCGGCAACAGAGAATGATGAAGAGTGGGATTCGATGAAAGTACATTTCGATAGTCGAGAAGAGATGATCGAGCGATTACTTTGGCATCTAGATAGCATCAAGGTTGAATCGCCGATTGATTTGAGAGATGAAGTTTTGAACCGTTTGAAAGAATT
>JACCEE010441392.1_pt1 | contig 11661 bp, 8 predicted proteins | sample 7449931 | NCBI WGS metagenome assembly JACCEE01 (sample SAMN15323457, study PRJNA562643) | freshwater metagenome | isolation source: river surface water | place: USA:Blue River Watershed | collected 2017-08-19 | reverse complement strand
GAGGCACGGAAGAAGTTACGTCCAATGCGTCCAAAACCATTGATTCCGACATTAATCATGATCTAAGTCCTTGCTACTAGTGGGGCGCTCCCTTGGAAACTTTTCCAAAGGGCATAAAAATGCCCAGCCGTTGGTGGTTCGTAAAACTGCCACAACGCTGGGGGCTTAAAGCCAACCTTATCAGTGGGACGCCATGCATCCCCCAGCTACGAGCGGGTTAGTTCAATAAATCTGGTGATAATCCGCTCTCAGTATCGGGAATTCCAAGCTCTGCCGCACGCTTATCGGCCATCGCCAGCAAGCGTCGAATTCGACCAGCGATCGCATCCTTGGTCATAGGCGGAACAGCGAGAGAGCCCAGTTCTTCAAGGGAGGCTTGACCATGGTTGATGCGCAACTCCCCCGCCTCTTTGAGGTGGTCCGGAATTGTTGGCCCAAGAATCTCCATCGCACGTTGAACTCGTGCCGCCGCTGCCACCGCTGCACGCGCTGAACGACGAAGGTTTGCATCATCAAAGTTTGCAAGACGGTTAGCGGTTGCTCGAACCTCGCGACGCATTCGACGCTCTTCCCACGCCATCACACTTTCATGTGCGCCAAGACGGGTCAGTAAAACTCCGATGGCATCGCCATCACGAATCACAACGCGATCTACTCCACGGACTTCGCGAGCCTTTGCGACGATTCCTAGACGACGAGCTGCACCAACCAACGCCAAGGCAGCTTCGGGACCTGGGCAGGTAATTTCTAATGATGATGAACGACCTGGTTCAGTTAATGAACCGTGTGCAATAAATGCACCACGCCATGCAGCTTCTGAGTCGCAAATTGCTGCCGAAACAACTTGCGGTGGAAGTCCGCGAACTGGGCGACCATTGGAGTCAACTAATCCAGTTTGTCGTGCAAGGGCATCGCCTTCATTGATAACGCGAACAACGTACCGTGAACCTTTACGTAAACCACTTGAGGATAGAACCGCTAGATCTGAATCATGTCCATAAATGTCAGCGATATCTTTGCGAAGTCGACGTGCGCTCTGCGAGGTATCTAGCTCTACTTCAATAACAATCTTTCCTGCAGCGATGTGCAGACCGCCAGCGAAGCGAAGTAGTGATGAGACCTCGGCTTTGCGACAACATGGTTTGGTGATTGATAGACGAGAAAGCTCGTCCTTAACTGATGCTGTCATTGCCATGGGGTAATCCAACCATTTACCGAGCGAGAATGTGGCCCAAATGGAGAGCTAATTTTTGGGCATCATGATGGATGCTTCCGGGGGCTTTGCGTATATCTGCCACCACAATCTCTCCACCCAAGGTTGATGCTGCAAGCTGCAAAGCCACTTCATCCCGCACAACTGATTGGTCAACGAGGCAGTAATCGACCGTGACACCAGGTGCATATCGATGGAAGAAATCGAGATGCTCTTCTGGAGTAGAGCCGGCAAACTCTTCGCCCTGCGAGCGAGATGATGCATCCAAATTGAGAATCAAAATCTTTCGCGCCTTGGTTTGTTGAAGGGCTTCTAATTGGGCTGGAACCAGCAAATGTGGAATCACACTTGAAAACCATGATCCAGGACCCATCGTGATCCAATCAGCATCAGCGATCGCTTGCAACGCTTCGCTTCTGGAAGGTGGGTTTTCTGGAATGATCCTTAAAGATTCGATGTGCCCTTTTGCGGTTGCAACCTCTTTTTGACCGCGAACAACAATTCTTCCGGTGGAAGTATTAAAGGTGCCTTCAATATCTAAGGCCACAGATGCCATTGGTAAAACGCGACCAATCACCTTCAGTAGTTCACCCACACGATCTAGTGCAACAACTGGATCATCGCCTGCGTTCCACATAGATGCCAGTAAAAGATTTCCCATGGCGTGCCCGTTGAGATCACCATTACTTACAAAGCGATGCTGCATGATTTCGGCCCAGGTGCGACCCCAATCATCATCGGCACACAGCGCAGCAAGTGCCATACGCAAATCACCAGGAGGAAATATTGGAAACTCTTCACGCAATCGACCACTTGATCCGCCATTATCGGCAACGGTCACAATTGCGGTTAGTTCATTAGTAATTTGGCGTAACGCGGTAAGAGTTGCAGCTAATCCATGCCCGCCACCAAGAGCAACAACTTTAGACAACTTTATTCACGACCTACATCGCGGTGAGTTGGATGGGCTGAGATTTCGGTACCAAATTCATTGAGCTGTCGTGCAATCTCTTCAGTGATCGCTACGCTTCGATGCTTTCCACCAGTGCAGCCGACTGCAATGGTCACATACTTCTTTCCTTCACGCATGTAACCCTGAACCATTGACTGGACTAAATGTACATAATCGCCGACGAAATCCTTTACGCCATCACTACTGAGTACTCGATTGCTGACCTGAGATGTAAGTCCCGTTAATGGTCGAAGCTCTGGATCCCAATGCGGATTTGGAATAAATCGGCAATCAAGAACCAAATCAGAGTCCACTGGGATTCCATACTTGTAACCAAAAGAGAGAACATTGATCCGAATGCCTTGTAGCTTTCCGGCACCAAAAATTTCGCCGATTCGCTTTTCTAGTTGGTGAACATTGAGATTAGAGGTATCGATGGCAACATCTGATTGCGAACGAATTTCTTCAAGCTTTACACGTTCACGGGCGATGCCATCAACTATGCGATCTTTTCCCTGCAATGGATGTGGTCTACGTGTTGATTCGAAGCGCTGAACCAGAGCCTGATCAGTTGCATCGAGAAAAACTAAACGATATGCAGAGTTACTGCTTTTCAATTCATGTAGCGCGTTTGTAAGTTCATCAAAGAACTCTCCACCGCGCACATCAACAACGACCGCTAACTCTTTGCCCTGCGGACCAGTTCCTTTACTGACAAGCGCTGGAAGCAGTGCAGGTGGAAGGTTGTCCACCACATACCAACCCAAATCTTCCAAGGCATGAGCAACGGTCGAGCGCCCTGCACCTGACATACCTGTAAGAATCAAGGTCTCCTGATTAGCCATGGCTCTATCCTCTTATATCTGTCAAGAAGGTATTTACACGCTCAAGACTCTTCTCAAGGTAGGCGGGGAGCATCTCTTGATGCTCCTGGTTCTTGGTCTCAAACAGGTAGTTCAGCAACAGCAGGCGTCGCTGCAACAGCAACGCCTTCATCGCGATTTCCGAGTACACAGGTAATGGCTTAATGCTCTTATAGCCATCTAAAAGGGCTGCATCTTGTTCGGGCGTATCGAGGTAATACAGAACAACTGCTAAATCTTGAGCCTCGATACCAAAACCACAATCATCAAAATCAAAGATCGACAGTTGATCCTCATTCCACATCAGATTCCAACCATGGAAATCAGCATGAATGATGTGAACCGGGGAGTTTAAATATAGTTCATTTGTTAGCTTCATGATGTGATCATGTGCCTCTTGAATCAATGCACGATCAGCATTTGAGAGTTTAGATTTGTACGAGAAAAGGTAATCCTCAGTTCCCCAGAAAAAATCATTAAAAGTTGGCAGCGCTGCATCGGGGCTTAGCGCAAAATCTGTGGATTCTTGGTGCAAAATTGCAATCGCTTTTCCAACCTCATGCAATTGGCTCAAGGTTGGCTCATCCCCCAGCTCTTCTCCTTCAAGCCACGAGTACATCACCGCGTACAGGGTTTGCTCTGAATCAGCGTGATATCCCGAGATGATGTACTGGTCGCTCAAAGTAGCGATAGGGGTAGGCGTGTGAATTCCTGAGGTTCGATTGAGGTATCGCACCCACTCAATTTCACCCTTCATATTTTCAACGGTTCGAGTTGAGTTGATATTGATTCTTAAGGCGTACTTCGTGCCTGAATCGGTCTCGACTGAAAAGGTTGCGTTAAATTCAAAGTTAATACATGAAACCTTCGCGCCGTGAATCCCATAGTTTTTCAACAACTCAGTCGCGAAGGCGGTCAATGAAAGCTGTTGTTCTTCAGCAGGTAGTTCAAAAAATGCCGTACCCATTACTTACTCTCCATAATCTCGCCAGTTTCCGTATTAATCGATTGTGTTGCAATTGCAGATAAGTGGGCTTCGATGATCGATGCGATCTTTGACCCAATGCCAGGCGCCGCCGCTATTTCTTCGACTGTCGCCTTTCTAATCGCCGCAACTGAACCAAAACGTTCTAAAAGTGAAGCTCTGCGCGCTGAACCCAACTGTGGAATCTCATCCAATATCGACTCCAACATAACCTTGGATCTGCGCGAACGGTGGAAGGTAATCGCAAAGCGATGCGCCTCATCTCGAATGCGCTGCAAGAGGTACAAACCCTCACTACTACGCGGAAGGATCAAGGGATCTTTCGACCCTGGAACCCATACCTCTTCTAACCGCTTAGCTAAACCGCACAAGGCGATATCGGTAATGCCCAACTCATCTAAAGCTCTTTGCGCAGCATTGACTTGCGGCTTTCCGCCATCAACAACAATCAATTGTGGAGGGTATGCGAACTTGCTTGGCTTTCCACCTAGCTCGGCGACCTCTGCCTCATTCTCTTTACGATCATCCAAAAGTCGCTTTAATCTTCTAGTGATTACCTGATGCATTGCACGTGTGTCATCAAAACCTTCGCTGGTATCGATAATGAAGCGGCGATACTCGCTCTTCTTAATCATTCCATCTTCAAAGACCACCATTGATGCAACCACCGATGTGCCAGAGATATTTGAGATATCAAAGCACTCAATACGCAGTGGAGTTCGGCCAAGATTTAAATGTTCTTCAATCTCAGTTAATGCTTTACCGCTGACAGCTGCATCAGTTGCACGCTTGCTGAGATATTGAATCAGGGAGTACTGAGCGTTTCTCTTAACCGTGTCGAGAAGTTCAGCCTTCTCGCCCCGTTGTGGAACTTTGATTTCGACCTTTGTAGATCCAATAGTGCCCAACCATTGTTCTAACTGATCCTTATCCGCCGGATCTGAGTTAATGTAAATATTTCGTGGAACCGCAATCGCACCTGTACCGTAAATTGAGTACAAGAGTGCGGTCAACTCATCTTGACCTTCAAGAACCATCTCTTGATCAACAATCCAAGACCGCGATCCTTTCACTGAACCTCGCTGCATTGAAAAGATCGAGCCTGCTGCATGGAAACCATCATGGTAAATAGAGATGAAATCGCCATCTAAATCATCGGAGAAGTTACCTTCAGTTGATTTCTGGGCTTTTTCAAAGGATTCAATTTGATCTCTCAGTCGCGCCGCTCGCTCAAACTCTTCGTTTGCAGCCGCTGTGTTCATCTCTTCATGCAGCTTAGGCAGAATATTTTCCATGCCTGACTCCATAAACTCATTGAGTCGTACAGCAAGTTGTTTGTGATCCTCCTGCGAAATCCACCCAACGCATGGGGCTGCACATTTGCCGATATCCCCCAATAAACATTGGCGCTTGCTTCTCTGAGCCCGAGTGAAGTTAGAGGATGAGCATGATCTAACGGGAAAAACCTTCAGCAAGACTTCAAAGGTATTTCGTAAAGCCCATGCATTTGTGTAAGGCCCGAAGTATTTGAGTCCAGGTCGCTTATCTTTGCGAGTTATAAAGATCATTGGGTATTCATCATTGAGCGATAAAGCCAAATATGGGTAGGACTTATCATCCTTGAATTGAACGTTGTACTTAGGCTGATACTGCTTGATCCAACTGAATTCAAGGGCAAGTGCCTCAAGTTCGGTACTGACGATGGTCCAATCAACGCGAACCGCTTCATGCACCATTCGATAAGTCTTGGTCGCAAGGTTTGCTTGAAAGTAATTACTTAAGCGATTCTTGAGGTTCTTAGCTTTGCCGACATAGATGACCTTGTCCTGCTTATTGTAAAAACGATAAACACCGGGGTGCTCAGGAATATTGCTTGGCCGATAACTTTGAGGATCTGCCATGAGACTACTTTTTCGCTGGTGCTTTTCTATTTGATTTTAAGATTTCACCTAAGAATTGACCGGTGTAACTTTCCTTGACCGCCGCAACCGTTTCAGGAGTTCCTTCAGCAACAACCATTCCACCACGGAAGCCACCTTCTGGTCCCATATCAATAACCCAGTCTGAGCATTTGATGACATCAAGGTTGTGCTCGATTACGACCACAGTGTTTCCCGTATCAACCAAGCGGTTGAGAACGGTTAACAACTTATTTACATCTTCAAAGTGCAAACCAGTGGTTGGTTCATCAAGCACATAGATGGTTCGGCCAGTGGAACGGCGTTGTAACTCGGTTGCTAACTTAACGCGTTGTGCTTCTCCACCAGACAAAGTAGGTGCTGATTGGCCCAAGCGAACATAACCCAGGCCAACATCATTGAGCGTCTTTAAGTAACGCGCAATGGCTGGAACTGATTCGAAGAAGCCATGCGCCTCTTCGATCGGCATGTTTAAAACTTCTGCAATTGTCTTGCCCTTGTAGTGAACTTCTAGGGTTTCACGGTTATATCGAGCCCCGTGGCAGACCTCGCACGGAACGTAGACATCCGGCAAAAAGTTCATTTCGATAGTGATAGTTCCATCGCCAGAGCAGTTCTCGCAGCGTCCGCCCTTTACGTTGAAGGAGAAACGACCTTGCTGATAGCCACGAATCTTTGCTTCGCTGGTTTCAGCAAAGAGCGCACGGATCTTGTCAAAAACTCCTGTGTAGGTTGCTGGATTGGAACGAGGCGTTCTACCAATCGGTGATTGATCAACATGTACAACCTTGTCTAGCAACTCGATACCTGTGACGGTTCTGTGGCGACCTGGCACCAAACGTGCGCCATTGAGTTTATTGGCAAGGGTCGTATACAAAATATCGTTAACTAATGTGGATTTACCCGAACCTGAAACGCCAGTAACGGAAACAAAAACTCCTAGTGGAACTTCTACTTCGATGTCCTTGAGGTTATTTTCTTTCGCACCCTTGACGACCAGCTTGCGCTTAGGATCGATTGCGCGGCGTTTTGCTGGAATCTCAATTGATTTGCGTCCAGATAAATAAGCACCGGTAATCGACTCTTTAGATGCGATCAAATCTTCGTAGCTACCAGAAACAACAACCTTGCCGCCGTGCTCACCCGCGCCTGGACCGATATCAACGATCCAATCTGCAGTGCGAATTGTTTCCTCATCATGTTCAACAACAATCAAAGTGTTTCCAAGGTTGCGTAGGCGTGTCAGGGTTTCAATTAATCGCTTGTTGTCGCGTTGGTGCAAACCAATTGATGGCTCATCTAAAACATAGAGAACGCCTACTAATCCGCTACCAATTTGGGTTGCCAAACGAATGCGCTGTGCTTCCCCACCTGACAAAGATCCTGCTGGGCGAGCAAGGGATAGGTAATCAAGACCAACATCGAGCAAGAAGCCAAGACGGGCATTTACTTCCTTCATCACACGTTCAGCGATCTGAGCTTCACGCTTATTAAGCTTGATCTGCTTCAAGAAGGTTGCGCAATCTGCGATAGAAAGTTCGCAAATTTCAGAGATGTTCTTGTTGCCGATGGTTACTGCCAAAACTTCAGGCTTCAATCGAGCGCCATTACAGCTTTCGCAGGCGATTTCGCGCATGTACGCCTCGTACTTATCGCGGCTGTAATCGCTATCGGTTTCTTCATGTCTGCGGTGAATAAAGGGAATTACACCTTCAAAACCTGTTGTGTAGTTGCGAGCTCCGTAACGGCCCTTGTACTTCATCTTGATCTCGTACTCGTAGCCATTCAATATCGCTTCACGCGCTTTTGCTGAAATCTTTTTCCATGGAGTATCTAGTGAGAAAGGCAGATCTTTTGCTAAAGCTTCAAGTAAGCGAAGGAAGTAATCAGAGGATTGCCCTCCAGACCAAGGAGCGATCGCACCGTCATTAATCGAGATTGAATCATCGGGGATGATTAGATCCTCATCAACCTCTTTCTTGGTTCCAATTCCAGAACACTCTGCACAAGCACCAAATGGAGAGTTAAATGAGAATGAGCGAGGCTCGAGCTCTTCAAAGGAGAGCTCGCAATCGTGACAGGCCAGATGCTCACTGTAGGTGCGTTCCTTGTCATCACCTTTTGCATCAACAAAATCCAAAACAACAATTCCTGATGCCAAACGCAAAGCATTTTCAATTGAATCTGTCAGGCGGGTCTTGCTCTCCGCTTTGGCGGTCAATCGATCGATAACTACTTCGATGGTGTGTTTTTCCTGCTTTTTAAGTTTTGGCGCATCTGAAAGCTGAACTACTTCCCCATCGATTCGCGCACGTGAATAACCCTGAGTAATCAAATCATTGAATAACTCAACAAACTCACCTTTGCGAGCACGCACAACTGGCGCCAAGACCTGGAACTTTGTAGTTGCCGGCAATTCGAGGATCTGATCAACAATTTGCTGAGGTGACTGTCGCGTAACCACCTTGTTGCACTTAGGGCAGTGCGGGGTTCCTGCGCGAGCGAAAAGTAGACGCAGGTAATCATAAACTTCAGTGATCGTTCCAACGGTAGAGCGTGGATTGCGGTTAGTTGATTTTTGATCGATTGAAACCGCAGGAGACAAACCTTCGATGAAATCTACATCTGGCTTATCCATCTGGCCCAAGAATTGGCGGGCGTAAGCAGATAGGGATTCAACGTAACGACGCTGACCTTCCGCAAAGATTGTGTCGAAGGCGAGAGATGATTTACCTGAGCCTGATAGCCCAGTGAAAACGACTAGGGAGTCTCGAGGAAGTTCAATGGAGACATTTTTGAGGTTGTGCTCACGCGCTCCGCGAACAACTAACTTATCGATGCTCAAACCCCGGCCTCTTCCATCATTCGTAGCTCTTTCTTCAAAATCTTGATCTCATCACGCAAACGCGCTGCGACCTCAAATTGAAGTTCAGATGCTGCATTTCTCATCTGTTCGGTGAGCGAGCCTATCAATGCGATGAGATCCTTGCGCGGTAGCGAGGTCGAGGATTTGTCGTAAATTCCAGATGAAGCAGCAACTTTCTTCGCTCCACCCTTTTCATGCGCCAGAAGCTCCTCGGTATCTTCGCTTTCGCGGGTAATCAAGTCGGTGATATCTGCGATCTTCTTACGTAGAGGCTGTGGGTCAACGCCACGTTCGAGGTTATATGCAACCTGCTTGGCTCTACGTCGATTGGTTTCATCAATCGCTTTGGCCATTGAATCGGTGATTCGATCGGCGTACATATGTACTTCACCCGAAACGTTACGAGCGGCACGTCCAATTGTTTGAATCAACGATGTTGCAGAACGAAGGAAGCCTTCCTTGTCTGCATCGAGAATTGCAACAAGTGATACTTCAGGTAAATCCAAACCTTCTCGCAGTAAGTTGATTCCGATTAATACGTCATAGTCGCCTGTGCGTAGCTCGCGTAGCAGTTCAACCCGTCGCAAGGTATCTACCTCAGAGTGCAGGTAACGGACATTTACTCCCTTTTCCTGCAGGTAATCAGTTAAATCCTCTGACATTTTCTTGGTCAGCGTTGTAACGAGAACTCTCTCATTTCGTTCTGCACGAATCGTGATTTCTGCAAGTAGATCATCAATCTGTCCCTTGATTGGTTTAATCACAATTTGAGGATCTACAAGACCTGTTGGTCGAATAACTTGCTCGACCACATCTCCCTTTACCTTTTCTAACTCGTATTTGCCGGGAGTAGCTGAGAGATAAATCGTTTGGCCGGTTCGCTCTACAAATTCCGGAAACTTGAGTGGACGGTTATCTAAAGCGCTAGGTAAGCGGAATCCATGCTCCACAAGGGTGCGCTTTCTGGATGCATCTCCTTCAAACATCGCACCAAGCTGCGGCACGGTCACGTGACTTTCATCGATTACAACAAGAAAGTCTTCGGGGAAATAATCAAGAAGACAGTGAGGCGCTGATCCTGCAGGCCGATCATCTAGATGTCGAGAGTAGTTCTCAATTCCGCTACAGAAGCCAATCTGTTCCATCATCTCGATATCAAAGGTGGTTCGCATCCGTAGGCGCTGGGCTTCGAGCAACTTGCCTTGCTTTTCAAATAAGTTAAGTTGCACCTGAAGCTCATCTTGAATATCGCCAATTGCACGCTTCATTGTTTCCGGTCCCGCTGCGTAGTGCGTTGCAGGAAAGAGAAAGATCTCCTCTTCATCACGAATAATCTCACCAGTGAGCGGATGGAGTGTAGAAAGCTTCTCAATCTCATCGCCAAACATTTCGATGCGAATCGCCAGCTCTTCATACATTGGAATAATTTCGATCGTGTCACCACGAACGCGGAAAGTTCCGCGCTCAAAGGCCATGTCATTTCGCTTGTACTGCACATCCACAAAGCGACGCAGAAGTGAGTTGCGTTCGATCTCATCCCCCACGCGCAATCGGACCATGCGGTCCACATACTCTTGTGGCGTACCTAAACCGTAGATACATGAAACCGTTGCAACCACAATCACATCTCTGCGGGTTAACAATGAGTTGGTAGCAGAGTGGCGGAGACGTTCTACCTCTTCATTGACACTTGAATCCTTTTCAATGAAGGTGTCGGTTTGAGGGACGTAGGCTTCGGGTTGGTAGTAGTCGTAATAGGAGACGAAGTATTCAACCGCGTTATTCGGCAGAAGTTCTCGAAACTCATTGGCAAGCTGCGCCGCTAACGTTTTATTGGGAGCCAGTACAAGGGTTGGGCGTTGAAGTTGCTCGATCAACCAAGCCGTTGTTGCCGATTTTCCAGTACCAGTTGCACCTAGGAGAACAACATCTCGCTCTCCGGCGTTAATGCGCTTTGTAATTTCAGCGATCGCCGCTGGCTGATCTCCCGCTGGCACATATTCGCTGATGACCTGAAATGGCTCAACTCGGCGTTGGAGTTCCGAGATTGGCCGCATTTGCTAAGACTACTTATTAATTATCGTGAAGGCTATCCCAAATGTTTTCGACCTGGCGCAGAAGTTCATCCTCTGAACCATCATTTTCAATGAGGAAATCAGCTATTTCAACCCGTTGCTCTCTGGTGGCCTGAGCTGCAATACGACCCTCGATCTCTGAAATATGCATTCCGCGTTGACGCAATCTGGAGATTCGGTTTTCAATCTCCGATTCAACTGTAATGACAAGGTCAAAGCGATCCTGTGCTCCAGTTTCTACCAAGAGTGGAATCTCATAAATCAAAGTTTCATCAGCCTTAAGAGAAGAAACCGCTTCCTCAAATTGTTGACGCACAAAAGGATGAATGATGCCCTCTAACTTTTTCTTAGCATCTGGATCTTTAAAGATTATCTCGCCCAACGCACGTCGATCTATATCGCCATTATTGAGAATTGAATCCCCAAAAATACTTACCGCTTCATCAAATCCTTGTGATCCACGTTCAATCGCTGCGCGTGCAAGCTGATCTGCATCAATTACTAATGCACCGAGTTCAGAAAAGTATTGCGCGGCTAAGGATTTGCCGCACCCGATTCCCCCTGTTAACCCGATAACTCGCATGTGGAAAGAATAGAGGTTAAATGAAAAAAGGCCCCGCAGTTACGCGAGGCCTTCTTTCAATAAATCTTCTATTCAGCAGATACTGCATCCTCTTCAGGTGTTGCAGCAGCGTCAGCAGCCTTAGCTTCTGCCTTCTGCTTCTTGTGTGCCAAGAAACGCTCTTGAGCCTGAGCGTATTGACGCTCCCACTCTTCGCGCTGTGTTT
>JACCEE012280571.1_pt1 | contig 11662 bp, 10 predicted proteins | sample 7449931 | NCBI WGS metagenome assembly JACCEE01 (sample SAMN15323457, study PRJNA562643) | freshwater metagenome | isolation source: river surface water | place: USA:Blue River Watershed | collected 2017-08-19 | reverse complement strand
GCTACGACTAATAAAGCTGTACCAATTAAAGCAGCTTGTGAAAATTGATAAGTAAGATTGCGTAAATTTTCTGGTAAATAAGCATCAACAACCAAAATGAGCGAAGCCATTACCAGCAAAAAAATCTCAGGTGCGAGAAAAGCTAAATCACTGACTGAAAACATTGCGGTTATTCCTCTCTTACATCACTTTGGAGTTAGAAATATGCTCTAATAAATTTTGCACGGTAGCTTGGGTGACTTCTAATAAGGGTGCAGGATAAATCCCGAACCATAAAACCATGATGGCTAACAATGTTAAAATCAAAGTTTCACGCGCATTAATATCAGTCAATTCAGCAACATGGTCATTACCAATTTTGCCGAAAATAACCCGTTTGACCATCCATAAGGTATAAGCAGCCCCTAATAACAAAGTTGTTGCTGCTAAGAAGGCAATCCAGAAATTAGATTGCATACTGCTTAAAATCACCATGAATTCGCCAACGAAGCCAGATGTGCCTGGTAAACCAGAGTTTGCCATCCCGAATAACACCGCAAACATAGCAAAACGAGGCATTACATTAGCAACACCGCCGTAATCTGAAATTTGACGGCTGTGCATACGGTCATATAACACGCCAACACATAAGAACATTGCGCCTGAAATAAAACCGTGGGAAATGGTTTGTACAATCGCGCCACTCATGCCTAAAATCGCACCACTCATAGCCACTTCGTTTGCTAAATTAGGATTTTCAAAAATACCAAAAGCTAAGAAAAATCCTAATGTTACAAAGCCCATGTGGGAAATAGAAGAGTATGCAATGAGTTTTTTCATATCTTTTTGCACAATCGCAACAAAACCAATGTAAACAATGGCAATTAAAGATAAGGTAATCATTAACCAATCTAATTCACGACTTGCATCGGGTGTAATGGGTAAGCTGAAACGTAAGAAACCATAAGTTCCTAATTTCAACATAATCGCTGCCAAAATAACCGAGCCGCCTGTAGGTGCTTCAACGTGCGCATCTGGTAACCATGTATGAACTGGCCACATAGGTACTTTGACTGCAAAAGCAACTAAGAAAGCGAGGAAGATGAGAATTTGTACATCCATAGGCAATGCAAGTTTGTGGTAATCCAAAATAGAGAAACTATCGGATTTTGCATATAAATATAATAATGCCACTAACATGAATACCGAGCCTAAGAAGGTATAGAGGAAGAATTTAATTGTCGCATATACCCGACGTTCTCCCCCCCAAATCCCAATGATAACGAACATTGGAATTAACATTGCTTCCCATAATACATAGAATAAAATTGCATCTAAAGCAGAGAATACTCCAATCATGATACCTTCCATGATTAAGAATGCTGCCATGTAGTGTCCTACTTTATATTGAATAACTTCCCAACCTGCTAATATCACTAAAATAGTGGTAAAAGTCGTTAAGATAATCAAAGGCACAGAAAAACCATCTACACCTAAGTAGTAGTTAATACCTAACATTGGAATCCATGGTGCTTTCTCAGCAAATTGCATGGCGGCGGTAGTGGTATCAAACTCAAAATAAAGCGGTAACGATAAAACAAAGGTTGCAATTGCCACAAATAAAGCAATTGGGCGCGCAAGTGAAGGCCCTGCGGCTAATACCCAGATGCCTCCTAAAATGGGCAACCATAGTAATAAACTCAGTAACGGCAAATCTGTAAACATCCGACTTTCCTTTCTACATTGAACCTGAAAGAACAAACACGCCCAATAACACTGCTAAACCGATAATCATCGCGAAAGCATAGTGATAGAGATACCCTGTTTGGAGATAGCGCATCACATGTGCCGTCCAACCAACTACTTGGGCAGAACCATTGACCGCTAAACCGTCAATAATTTTAACATCCCCAATACTCCATAAAGTATTTCCTATCCGCCGAGTTCCTGCTGCAAAGAACCATTCGTTGAAACGGTCAAAACCGTATTTATTTTCAAAAATGGTGTAAATAACAGCAAATTTCTCTTTGAAGAAGGCAGGTAATTCAGGTTTGACCATATACAAGAAGTAAGCTGAGGCTAAGCCAGCCATCGCAAACCAGAAAGGTAAGCCCATCATGCCATGTAGAGTAAAGGCAACAATTCCATGGAAATGTTCACCAAAAGGATTATGTTCAGGTTTAATGAAAATAGCTTCATGGAAATAGTCATGGAATAACATCGGACCAATACCAATCGCACCAATAACCACAGATGGAATAGCCAGTAACACTAAAGGTAAAGTCACAACCCAAGGCGTTTCATGTAAATGCTCTTGTGTGTGGTGATCCATCCGCTCTTTGCCATGGAATACAAGGAAAAACATCCGGAAGCTATACAATGCTGTAATAAATACCCCAAATAATACAGCAAAATAAGCAAAGCCAGAGCCTGCTCGTTCTGCATGTTCTACAGCCATGATAATGGCATCTTTAGAATAGAAACCTGCAAAACCGGGGAAACCAATTAAAGCTAACGAACCAATTAACGACGTAATATAAGTGATTGGCATATATTTGCGTAAACCACCCATGTTACGAATGTCTTGTTCGTGGTGCATTGCAATAATCACAGAACCTGCTGCCAAGAATAATAAAGCTTTAAAGAAGGCATGAGTCATTAAGTGGAAAATTGCTGCGCCATAAGCAGAAGCTCCTAAAGCAACAGTCATGTACCCTAATTGCGATAAGGTAGAATAAGCAACTACCCGTTTAATGTCATTTTGGATTAAACCTAAGAAGCCCATAAATAAAGCTGTAATAGAACCAATCACTAAAATGAAGCTTAAAGCAGTTTCGCTTAATTCAAATAAAGGGGACATCCGTGCAACCATAAAAATCCCAGCCGTCACCATTGTTGCTGCGTGAATTAATGCAGAAATCGGTGTAGGACCTTCCATGGAGTCAGGCAACCATACATGTAGAGGAACTTGTGCTGATTTACCCATTGCACCAATGAATAATAAAATACAAATAACAGTGATTAATGACCATTCAGCATTAGGAATTAAATGAATAGTTGTTGTTGCAAATTGATTAACTTGTTGAAATACTTCACTATAATTTAACGTATTAAAATACATTAAAACTAATGCGATACCTAATAAGAAACCAAAATCTCCTACGCGATTCACTAAAAAGGCTTTTAAGTTTGCATAAATAGCGGTTTCTTTATTAAACCAGAAACCAATTAATAAATAAGAAACTAAACCAACGGCTTCCCAACCAAAAAAGAGTTGTAAAAAGTTATTTGACATTACTAACATTAACATTGAAAACGTGAATAATGAAATGTAACTAAAGAAACGTTGATAGCCGGGGTCTTCTTCCATGTAACCAACAGTATAAATATGCACCATTAAAGATACAAACGTAACAACCACCATCATGGTTGCTGTTAAAGCATCGACTAAAAAGCCGACCTCAAACCGTATATTTCCCGCAACTAACCAAGTGTATAAAGTTTGATTAAAAACTTCACCATGGTCAAAAATCATATATTTAAACGTATACAGAGAGAGAAGACACGCAATAGCAACACCGCCGATTGTGACACTATGCGCTACTTCACGTCTTACATTAAATAAGCCCGCAATGATTGAACCAATCAAAGGAGCTAGAACAATGGTTAAATACACATTTTGCATAATGTCTCATGCTCTCTAAAAAATAAAATGACAGGTTCTTGTGCTTTTAGCCTTTCATACTATCTAATTCAGCAACATTGATAGTATTTTTGTTTCGGAAGAGCACTACTAAGATAGCTAAACCAATCGCTGATTCTGCTGCCGCAACTGTTAAAATAAAGAAAACAAAAACTTGTCCTATAATATCAGCGCGGAAATGCGAAAAAGCGACAAAATTCATATTTACAGCCAATAGCATTAACTCAATACACATTAATAACACAATGATATTTTTACGGTTTAAAAAAATCCCCGCAATGCTAATGCAAAATAAGACTGCTCCTAAAATTAAAAAATCAGACAATACCAACATCTTTATACCTTCCCCTATGCTTCTGTTTTGCTCACTGCCTCTGGTGTTACCGCAGGCATTTTTACAATTCGAATACGGTCTTCACGGCGAACTTGAACTTGTTGTTCTGGTTTTTGTTGTTTTGTTTGGCGACGAGGACGCATGGTTAATGCAATCGCAGCAATCATCGCTACTAACAAAATAGCCGCTGCAATTTCAAACGGATAAAGATATTGACTGTATAAAGCTTTACCAAGTAATTCGATATTAGGAACATTAGCAGCCGTTTCAGTAGCAGGCGCAATTTGGTAAACACCGACAACTAAAACCATTTCTACCAAAATAATTAAACCTACCAATAATCCAACAGGGAAATAACGGGTAAATCCTTCGCGAATTGCAGTAATGTTAATATCTAACATCATCACAACGAACAGGAATAAAACCATCACCGCCCCGACATACACCAAAATTAAAGTGATAGCTAAGAACTCTGCTTGTAACAACATCCAAATTGCGGCAGAAGAGAAAAAAGCTAAAACCAAAAATAATGCTGCATGAACAGGGTTGCGTACACTAATCACACGACTTGCTGCAAACACTAAAATAGCAGCAAATAAATAAAAGAGACCTTTAACCATAAGATGTTTTCACTTGGAGACAAAGAAGAACGCCTAATTTAAAAAACGCTTATCTTAACAAATCTCTGTGTTTATTTCCCAAATTATTTCAGGGGATTTACCGTGCTTTTTTTGGGAAATTTATACAAAAAACAACTAAAAAATTAGTTTATAAATTTCTTTATTATTAAGGAATTAGTTGTTTAAAACTTGTTAAAATAAGCTATTATTGGTTTAAACCAATTGAACTTTAAAACCATCCCGTTTTACGTCGTCTTTCAACTAAAGTACCATCCTTATAAATTCGCTCAGCAATAAGTTCACCTTGTTTGTTATATTCTTGGCTTTTACCGTCTAAGCTGCCGTTTTTAAAGTTAGGATGGACAAGCCATTTTTCACCAGTACTGTAATAAATCGTAGCCTGGGTTGGCACGCCATTTTCAAACGTCCAATCGCCCTGTAAATTGCCATTACGGTGAAATCCTTTAGCTGATCCTTCACGTTTACCGTTGATATAGTTTCTTTCTGCTTTAAGCTTGCCATTTTGGTAATATTCACGCTCAACTCCTTCCCGAACTTGGTTAATGAGTTGACGTTCACGCAATAATTCACCCGTTTGATAGTATTCAAGCTGGGCTTCATATTTCTTACCATTTTGCATTTCCATTTTATTGGTTAATTTGCCATCGCGTCTAAATTGTTTTTGCGAGTCAAGTTTACCGTCTTTAAATACTAATTCAGATTTTACTTCACCCGTTTCATAGTATTCTTTACTAGGTCCATTCAATTTCCCACCTGCATAGCTGTATTCAAAATGCAATGCACCATTTTCATAATAAGTTTTTTCTACTTCTTTAGCAGAAGCAGTCGTTGTTCCTATTAATAAGCCTGCAATTAAAACAAACAGACTGGGTAAGAATTGATATTTGGAAAACAACGGTGGAGAAAACCTAAAGTCAATCAACCGCATCAAATTTTCCTCCTGATAACCCTCTGAATTATATTTACAATAAATAAAATGACTTTTGAAAAAAGCTTAAAGCGGTTTAACGATAAGCCGCATCTCTTGCGCGGTCTAAAGCTAATTGTTTTTCAGCTCTATCACCCACAGCAAGTAATTTTTCTTTAGTCATCAATAAGTCACCCCGTTTTTCGCCGTGATATTCAAAAATGCGGGTTTCTACAATGGAATCTACAGGACAAGATTCTTCGCAAAAACCACAGAAAATACATTTTGTTAAATCGATATCATAGCGAGTAGTACGACGTGTTCCATCATTACCGCGTGGTGCAGCTTCAATGGTAATCGCTAAAGCGGGGCAAACAGCTTCACACAATTTGCAAGCGATACAGCGTTCTTCACCATTAGAATAACGACGTAAAGCGTGTAAACCACGGAAACGATGAGATAACGGAGTTTTTTCATCTGGATATTGCACAGTGACTTTGCTATCAAATAAATAGCGTCCTGTTAAGCTTAATCCTTTGAGTAACTCCCATAAAAACAAACTTTTAATGTAGTTAGCCAAACTTTTCATACAAGTTTTACCTTTCATTCATCAGGTGCAATTTGGGTTGTTTTTCACCCAAATTGCAAAGTATTCATGGGGTTAGACCTTATTAAACCAAGGGGGTAAATCTGCTAGAACTGCTACACCCACTAAAACCACCCAAACTAAAGTAATTGGAATAAAGACTTTCCAACCTAAACGCATGATTTGGTCATAGCGATAGCGTGGGAAGGTTGCTCTGAACCACAAGAACAAGAATAAGAAGAAAGAGATTTTAATGAAGAACCAAATAATACCTGGAATCCATGAGAACATTCCTTCTAAAAATGTCCCTTGGAATGGAGACAACCAGCCACCTAAGAACATGACCGCTGCTAAAGCAGAAACTAAAATCATGTTGGCATATTCGGCTAAGAAGAAAACCGCAAATAACATCCCTGAGTATTCAATATGGAAACCTGCAACAATTTCAGATTCCCCTTCAGCAACGTCAAAAGGCGCACGGTTGGTTTCAGCAACAGCAGAAATAAAGTAGATGATAAACAAAGGTAATAAGGGCAACCAGTACCAATGCAATAAACCACCTTGTTGTGCGCGTACGATTTCGCTGAGATTTAAACTACCTGCTGCCATCAATACGCCTACTAAAGTGAAGCCCATTGCAATTTCATAAGCAACTACTTGAGCAGCAGAACGCATTGCACCTAAAAACGCATATTTAGAGTTAGATGCCCAACCCGCTAAGATAATGCCGTATACCCCAATAGAGGTCATGGCTAATAAATACAGTAAACCTGCATTTACGTCGGCTAAAACCCAACCATCATTGAATGGTATTACAGCCCATGCGGCTAAAGCAGGAGCAATGGCTAAAATAGGGGCAATGATGAACAAGAAACGGTCAGAATTAGTAGGGATGACGATTTCTTTGGTCATCAACTTAAAGGCATCCGCAATAGGTTGTAACAACCCACGGAAACCTACACGGTTAGGACCTACCCGTACCTGAATATAACCAATAATTTTACGTTCGGCATAAGTCAAATACGCAACAGCCCCTAATAATGGTAAGGTGATGAGTAAAATAAAAAATAAAATTACAATAACTTGGAATAATGCTGCAAACATTATACATTACCTTGTGTTACACATTGTTGTGATTATCCTTAAGTTATGGATACTTAAGGTTCAAGTCCCACATTTGTACCTGCAAGCACGGCAGTATTCTGACAATGACCTGCATAAATTAATACGCACTCATCAGGTACTCGCTCGTCTAACACAACAGGCAATGTAGTTTTAGCTGCACCTTGCACTAATGAGGATACTTTGACTGTACCACCAGCGACTAAACCAGATTTAGCAGCCATTGCTGGATTGATATGTAAGCCTTCAGTGATTAAAGCATCGCGTGTTTGTTGCAATGCTGCTGCACGTCGCACTAACATATCAACCGCATAAATGGGTGTTTCATTAATACATTGCCAGCCCGAACCATTGGTACTTGCGAGTTGCGTTGGCATTTGCCATGTTTGTAAAGTCACTGCTTTATCAGCGCAATTTTGTTTAGTTTCAGCTAATACATCTTCAGAACTTAAATAGTCAAAACCATTTAAATTAAATAAGTTGCCAATAACCCGTAATACTTTCCATGCTGGACGAATATCCGCGGTCGGTGTAACGGCAGCTGCAAAAGATTGCCAGCGACCTTCAACGTTAACGTATGTGCCTGATGTTTCTGCAAATATACTAATTGGTAATAACACATCTGCATATTCTTCAGCCGCAGTATTACGATAAGCTGTTAAAGAAACAACAAATTCAGCTTGATTTAACGCAGTTAATGCTTGTTGCCCATATAAGCTATCTAATTCAGGTTCTAAACCTAATAAAACATAAGCTTTCAAGCCTTTAGTTAACATTTCACCAGCATTTAAGCCTACTTGATTTGCCGTAGTACCGCCCGTAAGCCGATGAGGTAACATCCCTGCTAACCATGCACCAGAGGTATTGGCAGCTTCGCCTAAGTAACCAAAAGTTGCGTCACTTAATTGCGAAATAATGCCTGCTAAAGCCCGAATTTGTGCAAATTGTGGGTGAGCAACTGCTAAATTACCTAATAAAACTGTTTTACGCTCGCCCGCTAATAAAGCGGCCGCAATCGCTTCTTGTGCACTATCCGCAGTTACATTAGTTAATAAGCTTTGAACTTCCGCAGAAGCATTACCTACTTTAGTTACTAAAGCTTTAGCAATTCCCGCTAAGGCATTAAGCATATTGGCTGGTGTGCTAATAATTTTTTGTGCCAAACGGAAATTAAAATCATAGTCGACAGGATTGACAACCATGATTTTTGCCCCTTTTAAACTCGCTTTGCGTAAACGATGGTTTAATAAAGGCTGTTCTTTACGGGTATTTGAACCGATAACTAATGCAGCTTGACAAGTTTCTAATTCACTGATGCCTTGTCCTAAAGCAGGGAATAAAGGTGCAACTGCTTGGTCAGAAAAATCTAATTGGCGTAAACGATGGTCAAGGTTAGCACTGCCGACTCCACGCATCACTTTTTGCAACAAGTACAATTCTTCTAAAGTCGCTGTTGGACTGGCTAACGCACCGACGGCACTGGCTTGATGTTGTTTAATGACTTTTTGTAAGCCTTCAACAGCAACAGTTAATGCAGTTTCCCAATCTACGTTTTCCCATTTACCATCCCGTTTTACCATTGGAGATTTTAAACGGTCAGCCGCTTGTAAAGCTTCAAAACTGTAGCGGTCACGGTCAGATAACCAAATTTCGTTAACGGCTTCATTTTCACGAGGAATCACGCGCATTACTTCATTGCGGCGAACGTGAACATGAATGTTAGAACCCACGGCATCATGCGGCGCAATCGCATCCCGTTGTTGCATTTCCCAAGTACGCGCCGAGAAGCGGAATACTTTATTAGTCAATGCACCCACTGGACATAAATCAACGATATTACCTGATAATTCGGAATTTAATGTTTTTTCAACATAAGTTCCAATTTTCATGTGTTCGCCACGTCCTGTCGCGCCAAACTCTTTAATCCCCGCAATTTCTACTCCGAAACGGACACAACGTGTACAGTGAATACAACGCGTCATTTCTGTTGCAACTAAAGAACCGATGTCTTTATCAGTTACAACCCGTTTACGTTCTTGATAACGAGATTCATCTTTACCATAACCTACTGCAATATCTTGTAATTCACACTCACCGCCTTGGTCACAAATAGGACAATCTAAGGGGTGGTTAATTAACAAAAATTCCATTACTGCTTTTTGCGCAGTCAATGCTTTAGGAGATTTAGTATAAACTTTCATCCCATCCATGACTGGTGTTGCACAGGCAGGCATTGGCTTAGGTGCTTTTTCGACTTCAACTAAACACATACGGCAATTAGCAGCAACCGACAATTTTTTGTGATAACAAAAACGCGGTATATCAATTCCATATTTGTCAGTGACTTCAATCAGCATCTGCCCTACTTGCGCTTCATAACTTTTTCCGTCAATTTCAATTGTTGCCATTGTTGAATTATCCTAAACTCACTTGCGGCTTATGCTGCTTTTGCGGTTACGCCATCTGCAACCATGGAGCGTTTATGCTTAATAAAGTATTCAAATTCTTCACGGAAGGTTTTGACAAAGCTAATGACGGGCATTGCTGCTGCGTCACCTAAAGCACAAATTGTCCGTCCCATGATTTTTTCAGACACGTCAGTTAATAAATCTAAATCTTCCATTGTGCCGTGTCCGTGTGCGATACGGTGCACAACGCGCGATAACCAACCAGTCCCTTCACGACAAGGTGTACATTGTCCACAAGACTCTTCGTGATAAAAATGGGATAAACGGGCTAACACTTTGACCATACAAGTAGAATCATCCATGACAATGACTGCACCAGAACCAAGCATTGAGCCAGCTTTAGAAATGGAGTCATAATCCATGGTTAATTGCATCATGGTTTCAGCGCGCAAAACTGGTGTAGAAGAACCACCTGGAATTACCGCTTTTAATTTGCGTCCAGTCCGCACACCGCCTGCCATTGTTAACAATTCAGAGAAGGGTGTACCCATAGGAATTTCAAAGTTACCTGGTTTATTCACATGACCAGAAACAGAAAATAATTTAGACCCGCCGTTATTAGGTTTACCTAAACCTAAGAACCATTCTGCGCCATTGCGTAAAATGGTAGGAACGGAAGCATAAGATTCTGTATTATTAATCGTTGTAGGTTTGCCAAATAAACCATAGCTTGCAGGGAACGGCGGTTTATAACGCGGTTGTCCTTTTTTACCTTCAATAGATTCTAATAATGCAGTTTCTTCCCCACAAATGTACGCACCTGCGCCGTAGTGGGTATGTAAATCAAAATCAACGCCACTGCCTAAAATATTTTTTCCTAATAAACCCGCAGCATAGGCTTCTTCTAATGCAGCTTCAAAGCGTGTAATAGGTTCATCAAACTCGCCGCGAATATAGTTATATCCTGCTTTTGCACCTAATGTGTAACCAGCAATTGCCATCCCTTCAATCACAGCGTGCGGGTTATAGCGTAAAATATCGCGGTCTTTACAAGTGCCAGGCTCACCTTCATCCGAGTTACAAACTACATATTTTTGAATATCTGGATTTTTGGGCATGAAACTCCACTTGAGACCAGTAGAGAATCCCGCGCCCCCCCGTCCACGCAGTGCAGAGGCTTTGAGTTGAGCAATAATCTCTTCAGGACTCATTTTTTCGGCTAAAATTTTGCGCCAAATCGAATAGCCCCCAACGCCTTCATATACTGGCAATGTCCATGATTTATCCAGATGGATATGCTGGAAACAGACTTCATTTGCCATAATTTGACTCCAACTCTTTTTTTATATCATCATGTTAATTTTGCAGAATCACCTTAGTCTGTGGAATCTTGCTGAGATTCCACATGAGCATTAAGGCAATGCTTTTAAAATCTCATCAACTTTTTGTGGGGTGAGATTTTCATAGTAGGTATGTCCAATTTGCATCATAGGTGCATTACAGCACGCTGCTAAACATTCTACTTCTTTCAAAGTAAAGCGGTTATCGGCTGTCGTTTGCCCAAACTCAATCCCTAAAGTTTTCTTTAGGTGCGCAACGATGTCATCACTGCCGCATAACATGCAAGAAATGTTGGTGCATACACAAATTTTGTGTTTGCCGACGGGTTTTAATTCGTACATAGAATAGAAAGTTGCCACTTCATACACAGAAATTGGCTCTAATTCTAAATAGTCAGCAACTCCGTTCATTAACGCTTCGGTTAAAAAGCCACCATTTTCTTCTTGTACAACCCGTAATGCGCCCATTACCGCTGAACGTTTGCGGTCAGCAGGATATTTTGCAATCCATTTGTCAATGGCAGCTTTGCTTGCCTCTGATAAGGTTGCAGATATATGTTTTTGTTCCATAAGAACCCAGTCCTCTTAACGGTCAATCTCACCAAACACGATGTCCATCGTCCCAATAATTGCCACCACGTC
>JACCEE010904374.1_pt1 | contig 11665 bp, 8 predicted proteins | sample 7449931 | NCBI WGS metagenome assembly JACCEE01 (sample SAMN15323457, study PRJNA562643) | freshwater metagenome | isolation source: river surface water | place: USA:Blue River Watershed | collected 2017-08-19 | reverse complement strand
GGCGTTGCGCCTATTCAAACAATTCCTAAAGCGTTAAAACACGCGAATTTATCGATAAGTGATTTAGATTGGATTGAATTAAATGAAGCATTTGCCGCGCAAAGTTTGGCAGTCATTCGCGCCTTAGATTTACCTGCAACTCGAGTCAATCCTCAAGGCGGAGCAATTGCGTTAGGTCATCCTTTAGGCGCGACGGGCGCGATTCGGGCGACGACTTTAATTCACGGTTTGCAACGCACACAAGGACGTTATGGCATGGTAACAATGTGTGTCGGTACAGGCATGGGCGCGGCGGGCATTTTTGAACGGGTTTAAATTTGAACAGAGTTAGAAATTACGCAATTTATTGAGAAAAGAGGAGTGCAATCGCTTTAGCTATTGCGCGGGTTGTCAAGAACTCAACAACCCAATTTTATCGATAGATTTAAATTAAAACAAAGACCTGCTAGGTTTTAAAAACCTAGCAGGTCTGTTTATTCACAAGCAATATACTGTTCGTTTAATTCAACTATTCAAGCTCAACCCGCGCCCCGAGATTGTGTACGCCTTTCGTCGGTTGCTGACTAGGTTGCTCGTTTCTATAACGTTCATTTGGAAAACGCGAAGAATCCCAACGACCATCGCGGCGGTCATCTCGTCTATCATCTCGTCTTTCGTCGCGACGCTCTTCCCGTCTTTCTTCTTTGCGTTCTTTCCATTCGCGGCGTTCACGTTCTGCCCGTTCGCGCTCTCTGCGCTCTTGTTCACGGCGATATTCTTCGCGCCGTTGTTCTTCTTTTCGCTGAATTTGCTCACGTCGCCATTCTTCTTCACGCCGTTGCCGTTCAAAAATTTCACGAATACGTTCCCGTTCTATCGCTTCACGGCGTAAACGGTCACGTTCTGCTTCTTCCCAGCGTCGCCGCGCTTCTTCCCGCTCGCGTTCACGCCAATAACGGTCATCATTATAAAAATCATGGCGGTGATAGGGATGATTACCATCATAAACAACCTGCGTTAAGGTAATCATAGAATTAACATTATCAGTATTGTAATGATAGGTTTCTATTTCTACGTTGCGATTATTGGCTGTTAAATGATAACGGTATAAATTTTCTATCGCGGTCAAAGCAGAATAAGCCCGAGTATCATTAAAATGGGCAATTTCGGGCAATAATTGCGTACGGCGTTGTTGTTCTACGCAGCTTAAGCGGTCAAGTAAGCCTTGTTGCACGCGGGAAACTTCTGCACTGTAAAATTTATCAACTTCAACATCAAGTTGACGTTTAGCTAAATGTCGATTAACCCAATTTAATTCTGTTTGTTGTTGGGCGGCATTTAAGGCAGGGCAACGTTGATTTGCTTCGACGACTGCGCCTGTAGAGCAGACACAACTTTCTGCATGGGCGATGGAAATGCTGGCTAAAAAACCACTGAAAATAGCCGTAAGCGTGGTGTACTTTATAATTGAGTGCGACCAATGCTGACGCATGATGAAAACTCTCCGAATTTGGGGTTCTAATAAACAAGATAGCTTGCTGTATCCTGATAAAGTTTTGTAGGATGATATTTAAATACTATAGATAATCTTTATCTTTTTGCGATTAAGTTATTTAAAACTACTTTTTTAGTGTTTTCTATAGACGTTTAAAATCACTTTTATTTCTTTATCTTAGTTTTGATTTTAAGCAAAAAACATACATTTTGTTAAGATTCGTTACTTAATTCAAAATAGTTAAAAACAACGCAATTTCGCCCGCTATGTTTAGCAGTGTACAAAGCTTGGTCGGCAGTAAAAACTAATTTTTCAGGCGTGAGTTCATGGTCTGGTATGGTACTGGTGACCCCTAGACTCAAAGTGACGTAACCATGCGAAGAGCTATGATGTGGAAGATGCAGCTTTTGAATATTATGTTTTATATTTTCAGCCACTTGCGTTGCACCAATTGCCCCCGTATTGGGTAAAATCAGCGCAAACTCTTCCCCCCCATAACGGGCGGCTAAATCGGCGGGACGTTTAAGAGCACTTTTTAACGTTTTTGCGACTTGAATTAGACAGTTATCCCCTTCGGGATGTCCATAAGTATCATTGTAATATTTAAAGAAATCGACATCGCATAACACAATTGACAGCGGTTGTCGTTCGCGTGCCATTCTGTACCATTCTTGTTGCAAATATTCATCAAAACGCCGGCGATTAGCAAGCTTAGTTAATGCGTCTAAAACAACTAATTGTTGCAAATCCTGATTGGCGCGGGCAAGGGCTGCTTCAGCTAAAGTGCGTTCATGATTTTCAATTTTTAATTGAATATTTAAATGTTCTAATTTCGCGCTACGTTCTAATAATTCGGAATTAATTGCTTCTAATTCTTTATTTTTAGTTTCTAAGGTTTTTTGCAAACGATGCAATTTTAAATGGGTATTGATACGCGCTAATAATTCTGCGGGATAATGAATAGGCTTCGTCACACAATCAGCGGCATCTACTTCAAACGCTTTTAATTTACTGGCTTCATCGTTTAAGGGGGTAATAAAAATGACTGGAATTGCTTGCGTTAATGGATTCTCTTTTAAAGATTGGCAAACATCAAAACCATTCATTCCCGTTAATTCTGAATCTAATAAAATTAAAGACGGATGGGCTTGCACAGCAAGTTGTAACCCTTCAAGGGCTTCAAACGCCGATAGAACATTAAAATGGTGGGCTAACCATTTTAGCAATGTATGTTCAACCATTTGCTTATCTTCAATGATAAGCAATATTGTCTCAACAGAATTCATACCGTTAAACAAGAAAACAGAAAAAAGCGATGATTCATAGCTTTACCCTTGATTACATTTTCTCAAAAATGGTGAAGCATTCAGGGCATAATTGCCAAATTTCTACCGATTCAGGCGGCGGCGGGTTTTCCATCGAGCGAGTTATTTTAACCGCAGTCAACTGTTGCAATTCCGTAGGAGTTTGACACCAATGACAAGGCTGAGGAGTTGCAGGGGATAAAGTTGCGGGCGGCGGCGTTGTAATTGTCATCATTGTTTTACAAAAATACAGTTAAAGGTTGTAAGAATTGATTTCATTTTATTATTAGATGCAATTTTTAGGACTAATTTTCTGTCCTAGTCTCCTCCTTGTCTAAAATTATAATGCGATGCACGTTTGTGCATCGCATCCTACCTTACGTCATAAAAAACTTTACAAGCTTTCTACACGCAAACGAGTCACTGTCCCTTCAATGCCTTCTAATTGCTCAATTTGTGCAATGGCTTGATTCACAGATTTCTCACTGACTTGATGAGTTAATACCACAATAGTCACTTTTTCAACATTTTCAGGGGGTTCTTTTTGAATTAACGCTTCAATGCTAATGCCAAATTGACTAAAAATGCTGGTGATTTGAGCTAAAACGCCTACGCGGTCTAATGCCGTCATGCGTAAATAGTAAGGCGTTTCAATTTCTTCTAATGCCAATACTGGAATATTAGCAATTGCATCAGGCTGGAATGCTAAATGTGGGACACGATTTTCAGGGTCAGAGGTTAATGTGCGTACAATATCCACTAAATCAGCAACCACGGAAGAAGCCGTCGGCTCCGCGCCTGCGCCTGCGCCATAGTGTAATGTTGAACCCACGGCATCACCATTCACCAGAATCGCATTCATCACGCCGTTAACATTGGCAAGTAAACGTTTTTCAGGAATCAATGTAGGATGAACCCGCATTTCTACCCCATTCGCTTGACGTTTAGCAATACCTAATAATTTGATTCTATAGCCTAATTCCTCAGCATAATTCACATCAGTTGCTGTTACATGGGTAATGCCTTCAATCGCCACTTTATTAAATTGCAAAGGAATCCCAAATGCAATTGACGCTAAAATTGTCAATTTATGTGCAGCATCAATGCCTTCAATGTCAAAAGTCGGGTCAGCTTCAGCATAGCCCAATTGCTGCGCTTCTGCTAATACATCCGCAAAATCGCGTCCTTTTTCCCACATTTCAGTTAAAATAAAATTACTTGTGCCGTTAATAATCCCCGCTAACCAGCGAATTTGATTACCACTTAAGCCTTCACGAATGGCTTTAATAATTGGAATGCCGCCCGCGACTGCTGCTTCAAACGCAACAATAACACCTTGTCGCTGTGCCGCTTCAAAAATTTCATTCCCATGTAACGCAATCAAGGCTTTATTCGCGGTTACAACATGTTTGCCGCTCGCAATGGCTTGTAACACTAAATCTTTTGCCAATCCTGTGCCGCCCATCAATTCAACAATAATTTGAATATCAGGATTATTAATAATGTCAATGGATTGGGTTGTTAATGCTACATTACTTAAATCACAAGGACGGGCTTTATCTAAATCGCGCGCGCTAGCATGGGTAACGATAATTCCCCGTCCTGCCCGCCGTGCAATTTCTTGTGCATTACGCATCAGCACATTCACTGTTCCACTGCCCACTGTACCTAATCCCAGTACGCCCACTTTGACGGGTTCTAACATAATCCTTCCTTATATTGTTCTTGTCGAATTGATTTTTATACTGCTGAATTGAGCGACATTTTGCTTTAATTTAAGCACACATCGGCATCATCTTTTTCACCACCTTCTGCGCCATTCGCGCCTAAGGAGCAAATTTTAAAAGAAGTGCCGTTTAATTTGTATTGATATTCTTTACCCCATGGGTCTTTAGGAATATCTTGGTTTTGACTTTTTAAATAAGGACCTTTCCAACGTGGATTATTAGAGGTGTTTTTTAACAAGCCATCTAATCCAGAAGGATATTTGCCTGTATCTAAACGATGCGTATCTAACGCTGTTTCAAACGCTTTTAACTGCGTGCGGGCTGCCTCAGTTTGCGCTTCGCCAAAACGGGACAGAATACTTGGGCCCACGATTGCCGCTAACATCCCCAAAATTGCCATTACGATTAACAATTCAATTAACGTAAAACCCCGTTGTGTTTTGTTGTATTGACGGGTTTTGCACATAGAAAAAACTCCTTAAAGTCAAAAATAACCAATGAATCGCAAAATATTGCAATTAATAATAGCAAGATTCTTAATTTACAACCTTGTGAGATTTGGTAATTTTCAAAACGAAAACACATTTTTTGCACAACATTGTAAAAATATTGCGTAGGATTATATAAGTACAATGTTTTGAATTAAAAGTTTGCCGCGTATTTTATTCAAGCTTTTTGAAATTATATAGAATTGATGCACCCCAACAAGGAGTGCAATAGCTTCAGCGATTGCTTTTTATGCAGAAATGTTGTTGTAGGGTGGAATAGCGAAGCGTATTCCACCCTGAAATTCCGCCAAAGTTGAGCAAAAACATCGTATAAACAGCAGGATGGAATAGCGCAGCGTATTCCACTTTCCACCTTGAGCTTTTGTCTAAGCTAAGAAACAGTACGGTGGAATACGGCTTGCGCCTATTCCACCCTACATAAGATTTTTAAATGCGTAACCAGCCTAAAATTACCGCAAATACTGCATCAACGACAATCACTAAAAAAATCGCTTGCACTACACTAATCGTTACCATGCGTCCGACGCTGTCTGCACTACCTTCTGCTTTAAACCCATGATAACAACCAATTAATACAATAATCATGGCAAAAATAGGAGCTTTACCTAAACCGACTAAATAATGTCGCACATGCAGCAAATGGAAGCGGTCGAGAAAATCAGCATAACTCACATCCAAACTTAATTTTGCAATCACCATTCCGCCCAAAATGCCCAACACATCCGCGTAAGCCGTTAATAAAGGTAAAGCAATCATTAACGCTAATAGTTTGGGGAGTACCAATAAATCCAACGGCGAAATCCCTATTGTGCGCAGTGCATCAATTTCTTCTGTGACCAGCATTGTGCCAATTTGGGCGGTGTAAGACGAGCCACTGCGACCAGCAATAATAATCGCAGTCAGCATCGGTGCAAGTTCGCGTAATAAAGTCATCCCTACTAAATCAACGACTAAAATATTTGCCCCGTATAAACTTAACTGCATCCCGCCTTGATAAGCAACGACAATCCCAATTAAAAACGCCATCAAGCCCACAATAGGCAACGCCGTTACACCGGAATAATACAAATTACTCAAGATTGCCTGCCACCGAATACGGCGCGGATGAAAAAGGGCTTGTGCGATGGTAAGGGTATTTTCGCCGACAAAAGACAAGAAACTGCGCACTTCTCGCAAAATTTCAATTGTCTCCTGCCCAGCTTCCACCAACATATTGACGACACGCGGTTTATTGCATGGGGTAAGACTGACAGTATAACGCTTAGTCAATTCTAAAAGCTGTGTATGTTCAGGATTAAAATCTTGAAACTCAACTTGACTGCCAAGTTGTTGCCATTGGCGTTGTGTGCGACAAAGTAACCATGCGCCCGCCGTATCTAATTTATTAAGATGTTGCCCAGTAATGAAAATATGGCGTGCAGGTGAGGCGGTTTTTCTTTGTAATTCTTTATCTAGTAGGCTGATGTCATCAACCGTCCATTCTCCTTGACAATGGAAAATAACGGTATCGACAGATTGTGAATGTAGAGTCAACGCGGCGGACATAGGCTAAAGAATCAAAATAGAGAAAAGATGCTTGCAATTTTAGCCGCTTGCTTTGATAAAGTGCAAATGATTAATGGGAAAGGTAGGGAAAAAGCAAGTGATAAATTAAATAAACAAGATTGCTGTAGGGTGGAATAGCAAAGCGTATTCCACCATAAAATTTCACCAAAATTAAACAAAAATAACTTTAGGAGTTACGCAATTGAAATAAGGAGTGCAATCGCTTTAGCGATTGCAATTGGCAAACCTGCTCGTTTTTGAAAATCTAGCAGGTCTTTGTTTTGATTTGAATCTATCGCCAAACTTGGGTTATTGAGTTCTCAGTAACCCGCGCAATCGCTAAAGCGATTGCACTCCTTTTTAATCAATTGCGTAATGCCTAAACTTATAAACCGCACGGTGGAATACGGCTTGCGCCTATTCCACCCTACAAAGTGGGAATAAGATAAAACCTATTAACCCGCGCCGTAATTGTACGCCGCTTTTTTACCTGTGCGGTCAATGAATGCCCAGAAATAGCAATCATCAAACTCTTTTAAGAATAATTGGAAAATCCAATACTCTTCCAGTTTTTCATCTGCTTCAGGGGTGCGCGTGCCAGTATTAGCATTTTCATCCCAAGTCGCATCTGTCAACATCATAATTTTAGAGGTTGGTAATACCAACCAAGAACGCAACAATTTAATAGCGGCATCTTTGTTCGCTAAATCCCCTTCTTTGGGTAAACCAAACGCATCCGCAGAATCACGAATAAATCCTAATAAGCTGACATGAATCACATCATCTTGTAAAAAGCTATTCAAAGCAGCATGGAATGCTTCAGTGAAAGTCACTTTACCCGCTAATGCCATTTGCTTATTAATATCTGCCTGATTTGCAACGACGGTTAAAGGCACAATTCCCAATTCGGTTTTAATGCCTTGCACGCTGTTTAAACCATACGCCAACGTCGCGACTTGTTTGCCTGTCGCATCAAATAATTTTGCCTCGTCGCCTTTATCATTCCAAATAGCGGTTGGACTGCCAAAGCTAAAGCCGCCCGTTTCGGGGTGGACTTCATTGGTATAGACACGGCAAGTTTTGCCAGCGGCTAGGCTTGTCCCTTGTGGGAATACGAAAAATTGCTTGCTGCTCCATGCAGAGGTAATTTTCCAACCTGAAATATCAATAGGATGCGCATCATTATTGATAATTTCAATATATTCATCTGATTGAGTACGAGCAACCTGTCCTTTATAGGCTAACTGCTTGATTGCAATACTACCTGTGGCGGTTGGTGTTGCATTTGGGTCAACAACTCCTTTGTCATCGCTCGGGGTTGGAGCGGGTGTAGGCGCAGGAGTCGGTGCTGGTGCAGGGGTTGGAGTAGGCGCAGGTGTTGGTGCTGGTGTTGGAGCGGGTGCTGGTGTAGGTGCAGGAGTCGGAGTTGGAACAGGTGTTGGGCTCACTGTTGCTGGACGTTTAGCAACGGCGACTAATTCCCAATGTTGGTTAGATGTTCCCGTCGCACCGTTCATGGGATAGGAAATAATCCGTGTGCAAGGCGCGGTGTTGCTACCTTCAACGTCTAATACAAAACCGTTTAATTGAGTTTTGATTAAGAATGTGTTGCTTTCATTGGGCACTGGGACAAGTGTCCAGTGTTGGTTAGATGTACCCGTCGCGCCGTTTGCAGGGTAGGAAATCACAGGGGTGACAGGCGCGGTGTTGCTGCCCGTGATGTCAATCACGAAGTTATTCAGGGCAGTTTGAATTAAGTAGCTACCGTCCGCAGCGGGGACAAAATGCCAATGTTGGTTAGATGTACCCGTCGCGCCGTTGACAGGGTAGGAAATCAATTGTGTGCAAGGTGCAATATTACTACCTGTGATGTCAATTACAAAACCATTGAGTTTGCTGCGAATTAAATATTCTACGTCGGTTGCAGGTGCGACAAAAACGAGTTCCCAGTGTTGGTTAGCTGTACCCGTCGCGCCGTTCATGGGATAGGAAATAATTCTGGCTTTGGGTGATTGGTTGCCACCTTCAATGTCTAGGACAAAGCCGTTGAGTTGGCTTTTAATCAGGTAAGTATTAGGTTCATTGGGAACGGGAACGAGTGTCCAGTGTTGGTTAGATGTCCCGCTTGCGCCATTCATGGGGTAAGAAATGATGGGAGTAATTGGGGCGGTGTTGCTACCTGTGATGTCTAGGACAAATTTGTTGAGTGCAGATTGAATTAAATAAGTACCGTCGGCGTTGGGGACAAGTGTCCAGTGTTGGTTAGATGTGCCTGTCGCGCCGTTAGCGGGGTAGGAAATAATTTGTGTGCAGGGCGCGGTGTTGCTGCCTGTGATGTCTAGTACAAAACCATTGAGTTTGCTGCGAATTAAATACATTGCTCCATCAATCACGATGCTCATGTGTGTTTCCTTTGGTTTGGGTGGCAAACTGTCTATTTGTTGGGGATTACTTATTGAGATTACATTTTTTTCATGGGTGTATTGTGATGTTTTGTAAACAACAGGCATACCAACTGATAATATAATCTTTTGAATATATTATATTTCCATCATTTTTTTTCGGTTGTGTGGTTATTATGTGGATGGAAAAATAATTTTTCAAGCATTAAAAATAAACTTTTTTTTAACTGACTATTTTTTGTGGTTTTGGAAAAGAAGCGGGATGTGTGTTAAAGTATAAAAGTGTTTTAGATTAGGATGATAGGTGAAAATATGGTGTATTTATTTGCAGATTTTACGGCGTTGGTGTTGAAAAGTGCGCAGGAACAGGGTGCGGTGAATGTGTACGGGGAAGAGGGGAATGGACGGGAGCGGGTATTGACGGATATTGCGCAGTTTCCGCCTGACAATGCGCGGGTGGTGTTGGTGAATATGAAAACTTGTCGTAGAAATTATACGGCTTTGTTGCAGGCTTTGTGGGATAAGGGCGGATTATCGGAATCGCTGCCGTCAGATTTGGATTTGACGACGGTATTTAAAGCGTTGAGTGAGTCAGCGCAAATGGTGTTTGTGTTGTTTGAGCATTTTGATGCGGTAATGAATACAACAGAATTAGATGCAAGATATAGCGATGCGTTTTTAGAGCAATTAAATAGTGCAAAGAATAAAGGAAAGTTGAAGTTTATTTTTGCAACTGAGCAGAAATATGATAGAGCTAATTTTTATTTGGGTGAGCAGAAGCAATTTATTAGCCCTTCGCATTTGGATATTCCAACAGCACACATGTTAAAAAAGGCACATTTTGGTGATGCACAAATTGAAATGGAATTGTGTCGTAATGAAATACAATTAGAGAAAACGTTAAAACAACTACAAAGTTTTTTACTTCAGCATTCTAAGCCATATCTTTTTTTGCAGTTTATTTTGGCGGATTTGAAAACTTTTAAAACACAAAAAAGTAGTTTTAAACGTTGTTTAGAAGAATGGCATGTTTTATTTGAAAAAGAGCAGCAGAAATCTTTAGCGAAACGTATCAATGAAACTACGTCAAAAGCTGTTAAAACAAACACTTTCACTGAGCAGCAAGTTGAAAAAATGAAGCTTGTTGTAACAACTTGGCTACCACGTTTAAATGTTCTTTCTTCTTTTTTGTGTAAAAATTTTAAATGGTTTTGTCCAAAGGAATAATGTATGTCTGCTTTTTCTCGTCCAACTGCACCGCGTAATAGTTTAGATTTGTGGCGGTGGTTTGTTTTTGAACCGCAATTATTAGAAAATTATAGTAACACTTTGAGCAAAAAAGAAGCTGTTATTTGGTTATTAAAAGGTTATGGTTGGGTTATTTTATTTTTTCTATTGTTCTATATTCCACTCTGTTCCGCGTTGCTTTATTGGGATATTCCACATTTATATCCGCAATATTTTAAAGAGTCTTTTTTAACTTTATGGGAAACATCTGATAATTTTGAACGAATGAAACTTCTTATTTTAAGATTATTTATTAATTTAACCCCTGCGGAATTAAATCAAACATGGTTAGTTGCCACTTTAAAAAATGCTTTAATCATTAGCATAATTATCTCTATTTTTTCAATTGGAGAGTATACAGGTGATTTTATTCAACGCTTTATCAAAGCCATTTTTCAAGGCGGTATACTCTTGTTTTTTATAGTTTTTATAGTCAATATTTTTACTAATTATCTTGGAGGCTTGGCATACGGCTTGGCATACGGCTTGGCAGTAGGCTTGGCAGTAGGCTTGGCAGTAGGCTTGGCAGTAGGCTTGGCAGGAGGCTTGGCAGGAGGCTTGGCAGTAAGCTTGGCAGTAGGCTTGGCAGTAGGCTTGGCAGTAAGCTTGGCAGTAGGCTTGGCAGTAGGCTTGGCAGTAGGCTTGGCATTCGGCTTGGCTTTTACAATTAGTTTTACTTTAATATTTCTTCGCATTCCTTCTTGGTTATATTATTTTTTATTTGCTCGGCAACAAGTGACACTCAGCGAAAATCCTTATTGTGAAGATGCAGTGATTCGGTTTTCTTTGCCTAATATGGACGGTCAACTACTAGAGCAAAGTGATGCAAATCCTCCCCTTGCCTTTGAATTCATAGAATTCCTTTTACAACACCGTCCTTTGCAACGCACGCTTGCCGCTCAACTCAGCCACGCCGCCACCGCAGGCAGTTGGTTACAAAAAAATTTTCCCGAAACACCTTTACAAGCTCCCAACATCCCCGCTGATACTCCTGACTATCAACCCTCCGAGCAATGGCAACAAGCATTTAATCGCCTAGACAAACAACTGACCAACTACAAACAAGAAACGGCAATCAGTTTAAAACTCCTTGCCTTACAAAAACTCAACACACTGTCAGAACAACTACACGCCCAAACCCTACGCGAATCGCCCAAATGGCACACTTTTTACCTCAAAACTTTAACACTGCTCCACCGCCAAATTGAGCACCAACTACAAACAGACCGAGACCGCGCCCAACTCGCCGAGCCAATCGTCCGCAACTGCTATCGCGAAGGCACACCGCTCCTTGACGATAGCGACAACGACCGCGCCATCTTCATGCAACGCGAAGACGTAAAACAAACCCTCAGCTACACCATTAGCACATCAGCAACACTACCGCTATTTCTCATTCAAGGACAACGCCGCGTAG
>JACCEE010717450.1_pt1 | contig 11665 bp, 21 predicted proteins | sample 7449931 | NCBI WGS metagenome assembly JACCEE01 (sample SAMN15323457, study PRJNA562643) | freshwater metagenome | isolation source: river surface water | place: USA:Blue River Watershed | collected 2017-08-19 | reverse complement strand
CCCGCCAACAAACTTTCATACGGAATATTCAAACCCTCATGCAGTTGTTTTATCATTCTTAGACTCAACGAGCGTTTGCGATTAAGAATTTCCGAAACCCGTCCGCAACTGCCGATGAAAGGCTCAAGGTCGCGTGGTGTCAACGCTTGTTGTTCCATCCTAAAACGAATAGCATCAATTGGGTCAGGCGGCGCAATCGCATAATGTTTGTTTTCATAGGCTTCAATCAACGTCACTAAAACCTCCATTTCATCGGCTTCGAGCGACCCCTCTTCCGCCTGAAAAATCATCTCAAGCCGCTTAAAAGCCCGCTGCAAATCCTCGTCATTGTGTATCGGTTTAATATTCATCAATAGCCTCTACTTTAATTTTGTCATATAGCTCATGCGTACCTATAAATTTAATCCAAACAATACCAGCGCGGCATTGCATTTCCACAACCAGACGGTATTTATTACCGCCGATATTAAAAACCACACGATTGTTTTTGCAAATACTGGCATGGCTATACTGAGCTTTTATAGCCTGCGGTGTTTTCCAATCGGCTTTTCTCACCTCTTCATACCAACTGGTTAATACACTTTCAGCATCCTTGTAAATACGCTAACAATCAATTCATTCAACGGATTAAACTATACAAAACGACCGCCCTTGAGGAAACTGAAGGGCTGTTTTTTTATGTTAAAATTCTTACTTTTAATTCGTACAGGAGTAAATAATGTCTGTCGTTTTACCTTTTAACGAAGTTTTAGAAGTTATTGAAACCTTATCGCTAGATGAACAAGAAACGCTCCTGACTATTATGCAACGCAGATTTGCAGAACGCAGTCGTCAAAAACTAGTAGCGGATGTTCAAACAGCACGAGAAGAATTTAATCAGGGACATTGCCAACCGATTTCTATAGAGGCACTGATGCAAGAAATTCTGTCATGAAACGCTCACTTCTTCGTTCTTCAGCTTTTGTTCGTGCAGCTAAACAATTTCTTAAAAAACAGCCTTCTCTTGTTGATGATTTGCAAACAGCTTTAACGTTGCTCGAAGCAGACGCATTTCATCCAAAGCTTAAAACCCATAAGCTCAAAGGCAATCTCATCGGATTGTGGGCGTGTAGCGGAGGTTATGATTTAAGAATTATTTTTGAGTTTGTGCAATTTGAAGGTTCTGAAGCTATTTTACTGCAAACACTCGGCTCTCACGATGAGGTTTATTAAGTTTCGCACAAAACCATCGCCCTTTTAGGAAACTTAGGGGCGGTTTTTTTTATGTTTTACGGAAAAAAAATATACTCATCGAAATGCGGATTTAAAGGTTTGTAAATCTATTAAGAGTCATGTAGAATCGGTCAGTTTAGCTTTTCCCAGCGACTTCATTTCACCTTCTGCACTGGATTTTCATGACAATTATGAGTTTAAACATTCATAAAAAGATTATTATTTGCTCAACTGTCGTGATTTTGTTGTTATTATTGTATGAAGAATTTTTGCATTTACTGGTCGAATTCTTTCATCTTGTCTTTGAAAGTGCTGAATACACCTTTGATTTAGTGATTGAACACCTGTTTGAAACAGATACTCACGAAACCCAAGTTATTGTTTTTTATACCCTTGTTCCGCTTATTTTAAGCATTTGTTACCTGCTTTATCGTTTTTTACCTGTTTTATATAGCAAATTTAAACATTTTTTACAGCAACAAAAAACCGAAACGTTAAAGCAATGGCAGGCTCTTTCCATCACTGGCAAAATAGCTTGGTGGAGCTTTTTTATTCTGGTGTTAAATGGCTGGTTATTTTGGTTTTAAAACCAAATTAGTTACGCGATTCTTCTTGAATAACCATTTTCATCATAATTTACGCCGTTTTACTAGCTTTGGATCAGCCGTAATCTGACGATAAATTTCCACGCGGTCGCCTTCTTGTACCACACTGTCAAGCTGGGCAAATTTGCCAAAAATACCCACCTTTTGCGTGGTCAAATCAATTTCAGGATACCGTTTTAGCAAACCGGATAATTTAATCACATCGGCGACACTGCTATTCGTCGGTACCTCAAGGCGAATCCATAATTGGCGGTCGGCGTGTGCATAACAGACTCCAACATTCATATTCTGCTCCTTAAGAAGTGGGACTGGTGGCAGTTTCTGTGGCAGCAATAGCGATTTCGCTGTTGACTTTAGCGGCAGCGCGTTTTTTGTCAATCAGGCGTTTCCCTGCGATAATAAATCCCAACATAATAAAGCCACCCGGTGGTAATGCCATGAGTAAAAAACCTTTATATTGCGGAATAACGGTAGTTTCCATAAACTGAAATGCTGTCCCCAACAGTAAAGACGCATTAGCAAATAACGTACCGGAGGCAATAATTTCGCGTGCCGCGCCCAGTGCAACTAAGGCGAAGGTAAATCCTAAGCCCATCATTAAACCGTCCCATAACGATTGCTTGAGAGCATTGCGCGAAGCGAATGACTCAGCGCGACCTAAAATGGCACAGTTAGTGACAATCAACGGAATAAACAACCCCAATACCTTATATAGTTCGTGCAACCACGCATTCATCACCATATCCACTAGCGTTACCAATGCCGCGATTAATAACACAAACACTGGAATCCGCACTTCCGCTGGAATCAAATGCCGCGTTAACGAAATGACCCCATTTGAGGCAACCAGTACCACTAGAGTCGCCAAGCCCATGCCTAAACCATTGGTGGCAGTTCCCGTAACCGCCAATAACGGACACAAAGCCAAATTTTGCGAAAACACGATATTGTTGTCCCACAAACCATCGCGGGTAATTTTGCGGTAAGTTTCTGAAAAAAACATAGTTTTCTCCTTTGTCAATTATGGTTTTAATAGCACATCACGGTGCTGGGCAAAAAACTGTAAACCTTGATACACCGAACCTACCACCGCGCGTGGGGTAATGGTTGCGCCGCTAAATTGGTCAAACACGCCGCCATCTTTTTTCACCTTCCATTGCGCAGCGGTTAAATTGGTTAATGAATGTCCGTTAAAACTTAAAATCCAATCTGATTTGGCGTGTTCGATTTTATCGCCCAAACCGGGCGTTTCGGCATGAGATAGCACCCGCACCCCCAGTAATTGCCCTTGTTTATCAATACCAATCAAGGATTTAATTGCACCGGAGTAGCCTTGATGAGTGGTAACCATAAACGCCACTGCACTGACTTTACCGTCTTTTTTTGCTACATACACCAAAGTTTCTGCATCCAAAAGCACGGTATCTTTTAGTAAATCATTGTCATAATATGATACTGGAATCACTTGTTCGAGCGAGGCTTTTAAATCCTCTTCCAAGCGCGTAGCAATTGCATCGTGGGTTTTAACATCGCCAAAACTTAATAACGCGCTGCCGAGTAAGCAAAATCCGCCTAACAGTAAGGTTTGATAGCTCAATTTGCTGCGTAATTGTTCTAGGTTCATTTATTCCTCCACTTCTAACGGTTTACCTTTGATGTCACGTCCATAAATGCGCGGACGAATATAGTGGTCAATCAAGGGCGTAACTGAATTCATCAGTAATACCGCAAATCCCGCACCTTCAGGGTACGCGCCCCAAGTGCGAATCACAAAAATCAGTCCGCCGCAGCCGATACCGAAAATAAGTTGTCCCAACGGCGTGTTGGGTGAAGTGACATAATCGGTGGCGATAAAAAACGCAGTTAATATCAATGCCCCGGAACACAAATGGAAGAAAGGTCCTAAGTAATGGCTGGAATCATAGACATAAAAACCACTGGCTAAAACGAACACCGTGCTCAGTAACGCGACTGGAATATGCCAACTAATGACTTCTTTATATAGTAACCAAAATCCACCCAAAATGAGCAAGGGCAAACTGCCCTCGGCTAAACTGCCGCGCATTAAGCCTAACCACGCCTCGCTGATGGTAAAATGATCGTCTAAGCTATTGGGTAATAAGTGATCTTGTGATAGTTCTGTTTTAACATGTCCAAGTAAACTTGCGCCGCTGACAGCATCAATATTGTCAATACCGACAAAGGTAATCGTTAAACTGTCACCAAAACTGGGCAAATCGGCGGAAAACCAGCTTTGCGTTTCTACCCAAGTGGTCATTTCCACCGGAAACGCAATCAGCAATCCAACCCGCGCTAGCATTGCCGGATTGAATAAATTTTGCCCCAAGCCGCCATAAACGTGCTTGCCGACAACAATCGCTAATCCTGCGCCCACTACGCCTATCCACCACGGTGCCCAAGGCGGTAAGGTCATGGCAATCAGTAAACCTGTTAATAGCGCGGATAAATCATGCAATGTGGCTTTGACCGCTTTGCCGGCTAAATACAAACATCCGGCTTCAAAGGCTACTGCCGCCGCAAGGGTGATAATCAGCAAAAATAACGCCGGCCAACCGTAGCTGTAAATGCCGAATAAAGTCGCGGGTAATAATGCCAGCAACACCTGCCGCATAATATCGCTGACTGCTGATTCTGCACCGGTATGCGGATTTGCATTAAGTTTTAATCGACTAATCATGGTGTTGCCTCCGCTTGGGCTTGGGCTTTCTCACGCTCACGCTGTTGTTTAGCTAACTGCATTTGCCGCATTTCTTCATCTTGCTGTTGTTTAATCCGCGCTAACCGCGCCTGTTTATCCTGCATCAGGCGTTTAGTCTGCTCAGCTTTGTGCTGCGCTTGTTGTCGGCTGACTAATTCTCCGGCTGCATATTTAAAATAATGCACCAGTGGAATATTTGACGGACACACATAAGAGCAAGAGCCACAACTAATGCAATCTTTTAAGCCAAACCCCACTGCCGCATCGAGTTGATTATTACGAATCCGGCTGTGCATTTCTAACGGCAATAATCCGGCTGGACACGCTTTCACGCAACTGCCGCAACGGATACACGCCTGTTCGGTGGTGCTTTTAATTTCATCAGCGGTTAAAGCTAATACCGCACTGGTTCCTTTTACCACCGGCAATGCAGGGTGCGGCAACGCTTCGCCCATCATCGGTCCGCCCATCACTAACCGCGCTACTTTTGCCGTATCTACCGCACAAAATGCCAGCAATTCTGAAATCAAGGTTCCAATTGGCACTTCTATGTTCATCGGTTTTGCCACTGCCGCGCCGGAAATCGTGACAATTTTAGAAATCAACGGCTGACTAAACCGCAACGCCTTATGCACCGCATACGCAGTTCCGACATTGTGCATCGTCACTCCCACATCGGTAGAGCGACTTTCAGCCGGAACTTCTTTGCCGGTGATATAACGAATTAATTGTCTGTCCCAGCCCATCGGATAACGGGTTGGTACTTGGCGCACGGAAATGTTGCTGAACGCTTGCGCGGCAGTTTGCATTGCCGCAAATGCTTCGGGCTTATTGTCTTCAATCGCCACAATTGCCTGCGCCGCACCTAAACCGTGCAGCATAATCCTAATACCATCAATCACTTGCGCCGCCCGTTCCCGCATTAAGCGATCATCACAGGTTAAATACGGCTCACACTCACCGCCATTAATCAATAAGGTGTGAACACGATTTTTACGCCCTTGATTCAATTTTACTGCCGATGGAAATGTTGCCCCCCCTAAACCGACAATCCCCGCTGCTCCAACCCGCAAGCTAATTTCTTCCGGATCTAAGGCAAACGGATCACTGACGATAGGCAGCTTTTGCCATTGTTCCTGACCATCGGAGGCTAACACCACGGTGCGCACTGGCAACGCGGACGGATGCGGAGCCGGATAGTCACTGACATCGACAATAATCCCTGAAGTTGGGGCATGAATCGGCGCAGAAATTAAGCCTTGACTGTAAGCCAATAATTGGCCTTTTAATACCCGTTCGCCCACTTTAATCATCGGTTCAGCGGGTTTACCAACATGTTGTTGCAGCGGAATATACAATTTACTTGGCAACGGATAATCACTAACAATAGCTTGATTTGCAGTCGCTTCTTTATGTTCAACAGCATGAACACCGCCGCGAATAGTGGTTTTTTTGAAAAAACTTAACATAATTCCTCCCTCGCACTGACGACAGTCGGTTTTGCCCACCGCCAATTGCGTAACGTCACTTCAACCGGGTGCATTTGCAGACATTCGGTTGGACACACCGCAATACAGCGTTGACACGCGATACAGGCATCAGCTACCACCGCGTGAATTTGCTTCGGTGCGCCGACAATCGCATCGGTTGGGCAAACTTTAAAACAGCGGGTACAACCGGTGCAATTGTCTTCATCCACCCGTGCCACTAACGCTTCCGGTTCTGCAACCTCGGATAAATCTAAACTGATGCCCAATAAAGTAGCAATCTGTTCCGCCAATGCACTACCACCGGGCGGGCATAACGTAGCGGGTGCATTACCTGCTGCCAAAGCTTCTGCGGCTGGGCGACAGCCCGGAAAACCGCATTGTCCACATTGTGAACCGGGCAATAACGCTTCCAATTCATCCACAATCGGACTGGATTCAACTTTTAAATATTTGGCGGCAATGCCCAGCAACAAACCTAATACCAGTCCTAATAAGGTCAAACTAACGATAGCGGATAATACAACCATGATTTTTCCCTGCCCGTTATTTATAAAGTCCAGCAAAACCCATAAACGCCAGCGACAAAATGCCAGCGGTAATAAACGCAATTGGCGAGCCGGCAAATAACCGTGGCACTGACATTAAGGCTAATCTTTCGCGTAAGCCGGCAAAAATCACCATCACCAAGGTAAAGCCAGCGGCGGAACCAAAACCGAACAACATACTTTGAATAAAGCTATGTTGTTGTTGTACATTTAACAATGCCACACCTAATACCGCGCAATTGGTGGTAATTAGCGGTAAAAAAATGCCCAGAATTTGATACAGCACCGGACTAGTTTTACGCATCACTAATTCAGTAAACTGCACCACTGCTGCAATCACTAAAATAAACGCTAAAATGCGTAAAAACTCAATATGCAACGGGGCTAGTAATAAATGTTCCAACAACCAACTTGCGACCGCTGCTAAGGTTAAAACAAAAGTGGTTGCTAAACCCATGCCTAACGCGGTATCAAGTTTGTTAGATACCCCCATAAAAGGACACAAGCCTAGAAATTTCACCAACACCACGTTGTTAACTAAAGCCGTGCCTAACAATAATAATAAATAGTCGCTCACTTGCTTTCTCACTGTTTTTTTATTTTAAGAAACAAGCAGAATGTGTGCCAACGCTATTGTTTCGCAGTACGGGGTTGTATGCTGTAATAAAAAATGCTGCTGTTGTATTAAATATGACATCGACTTAGCACTAAAACATAAAAATTGTCGTGAATCTGACATAAAAATAAATAGCAGGTGAGCTAATGCAACAGCGTTGCAGGTGATTTTTTGGCAACCGAACAAGCCGCCAAAAAATGGAGTATGCCGATTAGGGAAGGGAAAGACGCGGTTAATCAGGTTATGATTTTGTTTCCCGACCGCGTGCAGGGTACAATAATTATTTCTTTTTCAATTTGATAGTAGATGTCAAAGGGAAAGCGTTGTACGATGGCGCGGCGAACATTCTTGTAAATTATCTGAAAAATCTCAGGATTATTTGCCATGATTTGCAGAATTTTTTTAACTTCGTCTAAAAATTCATAGCCTAATTGCGCTGCTTGTGTTTGATACCAGAGCGCGACATCTTCAAGGTCAGACTCAGCTTCAGGACAAAACGTAAACAACAGGCAATAAAAAACCGCCGTTGGTTTTTGCCAAAGGCGGTTTTTGTTTGATGGACAATGCCAATGTTATCCTTTACTATGAGTATATGTTTAAAGTATACAAAAACAAATGAAAAACACACTTTTAAATTGTATCGGTTTTCAATGGGACAATGGAAATAACACAAAAAATTGGCTAAAACATCAAGTGACTTCTGCTGAATGCGAAGAAATTTTCTTTAATCAGCCGTTAATTGTGGGAAATGATAGTCGCCATTCTTTGTTAGAAACTCGATTTTACGTTTTGGGAAAAACAGAGCAGCAACGCCGTTTATTTTTAGTTTGCACAGTCAGAAATAATTTAATTCGCGTTATTTCAGCGCGAGATATGAGTAAAAAAGAAAGAGAGGTTCATTGCCATGCCGAAAACAACGCCTAATTTTGCTAATGAGCAAGAAGAACAACTATTTTGGTCAGAACAGGATTCGGCTGACTATGTTAATTGGGAACAGGCAGAACGGGTGATTTTGCCTAACTTAAAACTGAGTACGAAAACGATTTCATTGCGTTTGCCTGAAACGATGATTGAGCAATTGAAGTTTTTAGCCAATAAACGTGATGTGCCTTATCAATCTTTGTTGAAAGTTTTTTTGGCCGAAAGAATACAGCAAGAATTTACTTCAACAACATCATAAAGGTTTTAGCGAAAAGCAATAAAAAACCGCGGTTGGTTTGCCGAGGGCGGTTTTTTGTAGGGCGGGCAGGCTTTTTTGCTCGCCATGATGCGTTTGGGAAAAGGTAGGCAGAACAGCTTGCCCACCCTACTTGACTTCAAAGAGAAAACTTTAATACTCAAATTTTTTAGGAACGTGAACAAAAAGTTTAGAGTTTTGTATTTTTCCTGTATGACTATAAATTTCTAGTTTGCCATTCTGTTTGCAAATCCATACTTCCTTAGCCCCCTTCTGTAAATAAAGCTGTGTTTTTTCGGTTATTTCCTGTGTAGAGTTAGAGGGCGAAAGAATTTCAACACAGAGTTCAGGTGCCGATTGATAAGGTGTTTTTAAGCCATTTTTTAAAAAGAACTCTGATGTTCCCCAGATGACATCCGCTACTTTTACACCTTTTGGCGTATCAATTGAGCATTCTGTTATCACTTTGCCTGATTTAGCGTTGCGTAAGAAAAAGGCAATTTCAACTTGTAAAAGTCCGTGCTGATTTGAGGCGGGAGACATGACAATTTGTCCGTATTCATTGAGTTCTATTTTATAAGGTAAGTTGCTTAAGCTTTTATCGCTTAAAACGTCTGCCCATTGCATGGTTCACCTCAATAATGTGGGGAGTTATTTTTTCCATGTTCTCATAAAATGTAAATAACAGGCAATAAAAAACCGCCGTTAATTTTGCCGTGGGCGGTTTTTTTAAACAGGGTGTTCCCTGACCCACTCTTTTAAAACTTCGTTCATGCGTGTTTGCCAACCTTTGCCCGTGCTACGAAAATAAGCTAATACTTCTTCATCAAAACGAATAGCGACTTGTTCTTTTATCGGTAATTTATTAACTCCACGTTTGCGTTTTGTTGTTTCGGAGTGTAATTCAGATGCAGAACGACTAACGAATGCTGTTGCCCAATCGTCTTCACAAGTGGAAGGACTGTCTGAATCATGGATAATTTCTTCATCTGCTAAAGATTTTACTTTATCCCAATTGGCGAAATTAGTTATGGTAGTGTTGCCAGTAGATGCGTTGTTCATGTTTTTCTGCCTTACGAATAGAAATAATGTGTTCATGATTACCGCGTGGGGTATGAACAATAAAAACAACTATATCGTTCCACAGCCCCAATGTTTGAAACCGCATTTCACCGTAAATGCCAGATTTGTCTTCGCGGGTCAAAGTAAATCCAGCAAAAACAACATCGCAACCGATAAAATCGAGATAATGTTTTTTGAGGTTGAGCTGACGTTTGTTTTCATCATAGGTAATCATTAGCAAATTGTAGATGCAATTTATATGACAGACAATAAAAAACCGCCGCAGGTTTGCCGAGGGCGGTTTTTTGTAGGGCGGGCAGGCTTTTTTGCCCGCCATGATGCGTTTGGGAACTACTCGACTGGCAATAAAAAAACCGCCGTTGGTTTTGCCGAGGGCGGTTTTTTGTGTGAAAGTTGAAATTTGTATGTACAAATGTAATACTGCCAAGCTATGAACATAAAAAGTATTGATGGTTTTGATTGGGATGCTGGGAACAGTGAAAAATGCCAAAAACACGGTGTTTCTCTTGCCGAATTGGAGTCAGCTTTTCATCATTCGATGTCCGTTTTTCCCGATATTGCCCATTCACAAACAGAGGAAAGATTTATTGCTATTGGCAAAACCAGCGCAGGGCGGTATGTTTTTGCCGCATTTACTTTACGCTATCAAGGAAACAAAACCTTGATTCGCCCTATCAGTTCCCGATATATGCACACGAAGGAAGTTGAATATTATGAACAAGCCATTACCCACTCTGACGACAGATAAAGAAGCCGAAGATTTTATCAGTGATACGAACTTAATCGATTATGATTTGTCGGTTTTAAAACCGGTGCAATTTGAATTTCAGCCTAAAGCGCAAAGTATTACGTTGCGTTTATCTGAACCTTTGCTGAAAGCGATTAAGGAAAAAGCCAGCTATTCAGGTATGCCATATCAAAAATTTATTCGCCAAGCTCTTGAAAATGCGGTGCGGCAATAAAAAACCGCCGTTGGTCTTGCCGAGGGCGGTTTTAGGCGCAAGGGGTTAAAATTAAGTTATTCCCAAGGGTTAAGTATCTTGACTCTCAGGGGTTCAAAATCATTTACATTGCGCGTTACCACTATTTTATGATGAACTAAAGCTGTCGCGGCAATTAAAGCATCGCGTTCTGAGCGTGGATTAGGCACATGTAATCTCGCACAACACAAAGCTACAGCCGTATCAACCGGTAAAATCCGTTCTGCGAAGTTGGGCAAAACATAATGATTGAGCCAAGTAGCCAGTAACGTGGCTTGAGTTTTATCGCGCCGTTCTAACAAGCCTATACCCATTTCCAGTTCAAGAATAGTGATAGCGGATAAAAACAAATCCGTAGGGAACACAGTTTCTGCCCAGTTTTTTACATTCTGATTGATTTTATAGGTTTTGGCTTTCCTAAGTTCAGAGATGACATTGGTATCGAGCAGAAAAGTCATGTTAAATTAGCCGCTTGGTATACGTTGTTTAAGTGGGGTGGGTTGAATTCAATATCGGCAATTTCCGGCATGGCTAATAAATCAAGAATGCTGTGTTGGGCTTTTTTTTGCTGTAAATAGTCAGCTAAAATTTTGAAAACGGCTTCTTGGGCGTTTTGATAGTGGCTGACGTTAATAATTTGCGCCATAAATTCATCATCTAATACAACGGTGGTCATGTTTTTCTCCGGTAAGAAACCCTTGCGGTTTTTGTTTGAAAACATTGTTGATAAAGGGATTTGATTGGCGAAATTATACCTTACAAACTCAAAAGCAACAGGCAATAAAAAACCGCCGCAGGTTTGCTTAAGGGCGGTTTTTTTATAAATTGTAAATCATTGAACCGATTTTAATCTGTTCACTATTTTGTCTAACAAATAGTGTGAAATACCGTGAAGTTTTTTATTTCGTTTAACGATTTGTGCAAGTGAAGGTGAAATTGCATAATAAATTGAAATTAACAATCGACCAAAAGAGTTTGTCATTAATGATTTATCACGAAATGCTCTTAGCACCAAAACTTCAGGTGCATCATAATCACCATAAACGGCTGTAGCAATAAAACAACCTTTTTTGCTCATTGTATTCTTATGTTGCATAAGTTCAATGCGTGCTATATCAGCAAGTTCCCGCCAGTCAGATGTAGTTATAACACTACGAACAAAAGGTTCTATAATCCACCCACGACGACCGTCACGAGTAATCTTAACTAAAAGATTACCTTCAACTCCAGACTCAATG
>JACCEE011322393.1_pt1 | contig 11667 bp, 14 predicted proteins | sample 7449931 | NCBI WGS metagenome assembly JACCEE01 (sample SAMN15323457, study PRJNA562643) | freshwater metagenome | isolation source: river surface water | place: USA:Blue River Watershed | collected 2017-08-19 | reverse complement strand
GATGTGTCTACCAATTTCACCACCCAGGCATTTTTAAGTGGTTTATTTTTAATTTCTCACGCGAAAAAAGTCAAACTTATTTTTGAGGTAAATACGCTTCAATTTCCTCTACATAGTAGTCCATGCGGCGGTTAGCTTCGCGTAAGAGTGAAATCTGGGCCTGCATATAAGTGATGAGGTCCATCTTAGAAAGAAGCTTCGGTTCTACCACTGGAGAAAATTCCAGAACGGGGGCTTCTTCTTTTACTTCCTCTGACTCAAGCTCGGCACATTCATTTAGGAGATCGGCCAAAGGATCATCTAACATGGCAGGGGGCACAGAGACCGGTTCTTTGGTCTTTTTTGTCCCAGGGAAGGCCACCAAGTTTGCTAAATTGTCACTCATATAAAACCTCTTTAAAGGATTATTTCACTTAAGTATCTTGCACTAAACGTGCCATGTCGCGGCAACTTAGGAGCACGTTCTTTCATATAGTTACCCCCTCACTTGGCTAAGCATCTGTTCAAATTTTTTTAGAGTGTTAAAATTCTGTGCACTTTATTGACTGCCACGCACTTAGAAACGATAATCAGCCGTTAAATAAGATTTTTTAAGGAATGTAACTATGCCAATTTATGTAAACCGCACCCTCAACCTCAAAAAAATCAAAGCGATAGGCTTTGATATGGACTACACCATAGTCCGCTACCATACAGAGAACTTCGAGCGCTTGGCCTACAATATTGTGATCAAAAAATTGATCGAGAAAAAAGGCTACCCAGCAGACATCCAAAAGCTCAAATTCGATTTTCGCATGGCCATCCCAGGTCTCGTGATCGATGAGCGTGAAGGCACTGTTCTCAAACTCTCCCGTTTCGGAAAAGTGAAATCCAGCTATCAAGGCACCAAGCCTATGGACTTCAAAAAACAGCAGCAAATCTACTCTGGCTGCGTGATCGATCTTGCTGATCCACACATCAAGAGTTTGGATACTTCTTTTTCTATCGCCCACGGCGTGCTCTTCATGCAGCTTTCTCAGCTTAAAGAGGAAGGGGTTAAACTTCCGGGTCACGACCGCATCACCAATGATCTTAAGAAGTGCTTAGACGAAGCTCACTGTGACGGCTCAATTAAGGATTACGTTCGTGATCATTTAAGCGATTTCATCATCCAAGATCCTAAAGTGGCCCAACTCATGGAACGCCTCAAGCGCCATGGGAAGCAAGTTCTCATCATCACAAACTCCGACTACAACTACACAAAGCTCCTCCTCGATTATGCCATCAATCCTTTCCTCAAAGAGCATAAGGATTGGAAAGATGTTTTCGATGTGACCATCACAAAATCCATGAAGCCTAAATTCTTCATCGGCCGCGATGATTTCTTAAAAATTGACCCTGATACAGGACTCATGACTAACCACAATGGAAAGATCGAAAGAGGCGGTATCTATCAGGGTGGTAATGCCACTCAACTCCAAAATGATTTCGGCATCGAAGGTGAAGACATTCTTTATCTCGGCGACCATATCTATGGCGACGTAGTGAGCCTCAAGAAAAAACTCAACTGGAGAACTGCCCTTGTTGTCGAACAAATCGAAGACGAGATTAAAGGCTTAAGAGCAACTTGCGAAATCCAAAAGAAGATCGACGACCTTATGGCCGAAAAAGAGATCTGGGAAAGACGCCTTACTGATCTTCACGATCGCCGTATGGACAAAGGCGAGAAGACCTCTAAAGCCGACGCAGATAAACTCTTTGCTGAAATTGAAAAAATCGACGATCAGATCGCCAAAGAAATCCCCGCCTATCAAGCACACTTCAACCCTTACTGGGGTGAACTCATGCGCGCTGGCAATGAAGAGAGTCTTTTCATGGGGCAGGTTGAAAAATACGCCTGTATCTACATGGGACGCATCACTGATCTTCTTGAATACTCTCCACGCACTTATTTCCGTCCGCCGAAGAGAGTCATGCCTCACGAAATCATGTAACAAAAAGGGAGCTTTGAAAGCTCCCTTTTTTTATTTCTTTTTATGAAAGTGGCGTTTGTTATTATGGTGTCCACCTCTGTTTTGATGGTGGTTTCTATTGTTGTTATGATGTCCACCACTATGCCCTCCTCCGCCGCTTTGGCTTTGTCCACCACCACAGTGAACTCTTTCAAGGAAGTAAGCATTCGGACGCCAAGACTCATCACCATAGCCGCCGCCCATCACGTAGGCTTGGGCCACGCATTTTCTCTTAAACCATTCATAGACCGTCATATTACGCTGAAGCATCTGATCACCAGTGAGCTTCATAAGGTGAGTTCCAGGAAGAGTATCTTTTTCATAAGGATCTGAACCGTCAATAATCACGGCCAAATCAGGGAGACCCTTGGCAATTGTCTGCATCTGTTCAAGGGCCATCACAAGCTTCTTGATATACTGATTCTCTTCCCCCTCAGCGATAGGAATATCAATCGTACTAGGGATAAACTCAGGTCCTGTTGTATCTTCTTTATCAAGAGGCCAACCTTTGGCCATATGAATGCTTAAAGTGAAAACCTTTTTATCCCCTTGAGCAATTTGAGCAGTTCCATCACCCTTATGGGCATCTAAATCAATAATCCAGGCGGTACTTATAAAATTCGTTTTCTGTAATTTGCGAATTGCGATCATGATGTCGTTGATCAAACAAAAGCCACGACCATGGGTAGTCATCGCATGGTGCATGCCCCCACCTAAGAAATAGCAGAAATCGTAAGCCAAAGCATTTTGCATGCACTGATAAGTAGCACCAGCTTGAGCCAAAATATGCTTAAGAAAATCTTCTGGGGTTTTCTCTGTCCCGCCGACGTAGTGAGTTCCACCGATGCCATCATCAAAGGCACGCTTAATGGCAGTTGCAACATTTGGTCCGAAGAGTTCATCCACATATTCAGGAGTATGAACAAGGGCCACGTCGTTTTTATCAATCAGTTTGGATTCTTTAGAAAAGTGATTTTCGCCTAGGCGTTTTCTTAAATGTTCGTAGACCTTAAGAGAGCGGTCATCAGTGATGGGAATGTTAATACCAAATTCAGAAAACTTCGGAGAGAGTTCAGGCGAATAAATAATCATGCACAAATCCTACAAATACTACGATTTTTAGCGTAATCTGTTAGTCTATGAATTTTAAGCTTTGGCGTTTTGTTGCCATTTATTTTTTGGGTCTTTCTCTGGGTTTTTCCCAAATCAATTTTTCACAGGCGTCCGAAGCACCAATTAGGAGCGAAATAGGACGCTATACCCTTTTGCACGATCGTAGCATCCTCTTGCGCGATTTGGCCCGCGAAAAACACAGTTCTTTTCTAGATTTTAATCTAACATTTTCTGCCGGCCTCAAGAAGTTGATTTCAGATGTCACAGACGCCACTCGAAACGACTCAAGTTTGTCCGGTCCTGCGAACGAAGCTCAAAAACAGGTACAAATTTACAAACTCATGACAAAAAACTTGAATACTGAGCGTTTTTTGGATGCAGAATTAGGCTTAGGTATTCCTTTACCAGGCTTTACTTTTAATCGTACACGCATTCTGCTCAATCCTTTCTTCACCTACGGTGCTGGAAGTTCTTTTTCTTTTTCGAATAGAGAGGATGCCCTCCAGCCCAAGCTTCAACTTTATTTACGAACAGAACAGAAACTGGGTTTGAGAGCTTTAAATCTATTCTCCAACCATCAAAAACTCACCCTCAATGTTTACCAACTCAAACGGGCCGATAGCCTAACCATGCTTAGCTACTCTGACGTGGCCAGCAAGGGGAAAATTTTTGATATAAAGGATCTCAAAGAACAAGAGGTCACAACCAATGCTGACCTTATCTGGGAAGAAGAAGGAAACAGAGATGCCTACAAAATTGAAGTGAGTGAACTTCAACTTGCCAGAGACTCAAAAAAATCGAAAACACATGTTGCCTACGGAAATAGCCCTTTTCTTCATCTGCGCTATCAAAGGAAAGATGTAGAAGAATCAACTCACTTTTCTCCCTTTGTAGGGATGCATTACCGACGCCGCTATGATCTCCAAGATGGTATTTACACCGGTTTTAACATGATCCCCACCGAGCGTTTGCCTTTTCACTTTACCTTTGTACTCGATACTGCCTTTTTTGCGATCATGCCCCAACTTAAGACCAAGTGGTTTGAGCTTATCTACTCTTGGCGCTCTCCCCATCAAAACCCTCAAGAGGATATCTGGGTTCCGGCCATGCATTCTCTAGAACTTAACTTCCCTTTTCCTTAGGGTCCCTATCAAATTTACAGACTTTCCGGACCTAACTAGTAAGTGAGGTTATTTATGCTATTTTCTCCTTGGTTTATCCCCCCCTAAACAAAAGGACCTTTATGAAAAAAGCACTCTTGTTTACCGCTTTAATCGTTTTCTCCCTCAATGCCTTCGCCCTCACTGAAACAGACAAATGCCGCAAGCAGGTTCGCTATCAATTGCGACACGTGCAAAGCGATTATCCTGTTGAGCTAGGAAAAGGCTTAATTCTTCCTGCTGGAGAAACCTACCAGGTCAACACTCAAAGAAGTGTCGGGCCCTTTGAAGTTGATGCCATCCTCTATGGCTACAGTGGAAGTTACTACAGCGGCTCCTTCGGTGAAATGGCCGTGGTGAATCCTCAAACCTGTAAAATAGAACGCACGATTGAAATTTACGCTGAATAAAAAAAAAGGCCTGGGTAAAACCCAGGCCTTTTTTTTTTAATCGACTGCCCATTGATACTTAGGCACATTGAACTCTTTCATAATTTTGACGTAAGTCCCGTCTTTTTTCATTTCATCTAAAACATCCTGCCACTTTTTAATTTCGTCATCAGGCACATCTTTAGAGAAACCAATATAGGTATAGACGATATCTAAAAGCATCACTTCTTCAAAAAGATGAGGATCAACACCATATTTTTTAGCCGAGTCTAAAAGATCATCTTGGCTGGTAACCCAAAGATCAATACGTTTTAACTGAAGTTTTTTTAGATTATTAGAGTTTGGGGCTTCTGTAGAAATAGGGTCTAAATTTTTAAAACCTTTTTCTATAAGCAACTTTTCACGAGCATCACCTTTGTAGCATCCAATTTTTGCTACTTTTTTTGCATCTTCAAGAGAAGTAAATTTGAAATGAGAATCTTTACGAGCGATAAAGACAAACTTTGTAGGATTAAGAGGCCCTACCCATTTGAAGAGATTCTCTCTTTCCTTATTACGTATCATTGAAAAGATGGCCGCATTAGGTCCTTGCAAGACAGTATTATATCCACGGGCCCAAGGAACAATTTGAATGTCACTGGGATTATGATTACGCTTAATCATCTCTCGAACAATCTCTACTGAATATCCGGTAGGAACACCTTTGGAATCCAGAAAACTACCTGTCCCATTTTCTGTAAAGAAAGCAATTTTTCTCTCTGTTGTTGCAGCAATAGAAACGACAACAATACCAACAAGTAAAATCGCGGCCCATAAATAGCGCTTCATAAATACTCTCCGATTCAAGTAATGCATTATTCTTACAGAATTTAATAAAAATCCCAAAAGAATTTTTTAACTTTTTATAAGATTATTTCACTCGAAAGTGAATTGATAGGAATTTAAAAGGTTCATCAAGTCGGAAAGTCCTTGAGTGTTTTGGTGCTTTTCATACCCCAGCATTAGAATACGGGCTTTACGAGTAATCTCAGAAGAAGTCGCAGCTTGCTGCTCTTTTGTTAATGTTCTACTTTTCAAAATTCTTAACATGGCCTTTATACGCCATAAATCCATTGCAAAATACTTATGGGAAAGTTGATCCTCATGCCCACCATATTTGTAGATAATAGGGTCTGAAATAAAACCAACTTCATAGAGCGAAGTAATTTTTAACCAAAGATCATAATCCTCGCAGACGATAAATTCCTCATCAAAGCCCCCCATCTCTTCGTAAAGTTTCCGCTCTATAATGACAGCCGAAGGAGAAATAAGGCAAAGAGGAAGACATTTTTTATAGATAAATCCACCAAATTTTTGATGAATTTTTTTTTGATTGACCCGCTTCCCATGACGTATCCAAAGCTCTTCCCCGTGGACAAGACGAAGATCAGGACGTTCACCAAGAAGATCAACCTGCTTTTGTAATTTGCCTTTAAGCCATTCATCATCAGAGTCTAAAAAAGCTAACCAATCCCCCTTAGAAGATTTCACTCCAAAATTTCTGGCTGAGGATACACCTTTATTCTCTTGCTTAAGATACTGAATTTTTCCTTCCCTCACATAAGAAGAAAGGAGTTCATCCGTGTGATCAGTAGAGCCATCATCAATGACAATCAATTCGAAATTTTTATAACTTTGTTTTAAGACCGAATCAACCGCCCGTAAAAGAACATGGGCCCGATTAAAAGTAGGAATGATGACTGAAATCAAAGGATTCATTTGAGACCGGCAATTTCAGAGAACTTTTTCAATTCATTTTCATGGGGAAGATGAGTAAGAGCTTTTAAAAGACTTTCCAATTGCTCGCGATTTCTCGCCCCACAAAGCGCACTTGAAACCTCTCCATGCGAAAGCACAAAACCTAAAGCAAGCTCAAGCATGCTATAACCAGTTTTCTCTACTTCAGGGGCCAGACGAGCGACTATTTCCATTTTTTTATCTTTATCTGAAGCCTTCCACCAAGGGGCCCAAGATCGACAATCCGTTGGATCGAATTTTCTTTGACTTACCACACGCTTAGTAAGAATCCCTTTCTCCAGAGTGCCATAGCCCATAAAGGAAATATTTCTTTCTTTGAGCACAGGAAAAAGTTCCTCGCGCACACGCCTATCAAAAAAACTAAAAGAACATTGAACGGCTTCAACAGTATCAACTTCCTGAGCCTTATTGAGATCGTCAGTAAAAGTATTGCAGAGACCAATATGCTTAATCTTCCCTTGGGCCTTTGCCTTAGAGAGCACTTCCATAGGACGACGTATATCCACTTTAGAATCGGGCCAATGGATCATATAGAGATCGATATACTCACTTTGAAGATCGCGGAGACTTTGCTCAAGCATACGCTCAGTAACCTTCGGGTCATTGGTCATGTCGACGCGCTTGGTGGAATGCCAAGTCACTCCAGACTTGGATACCAGAAATACTTTTTCACGTTTGTTTTTGAAGGCCATTCCTATGCGTTTCTCGGAAAGTCCGAAACCATAGATAGGAGCTGTATCAAAAAGAGTGACCCCTAAATCAAAAGCGGCTTCCAAAAGTCCTAGGGCATTTTGTTCTGAAATATCTCCAAAACCATAGCCTCCCCCTTCACCACTGATGGCCGCTCCACCAAAACCTAAGCGTAGGGGACAAATGCTGGATAAAAGATCTCCACTTTTTTCACTCATAAGGACCTCAAATTTAAACAAAACTTATCACAGCTCGCCCCCAAGGGGAAAGCTTATCCCCTTATAAAAAATCTGGGCTTTTTAATTTCCTCGTTTATTCTAAAAGTATGTCAAAAATTCTTTTTGCTACATTATGTCTAAGCTTGAGTCTTTCTTCTTTTGCAGGAGACAGCTTCCCTGAAATCAGTCGGGCCCTTAAGCTTTTTATGGCAGGCAAAATGAAAAAAGAAAAAGTCATTGCCCTGATTGATCGAAGCAACCTTCCTGTTAAAGTTCGCGACCTAGAAATCACTACGGTGCGTGGAATAAAAACTGTACGCTGGCATATGATTTCTCCGAATGAGTTGCCTGTACGCAAGAGATAACGCAACTCAAAATCCCCTTGTATGAGTGTCATTTTCAAACGCTATAAGAAGAATTAATGTGAGCATTTTCTCTCTCTTTTTCCTTCTTTTTCGCTGTCGTAAAGCTAGATAAACGCCGTAAAGAAAGGTATCCTTTTGCCAGTTTACTTTCAGTACCAAACACCCTTTAAAGCGAGGTAAAAATGAATGCCAACCTCTATGGCCAATGGGCCAAAGACACGGTCAAAATCCGTGAAACAATTTTGAAGATGATTCATCAAATCAACTCTGGTCACCCAGGCGGATCCCTCTCTATGGTAGAGATCCTCTATGCTCTTTTAAACAAAGATGGCGTGATGAAGCACGACCCGAAGCACCCTGAGAAGCGTGAGCGCGATCGTTTCGTTCTCTCTAAGGGTCACGGCGTTCCTGCCCTTTATGCTATTTTAAACCATGTCGGTTACGACATCACTGAAGCAGAACTTATGACCCTTCGTCATTTGGGTTCTCGTCTTCAAGGTCACCCTGACCGCGCTCGCATTCCTTACATGGAAGCCAGCACTGGTTCTTTGGGTCAAGGCCTCTCTATCGCTCTTGGCTACGCTCTTGCCAACAAAATGGATAAACTCCCTCACCGTGTTTTCACTCTTATCGGTGACGGTGAAATGCAAGAAGGTCAAATTTGGGAAGCGGCCATGTCAGCTGCTCACCACAAGGCCAACAACCTCACCTGTATTCTCGACTACAACAAGGGTCAAATCGACGGTCTCGTGAAAGACGTTCTTGGAGTAGAACCAGTGAAAGGCAAGTGGGAATCCTTCGGCTGGAAAGTGCACGTAGTAGACGGTCACAACTATGCTGAGCTTGTTCCTGCTCTTAGAGATTCCGATCCAGAAAAACCGATCATGATCATCGCCAACACCATTAAAGGCAAAGGCGTTTCTTTCATGGAAGGCAAAAATGGCTGGCACGGTAAAGCGCCAAGCAACGACGAACTCAAGCTCGCCTTAGACGAAATTCGCTCTAAGACCATCGGTGTGTAGGAGGAATTATGAGTAAAATTGCAACTAGAAAATCATTCGGTACTGCCCTTGCAAAATTGGGCGAAAAATATCCAAACATCGTCTGTCTCGATGCAGACCTTTCAAAATCCACCATGAGTAACCTCTTTGCTGAAAAGTACAAAGAACGTTTCATTGAGTGCGGTATTCAGGAAGCCAACATGGTTGGTATGGCCGCAGGTCTTGCGATGAGTGGAAAGATCCCTTTCATCTGCAGCTTCGGTGCCTTTTTAACTGGCCGCTTTGACCAGATTCGTATGTCCATCGGCTACTCTCAAGCTAACGTCAAAATCATTGGAACTCACTGCGGCGTTGGTATTGGTGAAGATGGTCACTCTCAAATGGGTCTTGAAGATATCGCTCTTATGCGCTCTATTCCTGGCATCGTTGTTCTTCAACCTGCTGACGATAAAGAATGTATGGAGATGATGGAATGGGCAGTAAAATACAATGGACCTGTTTATTTTCGTCTCACTCGTCAAAACCTCGAGCAATACAACATGCCTGAATTTAAGCTTGGCCACTTCCCAAAAATCAAAGAAGGGAAGAAAGTTGCTTTCTTAGGTTGTGGCGGACTTCTAGAAGCTTCATGCAAGGCCGCTGAAATGCTTAAGAGCAAAGGGATTAAGGATCCAGCTGTTTTCAACGCCAACTGCGCTAAGCCTCTTTCAGATGAGTTTATGAAAAAACTCACTGACGAATATGAGACTATCGTTGTGCTTGAAGATCACACGACAATGGGTGGAACAGGTTCGGCCGTTGCAGAATGGGTCGCAGAGAAAGCCACTACACCACGTCGCGTCATCCGCTATGGCGTTCAAGACGTCTTTGGTGAGTCAGGACTTCCTGAAGATCTCTATAAAAAACACGGGTTTACAGAAGAGGCTATTTTTAACGCCTTCAACAAATAGGCCCTTGTATTTTTGAGGTTTTGACTATATATTCCTACGCACTTTGGTAATTAATTTCATGAGGATGTAGTTATGTCACGTACTTGCGATTTGACCGGTAAGAGAAGACAAATTGGAAACAATGTTTCTCACGCCCACAATAAAACTAAGACTAAGAATCAACCTAACCTTCATTTCAAGAAAGTATATGATGCTGAAACTGGTACAACCATTAAGCTCAGACTTTCTGCTCGCGCTATCAAGACTCTTGATAAAGTTGGCGGGATTAGCAAATACATCAAGAAAGCCCTTAAGAAAGGCTAATTGATTTTTAAAAGCACAAAAGAAAAGGGAGCGAAATTCGCTCCCTTTTTTATTTCGTTTTTATGAAGTTTCTATTCGAAATCTTCATCACCATCAACATGTTCATCAACAAAAGCAAGCTCAGTCTTCTTATGAGATCTCACTTTATCTTTTCTTTTTGAGAGCTGCTTTTCGAGTTTCTCAACAGCATCATCAAAGGTTTTATAAAGATTTTCATTTTGAGCAGTAGCATGACACGCAAAATGAGAACCAGTCACTTTCACTTCAGATGTATGTAAATCTTTTTCAAAAGAGCACACCCAGTGCACATTCATTTTGCCTTGAAAGTATTTTTTCAAGTGACCAGCTTTGTATCTAATCTGTTCTTCAATAGAAGGACTTGATTCGAGATGTTTATAAGAGATTTTGACTTCCACTTTCTCTCCTTTTCAAAAATTAATGAGTGATTTCTATTCGGTTGATTTCAATTTAGATTTTAGACAAAAAAAAAGGGGCCCCCTGCAAAAGGCCCCTCTCTTTATTTCGGCATCCTGCCTAGAGAAAGCGACATCCATGTCACTTCACACTTACAATCTTAACTGAATTTGGAAAAATAACTAGCAAAAAAAATAGAGGCAAAGATTTCCTTTTCAAAGATTGACGATGCCCTACTATCCGAGAGAAAATTTTCGCACGGATTTCATTTTTACATTCGTAAAAGAATGTTATTTTATAGGGCCAACATGCTGAAAAAATTTAAGAAGCTTTTTAGAAACACTCAATATCCTATCCAAACTTTCACCTATTATATCCCCGGCCCACCTGAGCGAAAAACAAGCTATAGAGAGACCCAATTTGACCGAGACTTTTACTCCTTTATTAATAAAGGTTTTGAGATAATCTCGATTAAAACAGTCCCCCATAGTGGTCCGAAACAAACTGGCATGTGGTTTATAGCCACCGTTCGCGCCCTTAATGAGGAAGCTGCCAAATTAAACCTTGGTGATGGCTTCGAATTAGAAAAAGATGAAGAAATGGTGATTGAATATGAAAGGCCTCTCCATGAATAGCCTTTTTAAACGTCTTAGCGCCTTCACATTGCTCTTGGTCTGCACTTCATGCTCCTTGCTCTTAAAACAAGCCTACGACGAAGATAAGAATCGTATTAAGCTTCTCCCTCAAGAGACCCCACCACTTTATTGTGAGTATAAAAAAAGTTCAGTAGAACTCTTTGGCCCAGCTCAAAAGAATCAGAGAAATTTCCTGCATTTTCTAAAGAAGGGTAAAGAAATCTTCACGCCTAGTGAACGTTTCACCCTCTGGGTTCTTCTTCATACAGAGCTTCGCCCGGATAAAGTTTCAATCTATTCCCAAGCACGCCTTTTTGAATACCAACAGAAGATATTAACTTACAGAGAATTTAAGACAGAAAAAACTCCTCTTCTCAATGCTCTGGGGGATCTCCTTGCACGAAACAGTTCAAAATGGACCGTCAGTAAGCTTGCCACCTACCTTGAGAAAAATTACAACTTTCCCCTCTTAGTAGATGAAGGCTTGGAAAGTTTCCTTGAAAAGAATAAAGATCTCTTATGGGCCAAGAACGAACTACGTGATCCCCTCTTTAAAGATAATCAAATTCTCAAAGCAGGAGAAAGTCTTCCTGCTTTCAAAGCGGGCCCTCTTGTTACTGAAAAAACCTCTCCCCTTCCAG
>JACCEE010060293.1_pt1 | contig 11670 bp, 6 predicted proteins | sample 7449931 | NCBI WGS metagenome assembly JACCEE01 (sample SAMN15323457, study PRJNA562643) | freshwater metagenome | isolation source: river surface water | place: USA:Blue River Watershed | collected 2017-08-19 | reverse complement strand
TATACAGCCACCAGAACAATCACGATCAAGAGCACTGCGCCGATAATAATCGAAAGCACGGGCTGTTCCCGCACGAAGCGGAAGAGAACAAATTCATCCGTCGCGGGAGACGGTGTCGGCACCGGTGTCACAAGAGGCGCGGCGGATGATTCCGCTGACGTCGTCTCCGCAGCGGACGGCTCTGTCATGACGGTCTCCTCGGGTGTCGAAGGATCGGTCGTGATCCCTGTCTCACCCGTCGGCTTCATCGAAGCCGGCGCGTTGGTCGGTTGATTATCCAGGACATTGCCCGCGACCCGGACAACGGGATCACTCTCGAAACAGATCCGGGCACCTTCCTTGAGAACCGCAGCAACGTATGCCGTCTGACGGTTCGCATCGACATAGGGAATTCCGCAAACCACGGTAATCAACTCGTCACCGTTCTGATCAACTGCCAGAACCGTCATGCCTGTACCTCCGTCTACCGTGGTTCCCGTCTTCCCGCCGACGATCTGAGCGACCTTCGCATCGGCTCCGAGAATCCATGGATCCGTCAAAAGACAGTTCGTATTCTTGACAATGCTCCAAGCATCGAAATTGTGTTCCTTGATGTTCGTCGCTTTGAAGACGTGGGTCGGGGCGGAGATTACCGTCCGGAAATCCGGTTTGTCCAATGCATAATCGAAAATCTTAGCGAGCTCAGCCGCCGTCGTATAGTGGTTCGGGTCATGAAGACCGTTGGCATTTACGAAATGCGTCGAAGTAAGTCCGAGTTCTGCGGCCTTCTGATTCATCAGATCCGAGAAAAGACCGAGCTTCGAGCGATCAGGATTAGCGGCGTCCGAATACGCCGTCGCATCGACGATTGCTTCACCCAGGACATTGGCCGCATCATTGCCGGAAGGAAGCATCAGTCCGAAAAGAAGTTCCGAAACCGTCGTCTGTTCTCCGATGACAAGCTTCATCTTCGTCGAGTTCGGTGTAATCGCATTGATTGCCGCATCGCTCGCCGTCAGAATCTGATCCGTCTGGAGCGTATCGAGCGTCAAAGCGGCTGTCATGATCTTTGTCATACTCGCGGGATAGATCTTCCCGTCTGCGTTCTTCTCAATGACAATCTCATCCTTCGTCCGATTGTAGACGATATAGGACTCGCACTCGACTTCGTCAATTAGAGGTAATTCGATCTCTTCCTGTCCGATATCCGCCAACGCGGGAAAGCCGATCGCGAGTACTGTCATCAAAAGCGCCGCCGCTAATCGTGCCGTCCGCATCATGTTGCTGCGGAGGCCGTTACGGCCATGCATCTCCCGAAGGATCTTCGTGCCGGGCATCGAGGCAGTTGTTCTTCTCTCAAGAAATGTTCTCACTTGTTGTTCCTTCCTTCTCGCCGGCACTCTCGCCGGCAAACGGTCTCAACGTAACGCTTATCGCGGATTACTCCTCTGTATTCGTTTCTGAATCCTCGTCGGCACGGTATTCCGCGTCAAATAATTCATCTGTGGCTGTGTCGATTGCATCCGATTCCGTCGGGATTACCTCTTCGATCGCTGTGTCGACGTCCGAAGCATCGGAATCCGTCTCCTGCGATTCCTCCGCAAACTCTTCTTCCTCCAGATGGTCCACCACGGCGATGTCGACGACACGTGCGTCTCGGGTGCGCATCAAGGTTACTCCTTGCGTGACACGCGATAGCACGGGAATCTCTGCCGCACTGAGACGGATCACAATTCCGGAATCGTTGATGAGCATAATGTCTTTGCTGTCATCGACGAGAGCAAGCTGGACCAGCGGTCCGGTCTTCTCGGCGACTCGATAGGTGATCAGACCCTTGCCGCCACGTGTCTGAACACGGTACTCGTCCATCTCCGTACGCTTGCCGAAACCCTTCTCGGAAACCACCAGCAGGTTATGGCCCTCGATGATCGGTGCCATTCCGATAACCTCGTCGTCGTCGGAAAGTGTAATTCCACGGACACCCATCGTATTGCGACCGGTGTCACGGACGTCGTCTTCACCGAACCGGATCGACATGCCTTTGCGGGTAACAAGAACGATGTCGCATTCTCCGTCCGTCAAGCGGACGCCGACAAGCTCGTCATCTTCGCGAAGATTAACGGCAATGAGTCCGCTCTTATTGATGCGAGCGTACTCCATGAGTTCCGTCTTCTTCACGACGCCGTTACGCGTCGCCATCATAAGGAAGCCGCCCTCCTCGAAATTCGATACGGGAATGACGGTCTTCACCTTCTCTTCTCCGTCCAATTGCAGAAGGTTAACAATCGCAGTTCCCTTGGCTTGACGACTTGCTTCGGGCACCTGATATCCCTTGAGGCGGAAGACGCGACCACGATTCGTGAAGCACAGCAGAACGGCGTGTGTTGACGTTGTGATAATATTCTCGACAAAGTCCTCTTCGCGCGTCGCAAGTCCCGAGATTCCGCGACCGCCGCGATGCTGGCTCTTGTAGGTATCGATCGGCAGACGCTTCACATAACCTAAGTGCGTCAGTGTGACAACGACTTCTTCTTCCTGAATCAGAGATTCGTCGTCGATATCATCATCCTCGCCGGCCTCAATCGCCGTACGGCGAACATCGGCATAGCGATTCCTGACCGCCGTGATCTCTGTCTTAATGACGTCGTGCAGGAGGCCTTCATCTGCGAGAATCTTCTGGAAATACGCGATCTTCTCTTCCAGATCGCGATATTCCGCCTCCAGCTTCTCGCGTTCGAGTCCGGTAAGACGTCCGAGGCGCATGTCGACAATGTGCTGTGCCTGCTTCTCTGAGAATTCGAAGCGTTCGGAAAGGCGTAGCTTCGCCTGATCCTCCGTGCGGGAACTCCGGATAATCGCAATGACCTCGTCGATATGATCGATTGCCTTAAGAAGACCCTCGACAATGTGCTTCCTCGCCTCCGCCTTCTCCAAATCGAAGCGCGTGCGACGTCGGATAACATCTTCCTGGTGACGGATATAATGCGTCAGCGCATCCATCAGTGTTATTGTCTTCGGCTCTAATCGGCCGAGTTCATCCGGTACAAGAGCAAGCATGTTCGCGTTGAAAGCGTCCTGAAGCTGCGAATTCTTATAGAGTTGGTTCAACACGACATTGGCATTCGCGTCCTTCCTGAGCTCGATAACAATACGAACCGCCTCATTACGATCGGACTCGTCACGAATATCCGAGATTCCCTCGACCTTCTTCTCTTTGACAAGATCCGCGATTCTCTCGATCAAACGAGCCTTGTTCACCATATAGGGAAGATCTCGCACGATGATGCGCTGACGATTGTTCTTCATCGGTTCAATGTCGGTATGCGCACGGACAACGATCCGGCCGCGTCCCGTCGTATACGCGTCACGAATCCCTCGCTGTCCCAGAATCGCACCATATGTCGGGAAATCCGGTCCCTTAACAACCGTCATCAAATCGTCGATCGTCGCGTCCGGATTGTCCAGAAGCATAATAACGCCGTCGATCACCTCGCCCATATTGTGCGGAGGGATACTGGTCGCCATACCGACGGCAATACCGACGGAGCCGTTGACGAGAAGATTGGGGAAACGAGCAGGCAACGCGATCGGCTCCATCTCGTGTTCATCGAAGTTCGGGCGGAAATCAACGGTGTTCTTGTTGATATCGCTCATCATCTCCATGGCGGTCTTGGCGAGTCTTGCTTCCGTATAACGATACGCAGCCGGCGGATCACCGTCCATGGAGCCGAAATTACCATGACCGTCGACCAACATATGTCGCATCGAAAAATCCTGCGCGAGGCGAACGAGCGCGTCATAAACCGAGGCGTCACCGTGCGGGTGAAAACGACCCAGAACATCGCCGACCGTCGTGGCGCACTTACGGTATGCTTTATCGGGCGTGAAGCCCTGCGTGAACATCGAATACAGGATGCGTCGATGTACCGGCTTCAAGCCGTCACGAATATCCGGAAGCGCACGATCCGAAATAACACTCATCGCATAATCGATGAAGGACTTCTTCATCTCCGCTTCGAGATCGACCGGAATGATCGTATTCTGTGCGGAACGGAATACCTCGTCCACCTGTGCTTCCTGTTGTTTGCGAAGATCCTTGCCGTCAACTGTATCGCGGCCCTTCGGACCCGATGAATCTGCCATTTCAACATCCTCCCGACGTCTTACAAAGACAATATTGCGTCTATTATACCAAAAATTTCTCGCGCACGCGCGCATACACGCGAATAATACTTATTAACGTAATTCCTTATCGCGAAACGTTTGGTTGTTCAGAAAGCAAATTGCGGAATTGTTGCAGGTGCGAACCAATCTGTCGATATTATTCACAAGAAAATCTGTTATATTTAGAGTGTTCAAAAAGTTTTTCATCGGGCGGAAAATTTTTCCCTGAATTCTGTAACAAATTTTCGCGCTCAATCGTCATATGTGTAGAGAGGTTATCAATATGCACACGGAAGATTCGTCGCTTCCGGCTGTCACGGACAGTCCGGCGCTGGATATCGAGGAATTATACAGCCTATACGGCAATGATGTTCTTCGGATCTGCACCGTTTATCTCGGGAAGCAATCCCTAGCCGAGGACGCTTTTCAGGATGTATTCGTGAAGGTCGTCCGCAAGGCACACACCTATCGTCAGGATACGCCGGTCAAATACTGGCTTCTGGCCATCGCTCGTAATGTCTGTCGCGATTATCTGCGCTCTGCGTGGATGACCAAGGTTGTGTCCTTCGAAGCTTGGCGCGAGAGTAAGTCCGCCGATGCGGAGCCTCCGCGGAGGAAGACACCGGTAGCGCCTCGCGAAGAGGAGAGAATGGTCGGCCGTCTTGACAGCCATTCGGCATCACCGCTTATGCAGGCGGTCTGCAAATTACCGGCAAAATATAAAGATGTTGTTCTATTGAAATTCTACTACGACCTTTCGAACGAGGAAATTGCATCGACGCTGCGCATCACGGAGGGAGCCGTAAGAACAAGACTGTTCAGAGCCCGCAAGGTTCTGGCCCCCTTCACGGAAGGAGAGGAATAATCTATGCTCAAGGATGATTTGAGGAAAGAACTGGAGCCAATCGAGGTGAGCGAGGATTTACTCGCGAGGACGCGCTATGCCGTGGCCAAGGCACGAACGGAGGACGTTTCCATGGAGAAGAACAAGAAGAAGAGTTTTAAGCGCATTCTTGTGCCGGCACTGTCGCTCGCGGTGTGTGCGTTTATTGGCGCTGTTGGCTTTTTTATCATTTGGCCGGCGCTTCAGAGGAATTTATCGAGACCGACAAACTACGCGTCCGTGACCATGGCAGATGAATCCGTCGCGGATGCGACGGAGACTTGGTGCACGACATCCGATGAGACGACGCCTACGACTCGGGACACATCGGAGTCACAGGGTGTTACCTTGACTCCTGACGAGACGACTCCGTCGGCAACGGAAACCACCCCGGCTCCCACCGAGACGCAAGCGCCGGACCCGACGTCGGTTCCGGAAGAGACGTTCACATTCGACAGCGAAGATGTTTTTGTTTACGAGGATAACGAGGATCTTCTTCTTGTACTCGGAGAATGCCGAGAGAACGCCGGCAGGAATGCATCGTACGGTGACGGATGGGAAGAAGAAGGCGCGGTGTCGGAAGATTCCGCAGGAGAGCCGGCTGCGACTACCGGAGCAAGTCCTTCCATGACACCCTCCGATTCGAAGGGTGATTATTCCGAGACCAATATCCAGGTCGAAGGTGTGGATGAAGCGGATATCGTTAAGACCGACGGCGAGTTCATCTATTACATTACAAATCAGGTGCTTTTCGTTGTGGATGTCCGTGACGAGAGCAATATGGAAGTTGTTGCCACCATTCCGGGATTGTCGGAAATTACTTCCGATCGTTACTACGTCGAATTCTACTATGATCCCGAGACGAAGACCGTAAGTGTCATCGGAAACGTTTATAATTACTATTATATGTATGATTATTCCTATGAAGAGGATGTTGCTCAGGATGATACTGCCGCAACGGAGCCCTATATCTATCAGCCGTATGAGTACGTTTTTGTCGAGTCGTATGATGTATCGGACCCTTCCGAACCGGTCAGAACTCACAGCTTCTCCCAGGAGGGGTACTACGTTAGCTCGCGTCGTGTGGATGATATGATTTTCCTGGTCACATCCAAGTATTTCTACATGTATGGTGAAGTTACAGAGGATATGTTACCGCGTGTCACAAGCCAGGACGGCGTGTGGGAGATGATCCCCGCGAAGGATATCTATATCGCGAACACGATCAACGCGGATACGTTCACCGTCGTTTCAGCAATCAACGTAATGGATGAAGATTCTGATGTGTTGACCAAGGCCGTTCTCGGTGCGGGCAATATTATCTACTCGACTCAGGATACGCTCTACATTGCCGGCACGATCTGGGATACGGACATTTATAAGACGTTCGAGGATTTCTACGAGGATGCGGAAGATCAGGACACGAAGGCTTCAGCAGATGACGATGTCTACAAGACACGCATTCTGGCATTCTCGATCGGCGAGAACTTGCTTGCGCCTAAGGCGATGGGACTCGTGAACGGTACGGTTCTGAATCAGTATTCGATCGATGAGTATGAGGGTGTGCTTCGCATCGCGACAACCTCCGGGTCTTGGAGCGGTTCAACATCCAATAACATTGTCGCTCTTGAAGAGGATCTCTCGATTATTTCCGTTTTACGCGACCTTGCGCCGGGCGAGACCATTTATTCGGCCCGCTTTAATGGGGACGTTATTTATCTGGTCACTTTTGAGCAGATGGATCCGTTCTTCGTCATCGATGCCTCCGATCCTGAGGATATGAAGGTTGCCGGCGAACTGAAGATTCCCGGTTACAGCAACTACCTGCATATGATCAGCGATACGCTGGTCTTGGCGATCGGCAATGAGACGTACATGCAGGGCGGTTCCGTGCGAACCGCCGGTCTGAAGATCGCGGTTTTCGATGTCAGTGACCAGGAAAATCCCATGATGGTCAGCAAGCTCATTTATGGAACAAGTTACGGATATTCTGAGGTCCAGTATAATCCGAAGGCTCTCCTCGTCGATCTGGAACGTGGATTTATCGGTCTGCCTCTATCGTTTGATATGCCTGCCGGCGAATTCGGCAGTGAATACATCGACGGATATGTCCTGATCGGAATCAATGCCGGCGGTGACTTGAAGCACCTAAGTCTCTTCAAGAGCTATGATGCGAACATCTCTTCGGGAATCAGCCGCGCCATCTATATCGGAGATAAACTCTTCCTTCTTGGATATACAGAGATCTCCTGTTACGATACCGACGATTACTCTTTTGTAGGGTTTGTGAATCTGTTCGATTATGTTGAAGAGAATATCGAGGAAATCGTCCCCACGGAGACCTTCAATCCGGGATTCGAAAGTACGGGAGTCATCACCTGAGGCTATTCTTCCTGACACATCGGTTTTAATTGATAAGGGACTGCCTCAGAACAGAAGTTTTGAGACAGCCCCTTTTTCTTACGTAATGCCAAGAGGAGTACCACATGACGGGATTATGGGCGAAAAGATCAGCTGATCACCAATCGATTCAGTATCTCGACCCAAATCGGCAAGGTAACGATCGACAGAAGGGTCGTAAGAAAGACACATTGTGCGGCTTTGGTAGCGTCGCTCTGTGCTTTGATCGCCAGAACAGTGGTCGTCGCGGCGGCGGGCAACGCGGCGTAAAGAATCGAAACTTTCGCGACTACCGGATCAATCGGCATGAATCTGGTGACCGCGAGGTAAAGTCCGAGCAACAAAGCCGGAGCCGCGATGAGGCGAAGTGCAGCGATAAGGAACAGTCTCTTTTCCTGACGGATTCGAGACAGAGGGATCGCCGCGAGCGTTATACCGCAGAGGATCATACCGAGAGGTGATGCGGTTCCCGCGAGCTTTTCGATTACCGTATTGAAGGGCTCGGGAATCTCTATGCCAAAGAAGTAAATCAGAAGACCTACAGGTACGGCGAGAACCGGCGGCGACAGGATCGCACGCATCACGCCGCGAGCCACTCTCCGGATGCCGGGGTCACCGCTCTTGTCATTGTCTTTGCCGAGAGTAAAGATCAACGGAGTCGCGATATAGAAGAGAATGCGCACGGGAATTGTATACACGGCGATATAGAATCTTCCGATATCTCCATAAAGAATCTCCATGATCGGGAAAGCCATATACGTGAAGTTCGTGAACATCAGATTAACCAGAAGAATGCGTGACATATCATCGTTCTTGCCGGAGATTCGATTTACGACAAGTCCAAGAAGCAGCATGACGGCCATCGATATGACACTGATAACAAGTAGTGCGCCTCCGTTCACGAGTTCTTTCGGATCATACTCGGACGATAGAGATGAGATAACCGCGCACGGGAAGATGAAGTTAAAGATCATCGCCGCAAGAGAAGCGGAGAACCGATCATCAACAATGCGTCGTTGTCTCGCAAAAAAACCGATGCATACATAGATTGCCATCATCAAGGCTAAGTTTACGGCGATCATACGAGCGGCTCCTTCTCCGGTTTGCCGGCCTGCCGCGGATATTTCGGCGGTGTCGACCGAACTTTGCGGATAACTATGATCGAACGGCGCATATCCGTACCGGGCAGCGTAAAATCGAAGCGATCTTCAATGGTTCCGCCGAGGGTTACCACCGCTTTGCGGGCAGCCTCAACTTCTTCGTCCGCATATCCCTTCATCGCCAGAAAAACACCGCCGATTCTCACAAACGGCATACAGTATTCACACAGAATCGGCAGCGATGCGACCGCCCGGGCTGTCGCAACATCGTAGTTCTCACGGTGCGCCTTGGATCGGCCGGCGTCCTCCGCACGTCCGTGTACCGTCGAGATTCCCCGAAGAGAGAGCGCCTCGCAAACCGCATCGAGAAATCCGATACGTTTGCGCAAAGAGTCAAGCAAGGTAACTTCGAGCTCCGGTATGGCGACTTTGAGGGGGATTCCCGGAAATCCGGCACCGGTTCCGACGTCGATCAGCGACAGCGGCGATCCGTGCTTCCTTTTGATCTCCTTCTCGATATGCGGAACCAGCGTCAGAGAATCAACGAAGTGCCGCAGTGCTATGCCCTGATCATCGGTGATATTGGTGAGGTTCATCCGTTCGTTCCATTCCTTGAGCATCTGGGCGTACAGGGCAAACGCGCGGATGTTCTCCGCGGACAGCGGGACCGATATCTCCGCGGCTCCGGACGCGACCAAAGGAAGATCCGAATTCACGACCGTTGGCTGGACCGGCGCATCAGAAACACCGCCTGGATCCGGCATCGTTTTCGATATCACGTGATCGGATACCTGGGATGTTTTATTGGCGGCCTTCTTGGCCGCGTGATCCGGCCGGATTCTCTTACTCTCCATCAGCTTCCCTCCCGTCTTCTTTTCGCGTCGATGTAAACCAGAAGCACCGCGATGTCCGCGGGAGATACTCCGGAAATTCGCGATGCCTGCCCGACATTGACCGGACGATGCGACGCGAGTTTCTGACGAGCCTCCAGACGAAGGCCGGAAATCTCCGTATACGGAAGATCCTGCGGAAGACTCCGGTGTTCGAGGGAAATAAACTTCTCGATGCGGTCTTTCTCAAGACGAATGTATCCTTCGTATTTGATATTCACCTCGACGCCAAAGGTTACCGATTCCGGCAAAGTTCGCCGGCCCGGGTCGACAGGCGCAAGATCCGCGTAATGAATCTGCGGACGGCGCAGAAGTTCCGCAAGTGAAATTCCGGAGGACGGCGGCGTACTGCCGAGCGCAAGAACGATCTCGGACAATTTCTCGGACGGCGGAAGATGTGTGGTGCGCAAGCGATTCTCTTCCGCGGCAATGGCCGTACGCTTCTCGACAAATTTCTGATACCTGTCTTCAGAAATAAGCCCGTATCGATATCCGATCTCTGTCAGGCGCTCGTCGGCGTTATCCTGTCGCAGGCATAGGCGATATTCCGCGCGTGAAGTCATCATGCGGTACGGCTCCGATGTCCCTTTGGTGACAAGATCATCAATCAGTACGCCGATGTATCCCTGCGACCGATCAAGAACAAGCGGACGCTCGCCAAGAACATACGCCGAAGCATTAATTCCCGCCATAAGTCCCTGCGCGGCGGCCTCTTCATATCCGGAGGACCCGTTGATCTGGCCGGCGGTAAACAGTCCCGCGACATGACGTGATTCCAGTGTCGGGTACAGAGATGTCGGATCGATGCAATCGTACTCGATCGCATACGCGGATCTCTGGATCCACGCGCGGGAGAGGCCGGGAACCGATCGAACGATCTTCTCCTGAATCTCCTCCGGCATACTGGTGCTCAAACCTTGCAGGTACATCTCCTCCGTATCGGATCCCATCGGCTCGACAAAAACCTGATGCCGCAGCTTATCCTTGAACTTAACGAATTTGTCTTCGATCGACGGGCAGTATCTCGGCCCGGTCCCCTCGATCACGCCGCTGAATAACGGAGAACGATTCAAGTTTCCTTTAATGATTTCACGGGTCTCGGGCGACGTCCACACATTCCAACACGGAATTTGGTCCGGCTTGGGACCGATGCCGTCCATCTCGTGCTGATACGAGAACGGGGGTATATCAGTCTCGCCGTCTTGTCGTTCCATCTGGGAAAAATCCACGCTTCTGCGATTCACCCGAACCGGCGTCCCTGTCTTGAAACGTTGCAAAGCAATTCCTGCTCTTGCAAGAGAGGCGGAAAGACCGTGAGACGGCGACAGTCCGTCCGGGCCGCTCTCACAAATGACTTCCCCCATAATAATTCGGGACTCCATGTAGGTTCCCGTGCTGATGATTACGGCAGAACTCTCATAAACCGCGCCGGTACGTGTCATGATCCCGCAAGCGGATATTCTGCCGTCTTCTTCCGCTGCCGTAAGAAGTTCGACGATTTCCGCCTGTCGTAACAGCAGATTCTCCTGCTTCTCAAGAAGTTCCTTCATCAGACGACTGTACAATCGACGATCGATCTGCGCTCGCGGCGAGAATACTGCCGGCCCCTTGGACCGGTTCAGCATGCGCATTTGGATCGCGGCATGATCCGCGGTAATGCCCATTTGTCCGCCGAGTGCGTCGATCTCTCGAACCAGCTGCCCCTTTGCCGTCCCCCCGATACTGGGGTTGCACGGCATGTTCGCTAAGGAATCCATCTGCATCGTGAAAAGCACCGTCGACAGCCCTTTCCGGGCTGCCGCGAGAGCGGCTTCGCAACCGGCATGCCCGGCTCCGACGACCAGAATATCATAACTTCCGGCCGCGTACGCGCCGGGAAACCGATAAGCTTCTTGGAGTGTTGTCATTCGTTCCTGTCCCCTGTTTCTTCTTCTCTATGGCTTGTTCACGAATCATTTATCCTACGTTTCGCTTGAACTCTACTTATAGCCGGCGATCATTTTCCTACGCAAAACCGCGCGAATATTGTGCTTACCAAGGCGTCGCTTACCGTGTCGCCGGTGATCTCGCCCAGAGCCTCCGCCGCGACACGCAAGAGCGAGCATGCCATATCCGGGTAGCCGGACTCCTCGAGAACAGCAATGGCTTGTTCCAGAATACGACGCGCCTCGTCGATCTTCTCAAAGTGCCGTCGATTGGTAACCAGGACACCCGCGGTGTTCCCCTGCCCCCGCTCTTCGTAGATTCCTTTGAT
>JACCEE012115040.1_pt1 | contig 11671 bp, 8 predicted proteins | sample 7449931 | NCBI WGS metagenome assembly JACCEE01 (sample SAMN15323457, study PRJNA562643) | freshwater metagenome | isolation source: river surface water | place: USA:Blue River Watershed | collected 2017-08-19 | reverse complement strand
TCCCGGCGTAAAACCCGTAGGTATTGAAGGTGCATTTGATAAATTACTGGCTGGAGCTCGCGGAAAAAGATTGATGCAACGGGTAGCGGGAGGTCAATTGTGGATTCCCATTGACGTTGAATCCGACGTTGAACCCATGCACGGGAAAGACATCGTTACAACCATTCGGGTTGATGTGCAAGATGTAGCAGAAAGTGCTTTGGAGAAAGCACTCATCAAACACAATGCAAAGCACGGCTGTGCCATCGTTATGGAAACCAAAACCGGTAAAATCATTGCCATGGCCAACTTGGGCAAGGATAATAAAACTGGTCAATATTCCGAGGATTTAAATTACGCCATTGGAGAATCGGTCGAACCAGGGTCTACATTCAAGGTCGCTTCCCTTTGCGTAGGATTCGAAAATGGGGATTTCAATCTTCAAACCAAGATCAACATGCACGGTGGCGCCTTTTCCATCTTAGGCCGCCCCATCAAAGACAGCCATAAAGGAGAGTACGAAGGCAATGTTAAAAAAGCCTTGGCGGTTTCTTCCAATGCGGCCATTACCGAATTGGTTTACAACACTTACAAAAATAAAAAGAACCAATTCTATAAAACCATCGAGCAATTCCGACTAACCCAGCCCTTGGGACTTGAAATTGCCGGCGAACCCAAGCCTACTTTTCCAAATCCAAATGGCTCCTATTTCCATCCTCAAAGTTTGGTTTCGAACGCATTTGGTTATGAAATGAAGATCACACCTCTCCAATTGTTGGCTTTTTACAACTGCATCGCCAATCGAGGAAGATACATGAAACCCTATATGGTAAGTGAAATTCAGCAATTTGGAAAATCCATCCAAACGTTTGAACCGGTGGTTTTGCAAGAAAACACCCTGAAGGCAGCTACCATCGATATGGCCTTTGAGATGATGCGAGCCGTGGTAGATAGTTCGTTTGGGACGGCCACCAAGGAACTCAAAAATCCATACTATTCTGTGGCCGGAAAAACAGGTACGGCGGTCATTTATGATGGGACTTCTACCGATGCTCCCCGAAAATACCGAGCTTCATTTGCAGGATTTTTCCCAGCAGATACGCCCCTTTATTCCTGCATCGTAGTCATCACTGAACCTTCCAATGGGGCTTATTATGCAAGTGCCGTAGCAGCACCGGTTTTTCGTGAGATTGCCGATGTACTTATGGCGTGGGAAAAGAGTCGGCCTCAACCCTCAAAAATTGTTCAATACCCTACCAATCGATATGAATTATTGAGCGGAAGCACTAAGGCCATGAATTCCACTTTGGAAGCCTTCGGATTTCACGCTCAATACGACGAAACTTCCAATTGGTCATCCGATTACTGGGATTCCATTGGAAAGGTCCATCAATTGAAACCCAAAAACCAACGCAGCGGAATGGTACCGGATGTGATGGGAATGGGATTAACCGACGCCATTTTCCTACTTGAATCCCGTGGTTACCAAGTTATTCCAAAAGGGAGAGGAAAGGTCGTTGCACAAAGTGCTGCTGCTTATTCTAAGCTTCCCCTCCGTTCAACCATTCAAATTGAATTAAAATGAAGCAATTAGTTGCCTTATTGAATCATTTTGGAGTACGCTGGAAAGGAGAAGATGCCCAAGTTTTGGAAATTACCACCGATTCCCGAAAAGCTGGACCCGGAGTCTTATTCATTGCAATTTGTGGAACGCAGATTGATGCTCATCAATTTATTCCCCAAGTTTTGGAAACGGGTGCTTGGGTGTTGGCCCAAGAAGGAAAAACTGAACCACGAGATGGGATAGCTTTTGTTCCTCATCCCCAGCAAATTTTGGGAGAATTGGCTTCCGCCTTTTATGATTTCCCTTCCAAACATCTGCACATGGTGGGAGTTACGGGAACCAATGGCAAAACAACGGTTGCATCGGTTCTTTTTCAAGCGTGCACAGCCATGGGATATCCATGCGGGTTAATCTCTACCGTTGAAAATCGAATTGGAAATCAAATCATTCCAAGCACACATACGACTCCCGACCCCATTTCCCTTCAAGCGCTTTTGGCCAAGATGCGAGATGCTGGAATTAGCCATGTATTCATGGAAGTTTCTAGTCATGCCATTCACCAGAATCGCATTGGTGGGATCTCGTTTGAAGTTGCGTTGTTCACCAACTTAACCCACGATCATTTGGATTACCACGGCACTTTCGCCAACTACCGAGATGCCAAAAAATTGTGGTTTGACGGTCTTCCAAAGTCTGCAACAGCGATTGTAAACAAAGACGATAAAAATGGAATGGTGATGGTTCAAAACACCAAAGCGAAAATTCAATCGTACTCCCTCAACGGTATGGCTGATTACAAGGGTCGATTGAAAAGCATTGGATTAGAAGGCATGGAGCTCGAAATTAACGGAATATCGGCATTTTTCCGACTCACCGGGGCTTTCAATGCGGCCAACCTCCTAGCCATTTATGGGGCGGGGATGGTTTTGGGATTTAATTCTGAAGAATGGATTCAAACCTTATCGGCGACTCCAGCTGCCCGCGGTCGAATGGAAACCTACCTTTCCACCAACGACAAGGTGATTGGCATTGTGGATTATGCCCATACGCCCGATGCACTCAAAAATGTCTTGGAAACCATTCAGCAAATGCGGCATCCCAATCAAAAAATCCACTGTTTGGTTGGATGCGGTGGAAATCGAGATGCCGAAAAACGTCCGATCATGGGTGCTATCGCCGCGGAACTATCCGACCGCGTGATCCTTACCTCGGATAATCCACGCTTCGAGGATCCACAATCAATCCTCGATCAAATGTGGGCGGGAATTGGATTGCACCTTCAATCCAAGGTGCTGCGTTTGGCCGATCGCAAAGAGGCTATTCGCCTTGCGGTTTCGACTGCAACGGCGGGGGATATCATCCTCATTGCCGGCAAAGGCCACGAAACCTACCAAGATATTCAAGGGGTTAAACACGATTTCGACGATGTTTCCCAGCTTCAACACAGTTTTCAAGAAATGAATCGATAACCACCATGCTCTATTACTTATTCAAAACCCTCGATCATATGGATGTTGCTGGAGCAGGAGCATTCAAATACATTTCCTTCCGCGCTAGCATGGCCGCTATTGTAGCGTTGTTGATCAGCCTATTCATTGGAAAACGAATCATTCAAAAATTGCAAAAGAAGCAAATTGGCGAAATCGTTCGTGATTTAGGACTCGAGGGACAACTCGCCAAAAAAGGAACGCCTACCATGGGAGGAATCATCATCCTCATTTCAATTCTTGTTCCTACCCTGCTCTTTGCCCGATTGGATGATGCTTATGTGCTATTACTCATGGTTGCCACCGCGTGGATGGGAGGAATTGGGTTTTTGGATGACTACATCAAGGTTTTCAAAAAGGATAAAGAAGGACTAAAAGGTTGGTTTAAGGTGTTGGGACAAGTGGTATTGGGCATCCTCATTGCCGTTGTTATTGACCACCATCATGCCCAACACGGTATCCCGTTAAACACGAATTTACCATTCTCAAAAGTCGTTTTGGAATATGGCGGTATTTTACCTTGGAAAGGATTTGCCTGGATCATTTTTGTTCCGGTCATCATGTTCATTGTTACCGCCGTAAGCAATGCCGTTAACCTCACCGATGGAATCGACGGATTGGCAGCAGGCACAACGGCCATTGTAGGTGGCGGTTTGGCGGTAATCGCTTACATGGCCGGGAACTTTAAGTTTGCCGAATACTTGCATATCATTTTTGTTCCTGATAGTGGTGAAGTGGTGGTCTTCCTAGCTGCATTAATCGGTGCTTGCATTGGATTTTTGTGGTACAACACCTATCCTGCTCAGGTATTCATGGGAGATACAGGTAGTTTGGCCCTTGGAGGTGCGGTAGCCGCCGTGGCCATCATCATCAAAATGGAATTGATGATTCCCATCCTTTGCGGAGTATATTTTGCAGAAAGCTTAAGTGTTATTCTTCAAGTTTCATACTTCAAATACACCAAAAAGAAGTACGGAGAAGGCCGGCGGATTTTCTTAATGTCGCCCCTTCACCATCATTTTCAAAAGAAAAACATTCCTGAATCGAAGATTACCATGCGATTCATGATTGTAACCTTGCTTTTAGTTCTTGTATCCATTGCCATTTTGAAACTACGATGAGAAGGGTTTTAATACTTGGTGGAGGCGAAAGCGGCGTTGGATCGGCTGTCCTTGCTCAAAAATTGGGCTATAAAGTCTTGGTGTCTGATGCTGGAATTCTGAAGGAAGCGCACCGCCATGAACTGGAAGAACGAGGCATTCCCTATGAGATGGGAAGTCATGCAAAAGCCTTGGAATTTGGTGCTAGTAGAGTGATCAAGAGCCCTGGAATTTCTCTAAAAGCTCCCATTGTAAAAGAATTGGAAGCCAAAGGCGGAAAAATCATTGGGGAAATCGAGTTTGCCGCTCCGCACACCAATGCAAAACTCATTGGGATTACCGGTTCAAACGGAAAAACAACCACCACTTCCTTGGTGTACCACATCTTGAAAGAAGCGGGCCTGAACGTGGGCTTAGGTGGTAACATCGGAATGTCGTTTGCCCGCCAAGTGGCAGAGCAAAACCACGATGTGTACGTGTTGGAATTGAGCAGTTTTCAATTGGATGACATGTATTCGGTTCGTTTGGACGTAGCGGTTTTGACCAACATTACCCCCGATCATTTGGATCGTTACGACTACGAATTAAAAAACTACATGGGTTCCAAAATGCGGATCACCCAAAATCAAACGGAAGCAGACTATTTCATCTACTGTGCCGATGATCCGATCACCAAAGAGGCCCTGGCCATGGTGGAATGGAAGGCTCAAGCGCTACCGTTCTCCTTGGATTCAAAACTCAAACAAGGCGCTTGGGCCGAAAACCAAGAAATCATCTGGAAAATAAAAGAAGAAACCAACCATATGTATCGCACTGAATTAGCATTACGCGGAAAACACAACGAATACAACTCTATGGCAGCCGGATTGGTCGCCAAGATTTTCGAAATCCGCCAAGAAAATTTACGGGAAAGCCTTTCGCATTTCGAAGGAATTGAACACCGACTGGAGCCCGTAGCCACCGTAAAAGGCGTGGATTACATTAACGACTCCAAGGCTACCAACGTAAATTCTACGTGGTATGCATTGGAATCCATGGATAAACCCGTGGTATGGATCGTTGGAGGAGTGGACAAAGGCAATGATTACGAACCATTGATTCCCTTGGTGAAAGATAAAGTGAAAGCGATTGTGTGTTTGGGAGAAGATGTATTGAAAATCCACGAAGCTTTCCGGGGCAGCGTGGAAACCATCATCAACACGGGAAGCATGCAAGAGGCCGTAACGATGTCGAGCCATTTCTCTAGCCGCGGTGATGTGGTTTTGTTATCGCCATGTTGCGCCAGCTTCGATCTGTTCCAGAATTACGAAGATCGCGGCCGTCAGTTCAAATTCCACGTTCGAAACCTTTAAGCTCATGTTGGATTCGTTCCTTCACCGCTTCAAAGGAGATCGTTACCTGTGGTTATTCACCACGGTGCTAACACTATTTTCTTTGATGGTGGTGTATTCTTCTACCGAATCTTTAGCCTTTCGTGAAAAGGCTTCGTTGGAATATTACCTCATCAAGCATGCTGCATTTGCTGCAATGGGAATTTCCATCATGTTCCTCTTTCACTTTTTGAATTATCGGGTTTACCGAAAAGTAGCCACATTGGTTTTCTTTTTGGCCATTCCCTTGCTCATTTACACCTTAGTTGCTGGTACTTCCATCAACGATGCCAACCGATGGATTACCATTCCTGGGATTGGTTTAAGTTTCCAATCATCCGACTTAGCCAAGATTGCCTTAATCCTATTTTTGGCTCGTTTGCTTTCCGACAAAACCGTAGATTTTTCCAGTTGGTCACTCTTTCGCAAATGCATGGTGCCGATTTCGGTTATTTTTATATTGATTGTTCCCACCAACTTATCGACCGCTGCCATGCTATTTGGAACTGGAATGGTGATCATGTTCATGGGAAGATTTTCGACCAGCAAATTGATTTTGGCGGGGATGATCATGCTAGCCTTGATTGGATTAACCATTTCTACCGGTTTGTTGGGTCGTGCCGAAACTTGGAAAGCTCGATTGGAGCGATTTACCAGCGACGATCATGAGGGTGGTGAAGAGAACATTCAAACCAAACATTCTAAAATTGCCGTTGCAAGCGGCGGATTTTTTGGAGAAGGCCCTGGCAATGGAAAACAAAAGAATTATTTGCCCCACGCTTATTCCGATTTTGTGTATGCCATTATTATTGAAGAATATGGATTAATTGGAGGAGCGGTGGTTTTCTTGCTGTACCTCCTTATTTTCCAGCGGGGATTGGCCATTGCCCGAAAAGCCCAATCGCCATTTGGGGCCTTGATTGCGGTGGGAATCACCTTTCAATTTCTATTGCAGGCCATCATCAACATGGCCGTTTCCCTCGATTTATTCCCAGTTACGGGACAGACTTTACCACTCCTTAGCTTAGGAGGTTCTTCTCAAATCATCACCTTTTCGGCCTTGGGGATTGTTCAAAGCGTAGCGCGCGATTCCGAAGAGGCCGAAGCCATGAAACAACCCGAAAATGTTGTACTCACCTAAAACATATCGCTTCATCCTAAGCGGAGGTGGTACGGGTGGACATATCTATCCGGCCATTGCCATTGCCCAGGAATTGCAATTGCAATTCCCCGAATGTGAAATTCTATTCGTTGGAGCTGAAAACAAAATGGAAATGCGGTTGGTTCCCGAAGCTGGATATTCCATTAAAGGGTTACCCATTGTAGGTTTTAACCGAACCAACCTACTTTCAAATATTTCTCTTCCATTCAAATTGTGGAAGTCGCTCACCAAAGCCAAAAAAATTCTTCAAAAGTTTAATCCTGACGCGGTTATCGGAACGGGTGGATTTGCCTCAGGTCCGTTATTGAAACAAGCACAGAAATTGGGAATCCCCACTTTTATTCAGGAACAAAATGCCTTTGCAGGGATCACCAATAAGTTATTAGCGAAAAAAGCCGTTCACATTTTCACGGCCTTTGAAGGCATGGAAAAATGGTTTCCTTCTGAGAAAATTACCTTCACCGGAAATCCGGTTCGCCGTTTGAACCAATTGAACATTACCCAGGCTGAAGCCAAGGAACAACTTGGATTTGAAGCCCAATATCCCTTGGTATTTGTTACCGGCGGAAGTTTAGGTGCTGTAGTAATTAACCGCGCCATTGGTGCTGCCACTCCCTATTTCGTTAAAAATGAAGTTCAACTGTTGTGGCAGTGCGGACGTAACAATTACAAACACCTCAAAGGAACGTTTGGTGAAGCCGGCATGAATTGGAAATTACAGGATTTCGTATCTCGCATGGATTTGGCGTTCCACGCTGCCGATTTGGTGGTGTCGAGAGCGGGCGCCAGCACCATCTCGGAGTTGGCCTTGGTAGGAAAACCAGCCATTTTAATTCCCTCTCCCAACGTGGCGGAAGACCATCAAACGTACAATGCCAAGGCCGTGGAAAAAGCCGGTGGCGCTCTGTTTTTAGCTGATGAAGACGTTGCTCAGGATTTGCACAAGCTTATTTTCAAAACCGTGGAAAATACCGCATTACTTCACCAATTGAGCGAAGGAATGTTGAAATTCGGCCAGCCCGAGGCTGCTCAAAAGATTGTTTCATCCATCAAAAACAATCTGAAACCATGAACACCATCCAGCACGTTTTTTACCTAGGAATTGGCGGCATTGGCATGAGTGCCATCGCCCGGTACCACCGCGCCTGCGGCTGGAACGTTGCTGGCTACGACAAAACACCCACCCAAACGACACTAAGATTGCAGGAGGAGGGAATTGAAGTTTTGTTCCAGGATTCCGTTGAAAAACTTCCAAAAGGATTTGAACAAGAATCAACCTTGATCATTTATACACCTGCCATACCTAGCGATTCAAAACTATTTCAATACTTCTCAAACGGGGCTTTCCGCATGATCAAAAGGGCTCAGGCCTTGGGAGAAATCACCCAAAACTCAACCCTATTGGCCATTGGGGGGACCCACGGAAAAACAACCACCAGTTGCCTGGTGAGTCAGCTCTTGCATGCTCAAGGCCTATCATTTACCGCGTTTTTAGGCGGGATTGCTTCCAACTTTGGCACCAATTATATCGCTGGAAATCCGGACTTGGTGGTAGTTGAAGCCGATGAATTTGATCGTTCATTCCTTCACCTCCATCCATCCCACGCAGTAATCACTTCTACCGATGCCGATCACCTGGATATCTATGGAACCGATGAGTCGGTGGTAGCTTCATTCCAAGAATTCGCCAAACTCGTTCCTGCGGATGGAAAGGTTTGGCTTTTCAACGAAGCAGAAGGCATTTCCAGTAAGAACATCTACACCTACGGAAATTCTGGAAATGCCCGTGCTACAAATATTCGCATCGAAAACGGAAAATTTACCTTCGATTTTACCCTAGGAGAAATTTCTTGGAAAAACCTATGTTTAGGAATTCCAGGATTCCATAACATTTGGAATGCAACGGCAGCCATGGCCCTTTTGATGGGCGCAAATTTGCCCATGGAAGAATCGAAAACCAGAGATGGATTGGCAAATTTTAAAGGGGTAGCCCGCCGATTCGATGTACGTTTTTGTGACGAAAACCTGGTATATATCGATGATTATGCCCATCATCCAACTGAAATCAACTCGTTGATCCAATCAGTTCGGGCCTTGTATCCGCAGAAAAAAATTACCGGCATTTTCCAACCCCACCTGTTTTCAAGGACTCGGGATTTCATGCCTGGATTTGCCGAATCTCTTGCCAAATTGGACCGAATCATTCTGATGGAAATTTATCCAGCAAGAGAACTGCCAATCCCGGGAATTACCTCCAAAGCCTTGCTCCAAATGATTGTTCACTCCGATAAAAGGTTAGCAAATCAAACCGAAGTTTTATCACTGATCAACTCTTCAGATGAAGTTATCCTAACCATTGGTGCTGGCGATATCGATCAATTGGTTCCACTTATTGAACAAAAATTGAAAGGAGGAGGAGGGTTATGAAGCGTTGGAAAAAATGGTTGATTTTAGGGGGACTCCTTTTGTTGGTGATTGGCATTTTTGCCGGAATTCAATTCAAAAAATCATCCGAAAGCATTACCGAATTCCGCTTGGTGATTGATGATTATTTCAAAACAGAACAATTCTTTGTGGATGAAACCATCCTGAGGAACAAATTGGAAGAAGCCGGTATGCGAGAAATCAAAGGCAAAAAAATTGGGGAAGTTAATCTTCTTCAACTTGAAGCGGCCTTGGAGCAGATCGAATACGTGGCGGATGCCAAAGCCTACTTCACCATGCAAAAGGAGTTGGTGGTGGAAGTTGCCCAACGCGTTCCTGTTTTGAGGGTTTTCAATCGATTAGGTCAAAGTTTTTACGTAGATCAGAAAGGGAAATTGATGGCAACTTCACCGCATTTCTCGGCCTATTGCTTAACAGCAACGGGTGATATTGGTACACTTTATCGGAAAAATTCAACCGATTCTGGCTTAGTTTCTCAATTAGCCCTGATGGCCTATGATCTTGGAAAACAAGCAACAACTTCTGGGCTATTCACCCAGGTTTCGGTGGAAGGAGATGCGATTTGGTTGATTTCAAGAATTGAGGGATTTCCTTGCCGCGTAGATCTTCAAGAACCTATCCTTCCTCAAGTGTACAAATGGATGTCGTTCGTTTCGGGTGCCGACTCTACAGGTGGCTGGAGAAACAAGTACGAGGCCGTAGATCTGCGCTTTTCGAATCAGGTCATTGCCCTACAACGGGGGCGCAAAATTCAATATGGTGAAGTGCCCATTACCGCCATTGACTCATCAATAAAACCTGTGGACGATCCAATCATCATCGACACGAAACCCCAGATTTCGAAGAAGGAAAAAGAAAAGCCAAAGGAGTCTTCTAAGCCAAAACAAAAAGAAGAAAAGAAATCCAAGGGTTCTTCCAAGCCAAAGAAAAAGACGACGAAGTCCAAAAAAGAAACCAAGAATTCAAAAAAAGAATCGACCAAAAAAGACGACAATAAGAAATCAAAAAATAAAAATCAAAAAAAATAAACCTATGAAAAACAAAAGCGAATTGGTTGTTGGCCTCGACATTGGCACCACCAAAATTCTTTGCTTAGTTGGACGTGAAAACGAACACGGCAAATTGGAAATTTTAGGCGTTGGAAAAGCTGAATCTTTAGGCGTAAAACGCGGCGAGGTTCAAAACATCAAAGACACCGTAGAGTCCATCAAGAAAGCCGTTGCAATGGCTTCAGAGGAATCGAAAGTGAACATCAAAAAAGTGAATGTAGGCATTGCTGGAATTCACATCCGATCTATGCAGCAACACGGCATGGCCATTCGTTCCGAGTACACCAAGGAAATTGACGAGACCGATGTGAATGGCCTCATCGAGAAAATGAAAAAAATGCAAATGCAACCTGGATACGAAATCATCCATTGTTTGCCACAAGAATTCATCGTTGACGAACGCATTGGTGTTAAAGATCCAATCGGAATGTTCGGATCAAAATTGGAAGCTAATTTCCACGTGATCACCGGACACATTTCTGCGGCGCAGGTGATTTATCATTGCATTGAGCGCGCAGGACTAAGCATTCAAGATTTAATTCTTGAGCCATTGGCATCCTCCGATGCGGTATTAACCGAGGAAGAAAAAGAAGCCGGTGTTGTTTTGGTGGACATTGGTGGAGGTACCACGGATATTGCGATTTTCCACGATGGGATTATTCGTCATACAGCCGTATTGCCTTTTGGCGGAAACATCATTACCGACGATATTCGAATGGGTTGCAATGTGTTGCAACGTAATGCCGAGAAATTGAAAGAAAACCATGGTAATGCTTTGGCCAGCATGGTTAAAGAAAACACCTTCGTTTCTATCCCAGGTTTGAAAAACCGTCAGCCTAAGGAAATAGCTTTGAAAAACTTGGCACTGATCATCCAATCGCGCATGAAGGAAATCATCATGATGGTAAACTCTGAAATTCGTGCTTCTGGTTACGAAAAGAAATTAATTGGCGGCATCGTACTTACAGGCGGCGGAGCTATGTTGAAAAACCTCAAGGCTCTATTTGAATTGGAAACTGGGTTCGATGTTCGCATCGGTTCTCCCGCAGAATTTTTGGCAAAAAACGATCGTTCTCTACAACATCCAATGCACGCCACCGGTGTTGGATTGGTTTTGCAAGGCATACGAAACAAAAGAACTGTCCTTACCGCTCAAGTCGAAGACGAGGCAGTTGCAGGGCAGCCCATTTCTGTAACTCAGAAAACCGATCCTCCACGCGGACCTTTTTACCAAAAGATCCTTGCTGGCTTCAAAAAAATCCAAGTCATGTTGGGCGAGGATGAAGAAGACTACAACGATCGTTAATGCAAATTGTTGAAAAAATATGCATAATCAACCCATTGGTTACCTTTTTAAATCGAGGTTCTCTTTCGATTTTTGTAAAGGTCGCAACCCGTCCATCAATTAATACTTAACAACTTGGAAAACAATAACTTTATGTTTGATTTACCTACTTCTCGCCCCAAAATTATCAAAGTCATTGGTGTTGGTGGCGGAGGAAGCAATGCGGTTTC
>JACCEE012141493.1_pt1 | contig 11672 bp, 12 predicted proteins | sample 7449931 | NCBI WGS metagenome assembly JACCEE01 (sample SAMN15323457, study PRJNA562643) | freshwater metagenome | isolation source: river surface water | place: USA:Blue River Watershed | collected 2017-08-19 | reverse complement strand
GTTTATAAACTTTACGGTTTAAACGAGGAAGAAATCTCTATAATTGAAACGCAAAAAAGTTAAGAAAAAAGGATTCATAATATGGAACACTGCACAAAAGTTTTAAGAGATGGAATTGAGTTTTTAAAACTTGATAACGATGAAAACAAGCTGGAATTGTTGCTTAAATTTATCGCCCTGATTGCCAAATGGAACAAGGCGTATAACCTTACGGCGGTGCGTGACCCAGAAGCCATGGTCAGTTTGCATTTGCTGGATAGTTTGGCAGTTTGTCCGCATCTGCATGGCGCACGGTTGATTGATATTGGTACGGGCGCAGGCTTGCCCGGTATTCCGCTGGCGATTTATCAACCGGATAAAGAATTTGTCCTGCTTGATAGTAATGCGAAAAAAACCCGCTTTGTGCAGCAAGCGATTTTGGAATTAGGACTCAAAAACGTTAGCGTTTTGCACAGTCGGGTGGAAGATTATCAGCCGGCGGCCTTGTTTGATACGGTGTTGTGTCGGGCTTTTGCTAATATGCAAACTATCCTCACACTCACAGGTCATTTACTGACTGAAAACGGGCTACTGTTAGCGATGAAAGGACAAACACCTACTGACGAATTAGTACAATTAAAACAATCGTTTACCGTGATTAACCTTGCTGTACCGCACATTGTCGGACAGCGTTGTCTTATTTGTGTAAAACCCGCGTTTACTTTATCTTCTTGAAATTGCAGAGTATTTATTCATGTCCATTTATAAGCATATTTTATTAGCCATCGCTTTAACGCCGGAAAGTGCTGAAATTGCGCCAAAAGCCAAACAGTTAGCCTTATTTAATCAAGCCAAACTCAGTTTAATTCATGTGGTGGATTTAGAGCCGATATTAAATCCAAGCAGTAGCTATGAGGTCGCGCTTGATTCCAGTGATGATATTAACACGCTGTTATTTAAAAGCGCGCAACAGGATTTAGAAAACTTTATTGCGCAAATGCAACTAGATTTACATCAAACTTGGTTGCGACAAGGCAATTTAGTGGATGAAATTATGAAAGTCGTACTGGATCATCAAGTGGATTTATTAGTCATCGGTTCACATGGTCGACACGGATTAGAGTTATTATTAGGTTCAACTGCCAATAGTCTACTGCGTCATGCCCGTTGTGATGTGTTAGCAGTACGCCTTAATGAGGATGATTAAATCATGTCGGTACTCATTTTAGGCGGTGCGCGCTCCGGCAAAAGTCGTTATGCGGAACGTTTAGCATTAGGGTCGGCATTACCGGTGATTTATATTGCCACCGCGCAAGGCAAAGATAGCGAAATGGCGGCGCGTATTGTTCAGCATCAACAGCAACGTCCAGCTCATTGGCAAACTATTGAAGAGCCGATTGCACTTGCGCAAGTGTTGCAGCACGTTGGCAAACAGGAATGCTGTGTATTGGTCGATTGTTTAACTTTGTGGCTAAACAACATTCTGTTTGATGCGCAAGGACAAGTGCAAGAATCTGTTTTTCATGAACAATCACAAGCTTTATTTGCGGTGCTGGGTTCGTTAACCGCCGAAGTGCTATTGGTATCAAATGAAGTCGGGTCTGGTATTGTGCCGCTAGACGCGATGAGCCGACGTTTTGTTGATGAAGCCGGGCGTTTACACCAGCAACTGGCAAAATGCTGCGACCGCGTTGTCCTGGTAACGGCTGGACTTGCGCAGGTGCTAAAATAATGGATTGGTTGTTTAACTGTATATTGCCCCCTGCGGAAAATTTTGCCCAACTTGCGCAAGCCTATCAAAACCAATTGACGAAACCACAAGGGTCTTTGGGGCAATTAGAAACCTTGGCAATACGCTTATCAGCCATGCAACATACATTAACACCGGCGGTTGAAAAAGTGTTTGTCAGCATTTTTGCCGCAGATCACGGCATCGCCGCAGAAGAGGTGTCGGCTTTTCCCCAGGCCGTTACTGTCGCGATGGTGAAAAACTTTGCCGCCGGCGGCGCGGCGGTAAATGTACTCAGCCGTTATTTACAGGCTGAATTTGAAGTTGTGGATGTGGGATTGTTAGACACTTTATCGTTAGCAACAGTGCGCATTGATAAAACCGCCTGCGGTACGAAAAATTTTTCTCAGCAACCTGCGATGACCATCGCGCAACTGCACCATGCGTTAAATGCCGGTAAAGCGGCTGTACAACGCGCACTCGACAAGCAAGCGCAATTATTCATCGGCGGTGAAATGGGCATTGCCAATACGAGCAGCGCAACCGCTATTGCGTGTGCATTGTTAGGTGAAACCGCGCGTAACTTAACAGGAGCAGGAACCGGTTTAACTACACAAGCGATTGAAAAAAAAGCTAAAATTATTCAAGCTGCCTTAGATAAACATCAAGCATTATTAACACAGCCCGTGGATATTTTACAGACAGTGGGGGGGTTTGAAATTGCCGCCTTGGTGGGGGCTTATCTGTTTGCCGCTTATAATAAGCTGCCGGTATTGGTTGATGGCTTTATTGCTACCGTTGCTGCATTAGTTGCGATTAAAATAAACCCAGCGGCGCAAGCATGGTTTATCTATGCGCATCAATCCAACGAACAAGGGCATCGAAAAATTTTACAGGCTATCAATGCTCAGCCGCTATTAAATTTATCTTTACGGCTCGGCGAAGCCAGCGGAGCTTTAGTGGCGGTACCATTATTACAAATGGCCTGCCGATTACAAACGCAAATGGCAACTTTTGCACAAGCGCATATTACAACAACTTAAAAAACCTGCGTATTATTTAGGAGAGGACACAACAAATGTTAGGACATTTAGAAAGCTATAATAAAGACGTACAAACCGGCGTTATTAAAGCGGATGACAAATTTTTTGAGTTTTACATTGACGTATGGACATCAGAAACCCCGCCCAAAGCAGGTGATGATGTAGACTTTTTACTTGAAAATGGCGTTGTAACCGATGTAGGGTTGCGCGGTGCGTATATCAAAGACATGCGTCCGGTCAAGTGGCGTATATTAGCAGGTGTGTTAGGCTTTTTAGTTGGCTGGCTGGGCATACACCGCTTTTATTTAGGCTTTTACAGTATCGGCATAGCACAAATTCTCTTCACTACCATTACTATGATGCTAGGGTTTGGCGTAGGGCTAGGCGTTGTGTGGGGATTTATGGAAGGTTTTTTACTCTTAACCGGACATCTGCACAAAGACGCAAAAGGACGCTTACTGAAATAATTTTTTTACCCCCCTTGCCTAATTCAAGGGGATGGAAACAACTTAAACCTCTTTAAAATTCAAGGCGTTGAATGATGGACTGGCTCAGCGAATTACTTAGCGCAAATCAGTTTTTGCCGCATCGTTTTTGTGTGGCAAATTCTCCGACATTATTAGCAATTTCCATTTTCAGTAACCTACTGATTTTTCTTTCTTATTTCTCTATCCCCCTCGCGCTGATTTATTACCTTCAACAACGCAAAGATTTACACCTCCGCTTAACAGTTTGGCTATTTGCCGGCTTCATCTTAGCCTGTGGCGCAACCCATTTACTGCACGTTATTACTTATTGGCGACCTTGGTATCATCTACAAGCCCTACTTGACCTTAGCACTGGGTTAATTTCTGTGTACACCGCCATTCACCTCTACAAACTGATTCCACAATGGCTAGACTTGCCCAGTCATTCCCAGTTACTGGTACTCAATCAACAACTACAACATGAAATCGCAGAAAATCAGCGCATCAATGAAGCATTACGCCATAGCGAACATCGCTTTAAAACCATTTTTGAAACCGCGCCGCTAGGCATTGCGATTATTAACTCAATAACCGGTGATATCGATGAAGTGAATGCCCGATATGCTGATATTGTTGGTTTAACCATCGAAAAAATGAAAACTATCAACTGGATGGAAATCACCCATCCTGATGATATTCAAGAAGATTTAGCCAATATGGCGTTGCTAAACAGCCATCAAATTAGCAGTTTTAAAATGGAAAAACGCTACATTCACGCCGACAAATCCATTGTTTGGGTGATTATTTCAGTGGTGCCATTTGAAATGCTTAACAAAACTCAACCCCATCATTTGTGCATGGTGGAAGATATTAGTGAACGCAAACAAGTTGAACAGGTGTTATACAAAAAAAGCCAAGCATTACAACGCTCGAATACGGATTTAGAACAATTCGCTTACAGTGTATCCCATGATATGCGTCAGCCGCTGCGTTCGGTAAGTTGTCATTTACAATTAATTGAACGCGAACTTAAAGGCACGTTAAGCGAAGATTGTCAGATTAATTTTAACTTTGCTCTTGAAGGAGCAAAACGCATGGATGCTATGATTGTATCGCTGCTGGAATATTCGCGCGTAGGGCGTAAATCCGAAACGAAAACCTATCTGGAAACCCGTGCCGTCTTAGCAGAAACTTTAGATTTTTTAGCGTCAAGTATCGAAGAAGCCGGTGCGATTATCACCATTCGTGGCGATTGGATTCCTATGCTTGCCAGCCGTGACGAGTTATGTCGATTATTTCTTAACTTAATTGCCAATGCGGTTAAATATCGCCACGACAGCAAACCGCCGCATATTCAAATTATTGCCAAAGTGACACCGCAACAAACATGGCAAGTCACCGTCCGCGATGACGGCATTGGCATTGCCAGCGAGCAAATTCCGCGTTTATTTCAGTTTTTCAGCCGTCTGCAATCGCGTAACCGTTTTGAAGGAACCGGCATGGGGCTGGCATTATGCCGACGGATTATTGAACACCATCAAGGAAGCATCTGGGTAGAATCTGCGGGCTTAAATCAAGGCAGCGATTTTATCTTTACCTTGCCCATTTATGCGGCTTTAGATGAACAACCCGCGCTATAAAGTTGAAATTTATCCAATTATTACTATGCTTGGTAACAGTCGTTACTTAAAAAATAGTCGCACAGCCTATTGTAAACCTAGCTGCTATTTTTTTACCCGGTAGCATTACCATTTAATTAACACACTGTATTTTAAAGTGAATTTAAGAGGCTCATAACATGGCATCCACATTCGGTGATTACGTTCTCGGTTTATATGCCGCAATTTACAAACGAGCTCCTGACAAAGTCGGTTACGAATACTGGGCAAAAACCTCGGATTTAAACGCGGTTGCTGCTGCTTTTGCCAAACATCCACAATGGGCTACAGATTTTCCCAGCAACTTAAGCGACGCGGCGTATGTGGATAAAATTTATACGAATATTTTAGGGATTCAAGGCGATAGTGGTGGACGCGCCTATTGGACGGATTTAATCTCGCGCAATGTCTTATCACGCAGCAGTATGGTGGCAGGTTTTGTGCAAGCGGTGTTGGATTTTAATCCTACCAGTGGTGTGGTAGGAACAGACTTATTAGCCGCTACTTTCGCCGCCAACACATTGGGTTATAAAATCAGCTTTAGTAAAGCGTGGTTAAATAGCTCCAAAGCCGTGGCATCAGGTGTTGACACTGTCGGGACAGCGGCATATCAGGAATCAATTGATATGCTAAATTCGGTAAAAGATGAAACCACCTTAACCATTGCCACAAATTCTTTAAATAACAGCACCTTCGTCTTAACTGCCGGAACCGATAATATTATTGGCAGCAATTTTTCTGATTTAATTGTCGGAGATTTTAATCCCAACATCAACAATATTAATATTTCCGACCAAATCAACGGCAGTGCCGGCGTTGATACCCTAAAAATGTACAGCGCAGCAACCACGGCAGCTTTACCACTGTCTATTTTAAACGTTGAAGTATTACAATTTGTCAGCCCCAGCATTGCCGCAGGGGTTACATTAGACACCACTAAAATCAACGGCTTAACCAAAGTTGAAATCACCGAGGCGAACAGTAATATCGCCACTTCGACAGCATTGCCAGTGATAAAAACCGGCAATGGCGTTGGTTTGCAACTGTCAACTGCGACCAATACCACCGCTCCCGGTGAAGTATGGGAAACCTCGGCGACGGATAGCAGTTTAGAATTAACCCTTAATGGCTTTGGACGCGCTCAAGACCCGAATGCCACACTGTTATTAGCCAACGAAACCGCCACCACGTTAACCCTTAACTCGATTGGCGGTTTTAATGGTATTACCTTGGTGAGCACGAATACGTTGGCTAACGATATTATCAAAGGCAGCAAGGACTTACGCTTAACCCAAACCCCCGCTATGAGTTTAAAAAGTGTTGATGCCAGCCAAGCCACCGGCAATTTACAGATTGATTTAAGTGCCGGTAATCAAATCAGCAGTGATTTTACGTTTAAAGGCGGAGTTGGCAATGACAAATTAGTGCTATCCGGAACACAACTAAGCAGTTTAACCGCCGCGACCCAACTGAATGCCGGAGAGGGCGCATTCGATGTCTTACAGTTAAGCGATAGCAACTTTACTCCGGCGGTCTCTAGCATATTAAATGCAATGCTCGGCTTTGAATGGCTGTCATTAGCTTCGGTCAGCAAAATCACTCTCGATGTCAGCACCTTAAGCACTATTAAAAACATCGGTATTGCTGCCACTGCCAATACAGTCACTATCAGTGGTGCAAGTGCCAGCAATAATTTTTTAATTGATAACAGCCAAGCCCACGATACGCTTATTATTGGCAACCAGACTGGACAAACTGCGGCGACAATTACTTTAGATAACGGCTCCGGCGTTCGTGTCGGAACTGCCGCTCTGACGGTCAACGTTGCCAATGCTATCAACTTAAACTCCACCGGCATAGTCACCAAAACCGGTGGAGCCAATAGCGTTACCACATTAACAGTCGTGGATAATGCAACAGTCACCATTGGCGGCGATACGGATTTAACCCTGTCTAAAATCAGCGTTCCAACCAGCGGGGTAAAAGTGGATGCGAGTAAATTTAAAGCTAATTTAATGCTGGAAAGTAGCGATAAAGTCGATACTTTAATTGGTGGCAGTGGTAACGATACCCTGTCCGGCGGCTTAGGCGCAGACTCCTTAACCGGCGGCGGCGGTGCCGATAGTTTTGTAATAAAACCCACCGTTGCTACTGGCGCGGGCGACTCTATCACTGACTTTAGCAGTGGCACAGACCGTTTAGTGTTAAAAAAAGTCGATTTCACCACCTTAGCCTCCTCAATTGGCACAGGCTTTTCAACTGCCACTGATTTTGTCACCCTTGCAGGCGGCGTGGCGACTGCCGCCACCGACAGAATTATTTTTGACCCCACCAGTAAAACCGTCTACTACGACAGCGACGGCTCCGGCTCAACCGCTGCGGTGGCAATTGTCACCTTAGTAGGACAAACAGTAACCGCCAGTGATTTTATGATTACAGCCTAAAGTGATGTGAAATACAGGTCAGTTCATATTATGATTGCCTGTATTTCGTTGCCCTGAAAACCTCAGTCATCCATCACATCAGGAGTTGTTATGTCTAGGTGGTTATTATTTATCCCCCTTATTTTATTTATCGTACTAGGCATTTTCTTATACCGTGGTTTAAGCATTGACCCTACCGCATTACCCTCTGCCTTGTTAAATCAGCCGTTTCCTGAATTTAAACTCAACGATGTTAAACAACCGGACAAACTCATCACCAAAGCCGATTTTATCGGCAAACCGGTGTTAGTAAATGTGTGGGCAACGTGGTGTCCTTCCTGCCGCGAAGAGCATCAGCAATTATTAAAAATTGCCCAACAACACAAAATCGACCTGATTGGTTTAAATTACAAAGACCAACGCGATTTAGCGGTGCAATGGCTACAACAATTAGGCGACCCGTATCGGTTAGTCATTAATGATGCGCAAGGGATGCTGGGGCTAGATTTAGGCGTGTATGGTGCGCCTGAGACCTATCTTATTGATAAAAAAGGTATTATTCGTCATCGTCATGTCGGTGTCATCACCGAACAAGATTGGCAAACCATCCAAGGAATGTTGCATGACTAAGTTAATAATACAGCTAATCGCTTGTTTCTTAAGCTTATTTATCACCACTGCATTCGCGGCGATTGATACTTACCAATTTAAAGATGCCGATAAACAAGCGCGGTTTCAAAAACTGACCAACGAATTGCGTTGTCCGAAATGTCAAAATCAAAATTTAGCCGATTCAAATGCAGAAATTGCCAGCGATTTACGCGCCAAAATTCATCAAATGTTGGAAGCGGAACAATCGGATGAGGCGATTATTACCTATATGTTGGCACGTTACGGCGAGTTTGTGTTGTATCAGCCGCGCTTATCCAAACAAACGCTGTTACTGTGGACGGCTCCGGCGTTGTTATTGCTGATTGGTGGCGTAGTGATTGTGTTCATTGTACGCTTTAAAAAACATAGTGTTAATAAAACCGCCGCAGAAAATCTATTAACGCCACAGCAGCAACAAAAGTTGGCAGCTTTATTAGATAACAAGCAAGGAACTTCGCAATGAACGCATTATGGTTGAGTTTAAGCGGATTATTAGGCGTTGCGCTGGCGATTATGTATTTACCACTGCTGCGTCAACGTCAGCCATTGACAACCGTCAGCCACCAGCAACATGCAATTGCCATTTTTAAAGACCGCTTAGCCGAATTGGAAAGCGAAACAACGCAAGGCACTTTGGCGGGAGAAGATTTTTTGTTGCTAAAGGCCGAGTTGGAAAAGTCGTTACTGGCGGATGTGGACAGTTTACATCCCCCCACTGAGAAGCACAGCGAAGTAACTTTACAGCATTGGTTGGTGGTAAGCGGGTTGGCGTTTTTCGTGATTCTTATTAGCTTAACCATGTATGTACAATTAGGGCGCAGCGAAGATTTTGCGCAATCGTTAGTGTTGCAAGCCAAAGCCCAGCAGCAAGCGGTCGAAGATCAAAAAGCTCAGGCGCAATTAGTAAAACTAGTAGCATTGCTAAAAACTAAAATCGCGCTACACCCGACTGATGTGGAAAAATGGCAGCTATTGGCGAGCAGTTATGCCGCCATGCAGCAATATCCACAAGCGGCACAAGTCTATCAAGCGGCAATGGTGGCGGTTGGCAAACAGCATCCACAGTATGCAGCACTAAAAGGCAGCTTGGCGCAAATGTTGTTTCAAGCGGCAGATGAGCATATTACCCCAGCGGTAGTGCAAGCGATGCAAGAAGCCTTGGCTATTGATCCACTGGAATCTTCCGCACTGCTGCTCAAGGGAATTGAAGCGTATACCCAAGGACATATTGCGCAGGCGATTGAGGCTTGGCAACAAGCCAAGCACAAGGCAAATGACAATTTAATCGCCAATTTTATTGACCCTATTATTACGCAAGCCCAAGCACAATTAGCCCAGTTACCGCCTGCCAATACAACGGTAAGTCAGGTTAACATTAACATAACAGTCAGTTTAGATAATCGTTTGAAAAATAAGCTAAATCCTGAGCAAACTGTATTTGTATTTGCACGCGCCGTAGGCGGAAAAATGCCGTTGGCGATAGAAAAACTACAAGTAAAAGATTTACCCCGCACGGTGGTTTTAGATGATAGCAAAGCGGCGATGCCAACTGTAAAACTGTCATCCGTACAAGCCGCTCAAGTGACTGCGAGAGTGTCGCTGTCAGGACAAGCGCGAGAAGCGTCTGGGGATTGGTTTGCTCCCCCTATTCAAGTACCAGTGACTAAAGGCGGTAGCACAGTCAACTTATTGATTAATCAACAAGTTCCATAAAACTCTTTACCCCCCCTGTTCCAGCTTACAACATATTAAGCTTGACCACATGTTGGACATCGGGGGTTTTTTTTCAAGCGCATAGTACGAATATCCATACTCAAACCATCAATCACTAATAACCGGTCGTTTAAAATTTCGCCACAAGCAAGAATAATTTTCATCGCTTCCAGGGCTTGTAAGCTTCCAACAATCCCAGTAATCGGCGCAATAACGCCATTAGTCGCACAGTTTTGTAACTCCTCACCGCTACTTTGGTATAGGCAGTTATAACATGCACTGTCACTGTGCCAATTAAATACACTCACCTGCCCTTCAAAGCGAATCGCCGCCCCTGAAACGAGCGGCGTTTTTTGCCGCACACACGCCGAATTAATCGCAAAACGACTGGCAAAATTATCGCTGCAATCCAGCACCACATCGGCATTTTTCACTTCTGTTTCAAGCCTTTCACCACTTAAGCGTTGTTTAACGGCAATGACTTTCACATCGGGATTTAAATTTTTCAGGGTTTGTTCAGTTGAAATTACTTTATCCATCCCTATATCGGCTGTGTGATGTGCAATTTGTCTTTGTAAATTGGAAAGATCAACTTCGTCATCATCGTAAAGGGTAATGTTACCAACACCGGCGGCGGCTAAATATATTGCAGCGGGCGAACCTAGCCCCCCCGCCCCGATGATTAACACCTTGGCGGCGAGCAATTGCTGTTGCCCTGCAATCTCAATTTGCGGCAGCATAATTTGTCGGCTATAGCGAAGAAGTTGATTGTCATTCATTGTTTAAACTTTCCGAGTTTGAATAAATGATCAGCAAAGCTTTAGATGACTGCCGATCATGAGCGATAAATTAAATGATGATGCCAAAACACTTGACAGAAAGCAAAACCTGATTATGATTAGCACTCATTACTAGCGAGTGCTAATCAATATTTAACTTTAAATATATTTTTACTAAGGAGACATGAATGAAAATACGTCCATTACACGATAGAGTCGTTGTGAAACGTGTGGCTGAAGAAACTGTAACCGCAGGTGGCATTGTATTGCCCGGTTCTGCGGCAGAAAAACCCAGCCAAGGTGAAGTGATTGCAGTTGGCAACGGTAAACCGTTAGATAACGGCACTATCCGCGCTTTAGACCTTAAAGTGGGTGATAAAGTGTTATTTGGAAAATACTCAGGCAGTGAAGTCAAAGTTGATGGCGAAGAGTTAGTCGTGATGCGTGAAGATGACATCATGGGCGTGTTAGCTTAATCGCGCAATTTATCCCTTTGTGTAATCATTTAACAGTTTAAATTTAGGAAAAAAAATGGCAGCAAAAGACGTATTATTTGGTGATGACGCGCGTAGCCGCATGGTGAAAGGCGTAAACATTTTAGCAAACGCAGTAAAAGTCACTTTAGGCCCTAAAGGTCGTAACGCAGTTTTAGATAAAAGCTTCGGCGCACCCACCATTACAAAAGACGGTGTATCTGTCGCGAAAGAAATCGAATTGAAAGACAAATTCGAGAACATGGGCGCACAGATGGTCAAAGAAGTGGCTTCTAAAACTTCTGATGTTGCCGGCGACGGTACTACTACTGCAACAGTTTTGGCGCAATCTATCGTTAATGAAGGTTTAAAATCAGTGGCGGCGGGTATGAATCCAATGGATTTAAAACGCGGTATTGATTTGGCAGTTGCAAAAGCAGTTGAGTCTATCGTAGCCGCAGCGATTCCTTGCACAGACAGCAAAGCGATTGCCCAAGTAGGCGCAATTTCTGCAAACTCTGACCAAGCAGTGGGTAAAATCATTGCTGATGCGATGGAAAAAGTCGGCAAAGAAGGCGTTATCACCGTTGAAGAAGGCACGGGCTTAGACAATTCTTTAGACGTGGTTGAAGGTATGCAGTTTGACCGTGGCTATTTGTCACCTTATTTCATCAACAATCAACAAAGCATGTCAGTTGAATTGGACAATCCATTCATCTTAATTCACGATAAAAAAATCTCGAATATCCGCGACATG
>JACCEE011342029.1_pt1 | contig 11672 bp, 18 predicted proteins | sample 7449931 | NCBI WGS metagenome assembly JACCEE01 (sample SAMN15323457, study PRJNA562643) | freshwater metagenome | isolation source: river surface water | place: USA:Blue River Watershed | collected 2017-08-19 | reverse complement strand
TGTGCTGCCTTGTCCGCTAGTTCTTGAACTGCGTCAACTGGTACTAACTTTTCTTTGTCTTTTTTGGTCATATGATCCTCTGTTGAATGATGTAGATATTTAGAAGCTATACAGAGCCTCGAAATATTTTTCATCTACCTCAAGTATAGCACAAGAGTATCATTTTGTCAATTAAAAAAGCGCCCTAAGGCGCTTTTTGTATTCCATTTTTAGCTTAGTAAGATAAGGTAATTGAGTTGATATTACCTGCTGTCCAGTTAGTAATATTGACTCTGATCCATACATACTTGCCGTTTAGATTGGTGTATCCGCTTTGACGAGGGATAGTAGTACTAGGTGAGGTAGGAATCATATCAACTGTGAACCAGTCATAAACGCCTGGTGTTGTTGCTAGACTTGCCTGAATACTGATATCTGCTGAGAATGTGTTTTGTAAATCCCAAGCGACTGTTTGTAGGTCTTTGCCTGCTACATAGTATGATGCGGCTGGTTGTCTATCGCTGACAAAGCTAACCGAACCAGTTGCTGGGCCAGCACGTGTTGGTACCATTGTGATTACGGTTGCTTGTGCCATGATTACGCCTTCATTACTTCAACAACAGCGCCTGCGCCAACTAACTCTTGTGCTACTTGCTCTAGTGCCGCTTCTACTTCTGGCGTAACTGCCGAAGTTTGGTCAGCCGCTTCGTCTTTGACTAGCTGACTGATTTTGATGACGATTACGTCCTCTACGATTTTTGCCATGAAATGCTCCTTGATGGAGTATTTATCATGGCTGGACTGTATCTGTAGTTTCTTGACGACACTCAAAGCACTTGCCGAAGTACTTCTGGTCGAACATTAGTAGCAGGATTGTCTGATGACCTTCATCGTCATATTCAATGAAATGACTTGCTTGTAGATATTCAGTATGCCACCAGCGAGGCTTGTTGGTGTTCTTGAGCCATTCTACAAATGCGTAGCTAGGAAATACAATGCCCTTGTATGTGTCTAAGAAGTCAAGCATATTTGCTTTGAATGGATCGGCGGTCTTTTTGTTCTTGAAGTAGATTCTGTACTTGTGCTTTGGTGGATTCTTGAAGAATCTGACTTCACGAGGCAAGGATGCGTCACACTCAACTACTTCTGTGATTTGTATTCCTAAGTCCTCGAACTTGCGTACCAGTTTCAAGTCTGTGATGTAGGCCGCACCTTGATGCCTGCCTACTGTTATCATTACCTTGTTGTCTTTTTTCTTTGATGCTCTGGGCGCATATGTTCGCTTGAATTTGAAGAAAGCGTCCATCTGGTCCCAGTCGATTGAGTCAATCTCGGCCTGTAATTGTTTAGCGTCTACAGTACTTCGATACCATTGTCGCACCTCAGTCATGTGATGCTTTAGCTGATCCGATGAGTAGCAATAGGCTGTTCTGCCTGCCATAGACAGACGAAACGACACTCGATAAGTGAAGCGACCGTAGAATAAGTCGCTTCGCTTTATTACTTTGTAGCCGCTCTTAGACATTCACCGGCTCTTGTGTGAGAACAACAAATTCTACTCGGTCATCAGTCATACGAGCTTCTAGTGTTGCTGTCTTGAGGCGTTCGAACAGAATCTTCTTAGACAGCGGCACACGAATCAACTCGTCAATCTTACGAGCGAGTGGACGAGCACCCATCTTTTCATCGTAGCCGTTCTTAGCTAAGTGTTCGATAACATCTTCGCCTAAGTTGAGTGTGATAGCATGATTGTTGAACAAGGATGTCTTTAGTTCATTGACAAACTTAGCAACAACTTTCTTGATTGATAGGTCATCTAGCTTCTTGAACTTGACAATCTGATCGATACGGTTGCGTAGTTCAGGCTTGAAGAACTCTTTGAGTGCTTTATCATCTTCTCCGTCTTTGCTTTGCTTGCCGAATCCGATGTTGTTGCGCTCACTGTCTGCCGCACCTAGGTTAGAAGTCATGATAATGATTGTGTTCTTAGCATTGACTACTTTGCCGTTAGTGCCTGTCAACTTGCCTTCGTCTAGTAGTTGTAAGAACAAGTTGTACACATCAGGGTGTGCTTTCTCTACTTCATCAAACAACAAGATAGAGTAGGGGTTCTTTGACAAGTCATTGATAATCTTGCCGCCGCCTAGATTGCCTTCATCGAAGCCTACATAACCTGGAGGCGCACCGATAAGTGATGCGACACTATGCTTCTCTTGATACTCGGACATATCATACTTGTGTAGAGGCATGTCTAAGTGTTGTGATAGTAAGCGGGCAAGTTCAGTCTTACCAGTGCCAGTTGGGCCTAGGAAGAGGAATGATGCCATAGGCTTCTTCTCGTTAGCAATGCCTGCGTATGATACATAGATGCGATCAAGCACTTCATTGACTGTTGTATCTTGACCATACAACTTAGACTTGACGTTGGCTTCAAGTTCAACTAAGCGGTCGGTCTTGTCTGTGTCCATCTTGTCAACAGGCACACCGCACAACTTAGTAACTTGTTGCTTGATGTTCTCTGCGGAGATAACAGCACCAGTAGCATTAGCTACACGTTGAACCGCACAAGCGGCGTCAAGTAAGTCGATTGACTTGTCAGGGTTCTTGCGGTCATGAATGTATCGACCACTCATTTCAACTGCGGTCTTGATAGCAGTCTCGTCGATAACAACATTATGAAACTCATTGAGGCGCTGAGAGATACCAGCAAGAATCTTTTCAGTAGTCTCAGGGTTAGGTTCATCGATATCTAGCTTATAGAATCGGCGCATGAGTGCGCGGTCTTTCTCAAACGATTCGTAGTACTCTTCCCAGGTTGTGCTTGCGATAATCTTGACGTTGCCCTTAGTGATTAGGGGCTTGATCATGTTAGCAAAGTCCATGGATGAGTTAGAGCCGCTACCTGCGCCGCGCATTGTATGCGCCTCATCGATAAACAACACTGTCTTTTCTTTTGCGGCTAGTGCTTCGAACACATGCTTGACTTTTTCTTCAAAGTCGCCTCGATACTTAGAGCCGGCAAGTAAGGAGCCGATCTCTAGTGAATAGACTTCATGACCTTTCAAGAATTCAGGTACCATGTCGTCAGCAATGCGCTGTGCTAAGCCCTCAGCAATAGCAGTCTTACCTACACCGGCATCACCTACCATCAGTACGTTTGCTTTGAACTTCTTAGCAAGCACTGTGACTAGGTCTTCAACTTCACGATCACGGCCGATCATAGGCTCAAGTTTGCCACTACGAGCCCGCTTAGTCAAGTCAGTAGTATGCTCTTCTAAGATTTCATTTGCGGTTGCTGTGTCCATCTTAGCGACTGCGTTGTGAACTTTCTGTGCTTTCTTCCAGTAGGTCATAAACTCAGCACGAGTAACACCATACTTGATTAAGAAGTACGAAGCATGTGAGTTAGTTTCAAGTAGGATGCTCAAGTAAAGGTCAGTAATGTCCATCTGACGACGACCAGAGAAGATTGCTTGAGCAACAGCACGATTGAACATACGCTCTAAGGCTGCGGTCTTGCGTGGGTGTGGCTGACGACCGTTCTCGTCAGGTAGCATATGAATACCTTGAAGATTCAATACATAAGTGCCTACATCACTGACCATAGAATCAGTATCTACACCAAATTCGTTCAGGTGATTTCTGAAGGGCTCGTATGTAATCATGCTCAATAGCACGTGCTCTAAGGTAACATAGCCATGTTTATGTTCCTGAGCAATCTGTGCGGCATGCTCAATGATTTGTTGAATCTCTGGGTTATTGGTCATTGTTTTCCTTTGTTGCGTTCTTGTTCTAACAGAGAAGTTAGCTCTGAACTAATTGTATCAGGCATTAGAGCTTCAATCAATAGAAATTGGTTGCCCTTCATAGTGGAATGAACCAGACCATGACCAGCCATACGCATTGTTGAACCTGGCTTGAGTTTAGGTGGGATATTAACATCCATTTCAGTACCCCAGATAGTTTTGAATCTGACGGATGTGCCAAGTAGTAAGTCATAGATTGATACTTCTATTTTGGAATACAAGTCTAAGCCGCGGCGCTCGTATGTTTGATGTGGTAGAATGCGGAATTCAACCTGTAGAACACCATCAGTCATCAAGCCATCATAGCGAATACGCTGACCATGTTCGACTGATTGTGGTACTTTGATTTGGAATGTTTTGACGCCGTGTGGTGTTCCAACTTGAATAGTCTCCGTAGAACCACGTGCTACTTGTTCAAGTGTAACTGCTACCGCTACTGTGTAGATACGCTGTTGTTGCTGGTGCTGTCTATGAAAGTGTTGAAATATGTCATCGAATGGATTGCCACCACCAAAGTTGAAATGGAAGCCGCCACCGCCAAATGGATTACTATCACCGAATGGGTTAGGATTGTCGTGCTGTTGCTTGAGGTGGGGGTCGCTTAGATTGCGATATGCCTCTTCAACTTTTTGAAAGTCCTCTTTATTGCCGCCACGATCAGGGTGGTGCTTAGCTGCCATCTTGCGATAGGCTTTTTTGATTTCGTCGGGGCTTGCTGAACGCTCTACCCCTAGTGTCTTATAATAGTCCATAGTTGTAAAGTATAACACCTCCGAAGAGGTGCGTCAAGTTTATTGGGTATATTTATTTATTCTTTGAGTTTAAAGATCCCATCTTCTGTTAGACCATTTTTTAACTATATCATAATCTATTCCTGTTTCGATGGAGATATTTTTGAGAGTCTTACCTAGTGACTTCATTTCTATGATTTGATCGTACTGTTCTTTAGATAATGACCTTCTTGTCATAGCTCTCTTGATTATCTGCTCTTCTGACCACTTGACCCATGGTTTTTTCATGCCCGTATGAGATGCTGATATTAATGACTTTGAATCTTCTCTATGCTTCTTTCCCAGCATACGAACATAATTTTTAGGAATTCCTTTTAACTTTTCGCTTCTTGCTTTATTTGACTCATCTGACATTATAATGCCGTTGTTACCATCGCCGCCTTTGGTGGAATTGTAGCCAGAAAAATACGTATCAAAAACCTCTATGTGGTGAATTTCTCTGTGCTTGGCTGTTTCGGCAGAATCAACATTTTCAACAATCTCAATAGTCCACACTTCTCTTCCATGTTTTCTTATGGAGTTGTAAAATTTAGTATTCACGTTGATACCATTATATGCTCTCTTTATGTGCTGTTCCCAACGTTTTTCTATACTATGCTTTGTGTATCCAACGTATGATTTACCGGTAATGCTGTTAGTTATCTTATAAATTATATACGTCATTCAAATACTTATCGAACTACCGAGTAAGCATATAAATTTTACCAGTTACGACAGCTCCAGTATTTTGCTTTGGTACGAGGCCCAGGATTGGCGCAGTTATGTCTGGCACGAAAACTTTTTCTCCTAGCTGGATCTGATTTTTTTATCCGCATATTTTTGTCGCCAAAGTTTACTTTCTTAACATTGCCTGTTGATGGGTCTTTCACAAACACATGAAACTTTTTAGGACCGTTAGAGCTACGAACGGGCTTGCCTAATTGAACTTTACGGCCTTGATACTCGGCTTCGTTTAACTGTTCTTCGTCATACCATAAGTCGCCGTATGCTTCGTAGAATTCATCACCATCGTATGTTTCTTCAAGCATACTCTCTTCTAAACGACCAGCATCTTGAGCCGCCTGACGTACACCTGATAGTACCTTTGGCTCTCGGTGATACTCTTTTACTTTATCTGCTATCCAACTCTTATCACGTAGTTGTGCTACAGTAGCAGTTGGGTATGTTTTCTTGATCCAATTTATAATCTCGGCGCTAAGCTCGACTGGATAATCAACTTCATTTGAGTCTTCCGCCACACCTTGCTCGTCATCTTTTATACCATAACCGCCTCGACTACCTTGGCTACGTTCTTGCCAAATCATAAATGCTTTGTTTGGGTGTTTCTTATTTAGGTTATACGCAACACCGTGTGCTTTCGCCATGTCATCTGTTTTATAGATAGGGCCACCAACCCAATCGAATTGATCTTTTGGATTACATTGATATACTTCATATTCGTAATCTCTATCGTCGCCATCATTGCTGCCAGGTGGGGCAAACTCGTTTAATGAGCCTTCCGCCACGCCTTCATTTGCCGCATCTTTGAAATTCTTAGCAGTAGGTGCGCCTTTGCTACCAGGCTTGCGCATACGCTCACCGCTGCCGTTCTTGATGCGCTTACGCTTAGCATGAATGTTAGCCCATAAGCCTTTGCCTTCTGTTACGATTTCATTGATTCTCATAGTTATGCCTTACCTGAAATCTTCTCTTGTGAGCGACCGTATGCAGCTACACCAAGTACAGCACCCATAGCAATGTGATAGAGGCCAGCACCTTGTAGGGTTAGTGGCATCCACTGTGATGTGACTTGACCACCGTGTAAGGCTTGTAAGATACTCCACAAGATAGGGAATAGAACGAAGTCACAGAAACAGGTAGTCATGTAAATGAACGCCATCATTGGGCGCCACTTAGAGTTGATGAATTCGCCAAACTTGTCGTTAGTCTTAACTAAGACTTTAGCGCCTTCTTGCATAGCACCACCACTACTTTGAATTAGTTTGCTCTGGTCTTGCTGAGCACTATATGTATCACGACCGGTAGCTGGTGCTTGACCGAACTTACTGCCTTGTGGGATAGCGTCAACTGATTTGTCAGCGGCTAGTTGTGCCCATGTTTCATCGCACTTAGCTAGTGGTTGAATCTCGTCTGATTTTTGTGGTAGTAGAGTTGCCATTGTTATTCCTTAAATTAATCCTGCTTGACGCTTGATAGCTAAGATGTGGGCGTCTTGTGTTTGTTGAGGCGTTGTCATTGCTACACCTGCGATTTGCTTCCACTCGTTTAGAGCTTCTTCACCTGACTCATCAGGGTGTGCTTCACGATATTCGTGTGGACTTGTTTCTAATGCCGCTCTGATAGCGTCAACAGTAGGTTCGACTTGTTTATCTTTTACTTTGATTGTCCAGTCAGCTAGTTTAAATGATGTAAGAGTTTCTAGGTCTTCGATCATTTCAATGATTTGCTCTGGTGATTTCTGACGGCGATTGATTTCAACGAAAACTAAGTAGCGATTCTTCTTTACTTCGCCTGTACTAGTGTCGGCGTCAATGACCCAATCGTAGCCACTCTCGAACCACTCACATAAGTCGTCTGCTTGTAACTTGCCTTTAGTGGCAAAGTCAATAGTAATGATATCGTCATCTGTGCCGATAGCACTCTTGTATCTGTCAATATTGACTGCGGGATATACATGACCTACCATGTCTTGATGATTTAAACTTTCATTCAACTGCTTCATAGTAGTTCCTTACATTGGCATGCCGCCAGGTGCTGGAGGTGGTAGGCCGCCGCTCATGCCCATATCCATACCAGAGCCGGCGCCTTCTTGTTCTTTGACATCTGCCTCGTCATAGTCCTTAGCGTATGCATCATCTAAGTCCTCGAGGTCAATACTCTGGTCAGCGATATCAACACTGCCCTCACGAATGTCGTTCATTAGGTCTTTAGGCATAATGATGTTGACTAACCAGATAGAGCGATCTACCATCTTAGGATAGTGTGTGCCTGGTTGATAGTCGTCTTGACTTTCAATCTTGATAGGCATCTTGATTTTAGTCTTTTTGAACTTGACTTCGCAACCTAAGGTTAGCAAACGCTTGCCCGCACGTGGGTCAGGCATCAAGCCTTCTGGCCACATGAATGTAGCACTGACTGAATAGCGACCTACTTCAGGGCCATCAACTAGTTCGCCTAGTTTCCAGTTTTTATATGCGTATATATTGGCATCATCTAGGACACGCTCATAGTCCATCAGGGTGGCCATGGTGCCATCTGAGGTCATGATGCCCTTGATGTTTTTGGTAATTGCTGTCCACTCAGGAGTGTCCAAGAATGTTGTTTTCTTTGTCATAGTCTTGTATTTATCATTGGCCGACAGGCTTCTGTCTGTTTTAGATGCCATTGCGTTTCGAGTACAGCCTAATATTTATGCTTTCTTTCATCTTTATGAGCGTGTGTGTTTCACATAGATGGTGGCTGTAAATAATTATGTGTTCTAGAGGAGGTCTCAATGAACCACACAACTAACATAAGGGAGTTAAAGTTGTCAAGAAAATCAAGTGGCGCTAAGCGCAAAGAACAAGAATACTATCCATCACGCAGTCAATCACGTAATCAGTATGTAGAAGAATCAAACACGATAAACTTTAACCCGCAGAAACAAAGAAAACCCGTCCACCTAGTCCCCAAAACTATCAACCAAGAAGATTATATCCTGGCCCTCACGGATCGTAATACGGATGTGGTGGCAGTTAGTGGGCCAGCTGGCACCGGTAAGACATATCTAGCTATGCTTGCCGCTATTCAAGCCTATCGCAATAAAGAGTGTGAGCGCATTGTCTTAACTCGTCCTGCGGTCGGTGTTGATGACGAGAAACACGGTTTTCTACCTGGTGACCTGAATCAAAAGATGGAGCCTTGGACACGACCTCTCTTGGACGTCTTACGTGAATTCTATAACGTCAAAGAAATCGAGCACATGATTGCCGAGCAAATCATAGAGATTGCACCGTTAGCGTTCATGAGAGGTCGTACCTTTAAACACGCATGGATCATCTCCGATGAGATGCAAAATGCTACGCCTAGTCAAATGAAGATGCTACTAACACGTATCGGTGTTGGCAGTAAAGTGGTCATTACCGGTGACGTTGAACAGGGTGACCGTAAGACTAAGGACAATGGCTTAATTGACCTAGAGGAACGTCTAGCCAAGTGCCCGATTCCAGGCATGGAGTTCTGTAAGTTTGATGCTCGTGACGTACAGCGTCACTCTATCATCGAACACGTACTGAAAACATACAGTAAGTAAAAAAGAAGGGAGCTTAATGCTCCCTCTTCTTATTGGCCGGTTATTATGTGGTAGATTTGTTTCCAGTCTTTAGCTAGAGGAATATCACCAAAGTAGTCCATATTATGTCCATGTTCTACTAGAATGGGTCTGAGCCCAAGACGCTTTCCAACTTCTGCGTTCTTAATCTTGTCCTCGATCCAGTAGCACTCACTATCTTTGTATGGTAGCAATGCTTCGTCTTTATCAGCGCCAGTGTCTAAGCATACGATTTCCTCGAATACTGTTTCACCAAATAACTTCTCTAGATTCATCTTTCGCAGGCGCTGAGCGTTGCGATCAAGACTTAAGGATGTGATGCAATGAAACACATACCCATGCTCTTCGTGTAGCTTACGAACATAGTGAATAGCATCACGTAGAGGAGGTAGGAAGCCAATAGCGGCCGACTCATTGAAAGTCTTAATCATTCTAACTGCTACCTCACCATCAATGCCATAGCGTGTATGAATGTTGTACTTAAATTCCATACCTGGAACTTTGTAGTGACCACGTTCATTCATCCAACAGTTGAAGGCAAATTCCCAGTTCAATAATACACCGTCAGCATCCACTAAGATTAGATTATTCATCGTTGTTCTCTGGTTCAGATTTTTGTACACGTTCCATAGTCTCGATTAGACTAGGATACACTTCCTTATAATACGCATTGAGTTTTTCAAAGTCAGTGTCCTGAACTTTTCCCTCAATAACGCATTTTACTACTTTCTTGTCCTTGTAGTCAACAATGACATTAACCGTTTGTAGATCACGAGGCTTGACTTTCTTTGAAAAGCCTACTTGTTCGTCGATCTGTCCACCAGGCTGTCTGAGGTATGTTACTAGTAAGTATCTCATTTACATCCATCCATGTATTCGTTGAATCGATTGACTGCTTCATCAAAGTCAATGCCCCAGACTTTAGCTGTGATAATATTGTCTTGAATAGTCATGTCGAACGGGATTAGGCCATTGAATCTGAAGTCCTCCGGCACGTCCGTAGTAATAGTAAACTCGTTCAACTGCTTAGCGCGGTTGATAAAGTGATCACAGATTTCTTTGGCCGTTTCCATGATTAGGCTGCTTTCTTGGCTTCGGCGCGGGCGTTCTTCTCTGCGGTGATTTCAGCACGACGAGCTTTGATAGCTTTCGCTAGTTCACCTAAGTGCTTACGAGCGCGGGTGCCCGCGGCTGAGTTGCCTGCGTTGAACTTTGCGTTCTCTACGGTGTATGCGGCGAATTCTGTTTCGATTTGTTGTTGTGACATAGTTTTTCCTTTTAGTTGTCTACTTCCATTGCCAAGGCCTCATTGATGACCTCGAACAATTCTTCTTTGGTGGTACATAGAATCTTGCAATTCTTCCAGTCGTTGTCTGTATCACGACCACCAACTTCAATCATGAATCCGTTATCGTAGCGATTGACGGTAAATGATTCATTGACTTTACTTAGTTTGCTTAGTTTGTTGCTCATTTTATTTCCTTTATTGAGTTAGTTCTATCAAAGTGGCTGCAAGGCTTATTTCTGGGATACCCACTAATGACAAGTTTGCTAGACCATTACGAATCGTAATGATTGCTTGGTCTTTTTGTTCCTGTGTTTTGCCCCACAAGTCTAAGTTGTTGTACATCCAACGATAGATTTCTTCTAGTTGTCCGGGATTCATACTCAAGTATTGTAGTAGAATCTTGCGGCCGTCGAGAATTTTGCCTGACTTGAACAGTTGAGTTGCTTCGATTAGAGTTGAATTTTCATCACTGATACCCGCTTGTACTGCTAGTAAGGTGCCGGTAGATGAATTGTTTTGTAGTTGGTTGAGACACTTACGCAAGTCTGGATAGGTACCAGCAACATAGGAGTCAAGTGTATCTAAGTCAAACTGAATGTTCTCTGTTACGAGTACGGTTGCGGCTCGTGCTGTGAAGTCTACACGCTCTGGCTTAGAAATAATGAATGTCTCACAACGAGACTTTAGCGCAGGAATGACCTTGTGAACATAGTTACAAGTCAACATAAAACGTGCTACGTTTGCGTATTGCTCAATGAGACCACGTAATACAGCTTGTGCGGGTTGTGATAGGTAGTCTGCTTCGTCTAAGAGTACAACTTTGAATCGACCGAAGGGCATTGTCTGAACAAATGCCTCAATGCGCTCACGAATAAAGTCAACACCGTTGTCACGGGATGCGTTGATTTCTAGGATGTCGTATTCTTCTACGCCTAGTTCGTTGATTAGCACCTTTGCTAAGGTAGTCTTACCTGTGCCTGGCTCACCTGCGAACAAGACATGAGGACATGCCTGCTCTTTGATCCAGTTATTGACCAGTTGTTGTTGACGCTCATCAACGAACACATAGTCTTCTGCTTTACTTGGGCGATACTTCTCCACCCATAGTTTGTTTTTGAAACTCATCCGTGCCTCATCATTTCTACTGTGATAATCTTAGCGACTTCTTCGCCTAGTTCTTTTGAATCGTCAATGACATAAAGGTGTTCGTCTGTGCGGTCTTTGCGTTCATCATAGGTTGTGAACTCAACAGCAGTGCCACCCATAGCAGGAATGATTGACATTCTGATGCCTCTCTTGCGAATACCTTCTCGTTCTCTGACCGTAGAGATTGCTGTGCCAGATGAAGGTATGCAAATATCCTCTCCGCGTTCACATAACGCACGGTAGCGTTTTACTATCCAGTTGTCAAACCATTTCATTGTGTACTGCCTTGTATTTTGAGTGTGGGTATTGTTGCTGAAGCCACGCTAGTAGCTCAGCATCGTAGGGAAGCCGTA
>JACCEE010678550.1_pt1 | contig 11673 bp, 8 predicted proteins | sample 7449931 | NCBI WGS metagenome assembly JACCEE01 (sample SAMN15323457, study PRJNA562643) | freshwater metagenome | isolation source: river surface water | place: USA:Blue River Watershed | collected 2017-08-19 | reverse complement strand
CTGTTCTGCTGGCTCTTGGATTTACTTCTAAAACATAAACTCGATCATCTTTTATAGCAAATTGAATGTTTAAAAGTCCTAAAACTTTTAAACCAAAGGCAATTTTTTTTGTTTGTTTAGATATTTCCTCAATAATATTATTTTTTAATGAATATGGAGGAATGCAACATGCAGAATCTCCAGAATGAATTCCTGCTTCTTCAATATGTTCCATTATCCCTGCAATAAAAACATCTGTGCCATCACAAATAGCATCAACATCAACTTCAATTGCATCGTTAATGAACTTATCTATCAAAACAGGATCTTTTCCTGAAACTTTAACTGCCTCTTTTATATATTTTTTAAGATGATCTTCATCGTAAACAATTTCCATCGCTCTACCACCCAAAACATAAGAAGGCCTAATTACAATTGGAAAATTTATTTTTTTTGCGATTTCAATTGCCTCTGCCTCAGATCTTGCAAGACCACTTTCAGCTTGAAGCAATTCTTCTTTGATTACAAAATTTTTAAATTTTTCTCTATCCTCAGCAAGATCAATAGATTCAAGTTGTGTGCCTAAAATTGGAATATTATTTTCATGAATAAATTTTGCAAGTTTTAATGGAGTCTGGCCTCCAAATTGAACTATAACACCAAAAAGGGAACCGTTACTTTTTTCTTTATTAATTATTTCAATGACGTGCTCTTCAGTCAAAGGTTCAAAATACAATCTATCACTTGTATCATAATCTGTCGAAACTGTTTCGGGATTGCAGTTAATCATGATGGTCTCATAATTAATTTCTTTTAAAGCATAACTTGCTTGGCAGCAGCAGTAATCAAACTCTACTCCTTGTCCTATTCTATTTGGTCCACTTCCTAGAATAATAACTTTTTTCTTATTCGTTGGTTCAGATTCGCAACCACTCAGGTCGTTGCTTGCATAAGTGGAGTACATGTAAGGAGTTTTAGAATCAAACTCTCCAGCGCATGTATCAATTTTTTTATATATAGGATGAATTTTAAATTTATTTCTAGCAGACCTGACTTCATTACTTTTTATTTTTAAAATCTTTGCAATTTTTTTATCAGAAAAACCTATCGATTTAATATATTGAAGTTTTTCTTTATTATTTAAAACGTCCTCATCTTTAATATTATTTTCTACAATAATCAGTTGTTGAATTTGCTCTAAAAACCACTTATCTATTTTTGTCATTTCGTAAATTTCGTCGAGTCTTAAGTCTCTTCTAAAAGCCTCTGCTACATAAAGTATCTTTTGAGGAGTCCTTTCTATAAGTTTTTTTTTTAAATCTTGAAGATCTATTGCTTCATATTGATCAAAACCATCAAGTCCAATTTCCAATGAACACAATGCTTTTTGAACGGACTCTTTAAAGTTTGCTCCTATAGACATCACTTCACCAACAGATTTCATTGCTGTTCCTAATATTGCTTCGGTATTTTTGAATTTTTCAAATGCAAATCTTGGAATTTTAGTTACCACATAGTCAATTGTAGGTTCGAATGAAGCAGGTGTTGTTCCCGTGATTTCATTTTTTAATTCATCTAAAGTATAGCCAACAGCAAGTTTTGCGGCCACTTTTGCTATTGGAAATCCTGTTGCTTTAGAAGCTAATGCAGAAGATCTTGAAACTCTTGGATTCATTTCAATAATAATCATCCTTCCATTTTTTGGATTGATTGCAAATTGAACATTCGACCCTCCTGTTTCAACTCCAATTTTTCTAATACATTTAAAAGAAGCGTCTCTCATAATCTGATATTCTTTATCAGTTAATGTTAATGCCGGAGCCACAGTAATTGAGTCGCCAGTATGAATTCCCATTGGATCAACATTTTCAATTGAGCAAATAATTATGCAGTTATCATTTTTATCTCTAACTACTTCCATTTCAAACTCTTTCCACCCTAATAAAGACTCTTCAATTAGAACCTCTTTTGTTGGAGAAAGATCGAGACCATTTGCAATAATTTTTAAATATTCTTCCTCCGTATAAGCAATTCCACCACCGGATCCGCCAAGTGTAAAAGAAGGTCTAATGATTGCAGGCAGTCCAATCAATTTTAAACTTTTTTTTGCATCTTCAATTGATCTGCAAATCATAGACTTTGCACATTCAAGACCAATATCGGTCATATTTTTTTTAAACTTTTCTCGGTCCTCAGCATTCTCTATTGCCTCAGAGTTTGCTCCTATTAATTCAATATTATATTTTTTTAAAATTCCCTCTTTTTTTAGAGCCATTGCTGCATTAAGAGCAGTTTGTCCACCCATAGTTGGTAATATTGCATCGGGTTTTTCTTTTTTTATAATTTCTTCAATAATTTCAGTGGTGATGGGTTCAATATAAGTTTTATCAGCAACATCAGGATCAGTCATAATAGTTGCTGGGTTTGAATTGATTAGGATAATTCTATATCCATCAGACCTTAATGCTTTACATGCTTGCGTTCCTGAATAATCAAATTCACATGCTTGACCAATAACAATTGGTCCAGCACCTATAACTAAAATTGATTTTATATCTTTTCTTTTAGGCATTAATTTTATTTTTTTCTATTAAATTTATAAAATCTTTAAAAAGATAATTGCTATCATGCGGTCCAGGAGAAGCTTCCGGATGGTACTGCACAGAAAATACAGGTTTGATTTTTGATTTTATACCTTCAATTGAAGTATCAAAAAGAGATACATGAGTAATCTCAACATCTTTAGGTAAACTATCTTTTGTAACTTCAAATCCATGATTTTGACTTGTGATTTCTACTTTATTATTCGTCAAATTTTTAACAGGATGGTTTGCGCCTCTGTGCCCTTGATGCATCCTTTTTGTTTTTGCACCAAGGCTTAATGCTAGTAATTGATGACCAAGGCATATTCCAAACACTGGAATATTTGCAGATATTATTTCTTGAATTGTTTTAACTGCATATCTTCCTGTAAGATCAGGATCTCCAGGGCCATTAGATAAAAAAACTCCATCTGGTTTTAAAGCAAGTATATCCTTAGAAGGAGTTATAGAAGGTACAACAGTTACCTTGCAGCCCAGTTCAGAAAAATTTCTTAAAATGTTAGTTTTTATCCCGTAATCAATTGCGACAATATTATATTTTTGATTTTTTTGGATTTCATATCCTTTAGTATTCCATAATTTATTACCAACCCATTGATAGGATTTTTTGCAGGTAACTTCTTGAGTAAGATCTAAGTTTTCTAAACTTGGCAATTTTTTTGTAATATCTAAAAGATGTGTTAGGTCATGATTATTATTTTTATTAAAAGCTACTGTTGCTTTTTTGGGTCCAAATTTTCTTATCTTTAAAGTAAGTTTTCTAGTATCAATCCCATAAATTGCTGTAATATTATTTCTTTTTAACCATTCATCTAAATTTTCTAAAGCACGATAGTTTGACGAATGAGATACTTCCGCATTAAATATTGCTCCTTTAACCCAGGTTTTTTCAGCTTCAAAATCTTCATTATTAGTACCTACGTTACCGATATGAGGAAAAGTAAAATTTATAATTTGCCCAGAATAAGAGGGGTCGGTTAATATTTCTTGGTAGCCAGTAATTGAGGTATTAAAACATATTTCACCAGAAGAAATTCCATGAGCACCAATTCCAAATCCATGGAATTCTTCTCCATCTTCAAGAATTAAAATAGCATTAGTATCAATTGAATTTTTAATTTTGTATTTATTTTCTAAATTATTTTCTTTAGACAAATACAACCCATGAGTTAAGAGCTTTTAAGTTATTTAAAAGTTGGCGAACATTATGAAAAAGTTAAACACCAGTCAAGTTGCTAATATTTTCTTTTGAGCAATTGAATTATTTAGAGTAATTTAAAACTTATGAATTTATTAGATAAGATAAATGCTCAATTAAAAGAATCGGCACTTAAACAAGACAAAGATAAGGTTCTTACTTTAAGACTTATTATATCTGCTCTTAAAGATAAAGAGATTGAAAAAAGAGGAGCAGGGTTAAAAGATACTTCAATTAAAGATGAAGATGTAATTGCAGTTTTTAATAAAATGTTAAAACAGAGAAGAGAGTCATTAGAAATTTATAAAAAAGCTTCTAGAAATGATTTGGCTGAAAAAGAGAACAAGGAAATAAATATTATTCAAGAATTTCTTCCAAAACAATTAGATGACAATGACACCAAGAAAGTTTGCGAAAGTGCAATAAAGGAAGTAGGGGCAGTTTCAATCAAAGACATGGGAAAAGCGATGGCAATTTTAAAGTCTAAATATTCTGGGAGTATAGACTTTTCTAAAGCAGGAGCTTTTTTAAAAGAATTATTAAGTAAATGAAATTTCCAAAAGAGTATTTAGAAGAGATAAAGCAAAGAGTAAAAGTTTCCGACATAGTAGGCGCTACAGTTCAATTAAAAAGAAGAGGTAGAGAATTTGTTGGCTTATCTCCTTTTTCCAAAGAAAAAACGCCATCATTTACTATTAATGATGAAAAAGGATTTTACCATTGTTTTAGTTCAGGGGAGCATGGAAACATTTTTGATTTTTTAGTTAAAGTTGAAAAATTAAACTTTGGTGATGCTGTTCGAAAATTAGCAGCTAAAGCGGGAATGCCAGTATTCAAATTTACGAAAGAGAATATTGAAGTAGAAAATAAAAGAAAAAAATATGATGAAATATTAACGATTGCCTTACAGCATTATCAAAAAAATTTTTTTGATAATGAAATTGTTAAAAAATATGCTTTTGATAGAGGCTTAACCCAAGAAATTTTGTCCACATTCAAAATAGGATATTCTGGAGATTATGGTTTGAATGTTTCGTTATTTAGTAATTTTAATCAAAAAGAACTTATTGAGAGTGGTATTTTTTTTCACGATGAAAAGAATAATAAACTTGTAGATAGATTCAAAAATAGACTAATGTTTCCAATTTTTGATTACAATAACAAAGTCATTGGATTTGGAGGAAGAGCTTTAGGTCAAAATTATTTAGCTAAATATATTAATTCACCAGAAACTGAATTTTTTAAGAAAGGTTTTAATTTATATAACTTAAATAATGCAAAAACTGAAAACAAACAAAGTAGTATAGTTTTTGTAGTTGAGGGTTACATGGATGCGATAAGTCTTTACCAGGCTGGCTTTAAAAATGTAGTTGCAACACTTGGTACTGCAATGACAGAGTCTCATTTAAATTTAGTGTGGCGCTATTTTAATGATCCATTGGTTTGTTTTGATGGTGATAGAAGTGGACAAAATGCAGCCCAAAAAATTTCTGAAAAGCTAATTGCTTACATGAAGCCTAATTATTCATTATCATTTTTAATTTTACCAAATGGTTTTGATCCAGATTCTTTTATAAGAAAAAATGGAAGAAATAATTTTGAAATTTTATTAGATCAAAAAATTGATATTGGTAATTTTATTTTTGAAAATAATTTACAAAGTTTACAATCGACACAACCAGAAGAAAGAGCTGGATTTGAAAAAAAATTAATGGATACATGTTTGTTAATACAAGACTCAACTGTAAAAAAACACTATATAAGTTTTTTTAAAAATAGAATTTTTGAACAGTTTTCAAATAAAAAAAATAAAAATATTAAGCCACTAAATAAAACAAAAGAACTTACAAGAAAAATTACAAGATACTCTTCTTTTGAACTTAAAGAATTTTCATTAATGTATCTTTTTTTAAATAATTTTTTAATTTTGAGAAATCAATTTGATAAGCTTTCATTAATCAATTTTCATAATAAAAATTTAGAAGAGTTAAGAAAAGTTTTGGTAAATATTTTAGAAAAGATTGAGACTTTTAAAGATTTTAATTTACTAAAACACTTAGAAGAAAATAATTTTAGTCAAATAATTAAAGATATAAATGAATTTTCTTCTATAAAAGGAATCTCAGAAAATTTAAATGATGAAAAATTTGATAATTTTTTAAACGATTTAATTGAACAAGTTAATAATTTGAAACTTCAGAGTAAATTGAACGATGCTGAAGAATCATTGTCTAAGAATATGAATGAGGCCCACTATAATGAACTTTTATCTTTAAAAGATCAGATTGTGGCTTCAAAAAAAGTCTAGTAATTTTGCATCCTAGTAAATATATATACTGCTTCAATAAACAGATATTTATAAAGTGAAAGCAGACAAGCTTATTTCAAAATCATTTGAAAAATTACTTGAGCGTGGAAAAGCTCGAGGATTTATTACTCACGAAGAATTAAAAAAATCTTTAGGAAAAAGAAATAGTAATCCTGAAAGTTTAGAGAAAGCAGTTTTAAATATTTTTGATAATCTTATAACGTTAGTAAAGCAAAAGTCTGACTTTAAAGTTAAGACGAAAGAAGAAGCCCCAAAGGCTGAAAAAACTTCTGAAAGAAGCGACGATCCAATTAGAATGTATCTTAGAGAGATGGGAGGGGTTGAGCTTCTATCTAGGGAAGGCGAAATTGCAATTGCCAAGAGAATAGAGTCTGGAAAATATGTAATGGTTTCTGCATTGGCAGAAAGTCCATTGATGGCAAAAAAAATCTTTGAATGGAAAGATAAGTTAAATGCTAACGAAATGTTAGTTAGAGATATTATTGATCTTGATAGTAATTACTTAGAAGATGAAAACTTTACAAAAGCTTTAGCTGCCAAGACTTTAGAAAAAACTGTTAAAGAAACTAAATCAAAAAAAGATAAGGAAGAAGATCCGGATAATAAAAGTGTAGAGGCTATTGAAGAAGAGAACGATGAATATAATATCTCTTTAGCTGCTCTCGAAATAGAGCTTAAGCCAAAAATTTTAAAAACTTTTGAAAAACTATCTAAGAATTATAAAAAACTAATTTCTTATCAAAGAGAAAAGCTCGATACTGTACTTGCAAGATCAAAGTTTAGCCCAAGCAAAGAAAAAAATTACCAATCAATCAAAGAAGAGATTAGTCAGGATATTTTACAATTACAATTAAACCCAGCAACCCAAGAAGAATTAGTACAACTTAACTATGTAGAAAATAAAAAATTAATTAATTTTGATGGAGAACTTTTAAGACTTTCTTCTAAGCACGGAATTCCTAGAGAAGAGTTTATTAAATTTTATGTAGGAAACGAAATTAATCCTAATTTTGAAAGTTTTTTAGGAGAAAATAAAAAGTGGCATAATTTTTTTACAAAGGAAAAGAAAGAATACGAGAATATCAAAACTAAATTAATCCAGATTAGTAAAGATATAGGATTACCAGTATCAGATTTTAAAATTTTAGTTAATAAAATTAAAAAAGGTGAGAGAGAGTCTAGAATTGCAAAGAAAGAAATGATCGAGGCAAATTTAAGATTAGTTATTTCAATTGCTAAAAAATATACAAACAGAGGACTTCAATTTTTAGATTTAATTCAAGAGGGCAATATTGGTCTTATGAAGGCGGTTGATAAATTTGAGTATAGAAGAGGTTATAAATTTTCAACTTACGCCACTTGGTGGATTAGACAAGCTATTACAAGATCAATAGCTGACCAGGCTAGAACTATAAGAATACCTGTTCACATGATCGAAACAATCAACAAAATTGTGAGAACATCTAGACAAATGCTGAGTGAGTTTGGAAGGGAACCTACCCCTGAGGAATTGGCTAAAAAATTAGCTATGCCGTTAGATAAAGTTAGAAAAGTATTAAAAATTGCAAAGGAGCCTGTTTCTTTGGAAACGCCCGTAGGAGATGAAGAGGATAGTAACTTAGGAGATTTTATAGAAGATAAAAATGCACTAATTCCAGTTGATGCTGCAATTCAAAGTGGACTTAGAAATACAACTACAAAAATTCTTGCAACATTAACACCAAGAGAAGAAAGAGTGTTAAGAATGCGTTTTGGAATAGGAATGAATACCGATCATACTTTAGAAGAAGTGGGTCAGCAGTTTTCAGTGACTCGAGAAAGAATAAGACAAATTGAAGCTAAGGCTTTAAGAAAATTAAAACATCCTAGTAGATCAAGACAATTAAAAAGTTTCTTCGATAGTTAGAATTTAGTTAATAAACTAAACATTTAATGTTATATCCCTTTAAAAAGGGCCTGTAGCTCAGCTGGTTAGAGCCCCCCGCTCATAACGGGGTTGTCCGGGGTTCAAATCCCTGCGGGCCCACCAATCTAATTTGATTTATTAAAATTCTCTAAAGCGCTAATTACACCCTCAAAACCTTTGCTAGCTATAATCGATGCAAATTCTTCTTTTTGAGTTCTTGCTAAACTCAATCCCTCAACAACTAGATCTCGAGCAAGAAGTTTGGAGTCTTTTGTGTAAATTCTCCAATCAACATTAATTTCTTGGGCATCTTTTTTTGAAAATATTTTAGTGCTAACAATAATATTATTTTCATTGATTTTTTTTGAGTCTAAAACTTTAAGTTCTTGATCTGCAAAATCATTTAATTTTGAAGACATGTTTTTTATAAAGTATTCTCTAAATAATTTATTGAAATTATCTTTTTCAGAAGCCGTTGCTTTATCACGATAATCACCCAGTGTATAACCAGCAAGTGCATCTAGATCTAAATAACTCTGTGAAAGATCATTAAGTTTTTTTAGTCTAGATTCTACGTTAAGAGATTTATCGTTAAATATTAATTTTGCTTCATTGGTCAATTTAAGAACGAAAGCTTCAGCATTAGGTTCTGCTGAATATGAATTTGACGAAATTATTAGAATAAAACTTAAATAAAAAAAAATTTTTTTAAGAAAAGTAGTCATTATTTTTAATTAGAAGTACTATCTAATTTTTTTCCACTCGTCTTCACTTGCTCCGTACTGAGTTTCTGATCTTTTAACATTCTTAACTAAGTTTTCTCTTCTTTGTAAATACAAACTTTTATATGCAGAATAAAGATCAAGAGAATTTTTTTCTAAATTTTCCGAACTTTTAATATTTTGTGATCTAAAGTTAACTATTTCAGTACCCTTTGTTGACCAGTAAACTGTATCGCCAAGATTTTCTCCGAATGCTGTCTTATCTCCAGCGGTTATCATATAGAAATAATCTCCATACACTCCCACAATTCTTCCAACTAAATCTCTAGGACTTGTTGGCCCAAGGAATGGGGCTACAACATAACAACCATGATCAACACCCCAAACAGCTAAAGTTTGACCAAAGTCTTCTCTGTTTGTTTTTTCAATTCCGAGTGCTGTTGCTGGATCAAATAATCCAAGAATTCCAACAGTTGAATTTATTGCAAACCTTGAAATAGACACTGCTGCCTCACCCAAGTTTCCTTGTAAAATTTGGTTTGGAACAGAAATAGTGGATTCTATGTTTAACAAAGCATTGTTTATTCCACTTCTAACTTCAACTGGTAAAACATTATAAACCTCAGCAATTGGTTTTAAAAAATATTTATCAACTGCCATATTAAAACTAAAAATAGATCTATTAATATTTTCGTTACAATCCGGCAGATTAGATGCGTAAATAGTTTTTGAATTAAATAGGAGTAAAAAAGTAAAAGCTAATAATGTTTTTTTCATATTATTAAAATTGTCTATATATACATATTTTCAATAATTATATATTAAAAATACTTGATAAATTTGATGTTTTTAACCCTATTTTTATAAATATTGATGAGAATTAACTACTTAAAGTCAGAAAATTATACATCCTACGGAACAAAAAAAAGAAGAATTCAGGCGATTGTTATCCATTATACAGGAATGAGAACTTTACAATCAGCAGTAGAAAGACTTTTATACAGTAAATATAAAGTAAGCAGTCATTATGTGATTAGTCGAAATGGAAAAATTCTACAATTAGTTAAAGATAATAATATTGCTTGGCATGCAGGAATTTCAAATTGGTTTAATTTTAAAAATTTGAATAAAAATTCTATTGGCATCGAGCTTGAAAACAAAGGACACCAACATGGATATCAAAATTTTACAAATAAACAAATAATGCAACTTATGAAAATATTAAGAATATTAAAAAGAAAATTTAAAATTCAAAATATTAATATTATTGGTCATTCAGATATTGCGCCAAGTAGAAAAAAAGATCCTGGAGAAAAGTTTCCTTGGAATAAACTTCATAAAAATCAACTAGCAATTTGGCATTCGCTAAACGAAAAATTTATAAGCAATTTTAGATCAAAAAAATTAATCAATTTTAATAAGGAAAATATGCTAGAAATGATAAAAAGATTAGGATATTCCAAGGTTTTTTCAATAAATTCTTTAGATAAAAACTTTATTAAGGCTTTTCAAAGAAGATATAGGCAGCAGTTGATTAATGGTATTTTTGATCAAGAATGTTATCTGATATTGAAAAATTTACAAAAATTCATTTAATAGTTGAATTTCAATTTACTCTAATATAATATTTTTAATGCCAGTTAGTTGAATGGTAGCTTTGATATTTTCAAAGAGGAAAGTCTGGGCTCCACAAGATAACAGTGCCAGCTAATAGCTGGCGAGGGTAACCTCAGGGATAGTGCCACAGAAAATAAACCGCCTTATCAAGGCAAGGGTGAAAAGGTGTGGTAAGAGCGCACCGGGTTTTTGGTAACAAAAACCGCATGGAAAACCCCACTGGGAGCAAGACCAAATAGAAGTAACATGATTTAAATTTATTTAAATCTAGCCTAATCTTGGGTGAGTTGCTTGGGTTGGTTGCTCGAGTCTATTGGCGACAGTAGACCTAGATAAATTACCATTTTCAATGACAGAACCCAGCTTACAGACTAACTGGCAATTATCTAATTTTCCCTAAAATTTTATCTAATTATTTTAATTAATATTTAATAATTTTTATTAGAACAAAATAAGAACAAATATATTTAATTAATTATATTTTTTAAACGTTTCTCCATTGACTTACTATTATATACCATGCTATCCCATGATAACCCATAAATGATAAATATTAAATATATTAGGAATCAATTTATTGGAAATTTTTTTTTTAAAAAAATAAATGTTTATATCAACGTTCGAAAACAAGTTAGACAAGAAAGGCAGAGTGTCAGTGCCAGCTAGCTTTAGATCTCATTTGTCATCCTTAGGATACAATAGCGTTGTTTGTTACCCTTCATTTACAAATTCATCAATTGAATTTTGTCCTCAAAGTAGAATTGAAAAATTAAGCGACAGTATAGACAGTCTTAGTCCCTTTGAAGAAAATAGAGACACATTTGCAACCTCAATACTTGCGGACAGCTTTCAATTAAATTTTGACTCTGATGGAAGAGTAGTTCTTCCAAAAAAACTTTTAGATCATTCTGGAATTAAAGAAACAGTAGTTTTTGTAGGACAAGGAAAAACATTTCAAATGTGGGAACCTCAAAAGTTCTCAAAATTTAGAGAAGAGGCAAGAAAAAAAGCTAAGACATTAAGATCAGATTTAAAATGGTCTTAATGAATATTAATAAATAACAACAAAGGGAAAAACAAATGACAATCAAAATAAACGTACCAGAATTAAGAGAATTAAAACCTAGAATAGTTGTTCTAGGAGTAGGAGGAGCAGGCGGTAACGCTATTAACAACATGATAGACTGCGGAGTTCAGGGTGTTGAGTTCGTTGCAGCAAATACTGATGCGCAAGCTTTAAAACATAATAAAGCTTCATGCAAAATGCAACTTGGAACGAATTTAACTAGAGGACTTGGAGCTGGTGCAAAATCTGATAT
>JACCEE010341055.1_pt1 | contig 11673 bp, 10 predicted proteins | sample 7449931 | NCBI WGS metagenome assembly JACCEE01 (sample SAMN15323457, study PRJNA562643) | freshwater metagenome | isolation source: river surface water | place: USA:Blue River Watershed | collected 2017-08-19 | reverse complement strand
TAAATAAAATAGATAGATTCAAGGTCACGTTTTAAATCAAACAGGTTAAAATAAGTATTGTTTAAAGTAATTTTTCCAGATTCGATAATCGACACATCTAGGATATCATTGATTATCGACAACAAATCCTCTCCTCTACTTTTAATAATTGAAGCATAAGTTAATTGCTCCTCTTTATTATCTGTTGAATCTGCCAAAAGATCTGAAAATCCAATAATCGCATTTAATGGTGTTCGTATTTCGTGCGACATATTTTGTAAAAATGCAGTTTTTAAACGATCACTCTCCTCTGCTCTCTCTTTTGACCGTTTGAGCTCCATATTCTGCATCATTATGGTCATATTGTTCTCTTCGATTAACTTCTCTCTGTTCTTCTCTTTTGTAATATCAAATGTAAAGGACAGATATTCATCATCAGATAATTTTACAGCATTGATAGACCACCATCTTGGAAAGCCATCTTTATGAATAAATCTAAGTTCTACAGAAATTTCACCAATCTCTTGAAGGTTTTTAAAATTTTTCAAATCCTCAGATAAAGTTTCTGCAGGCTGAAGATCTGCAATATTCATAGAAACAAGCTCTTTCTCACTGAATCCAGTTATTGAAGAAGCTGCTTTATTTACTTTTTTGAAATTACCAGCTCCATCAACAATAAAGATTCCCATAGGAGATGAGTCTATGTATCTTTTCCACCTGGCTTCGCTATCACGTAAATGACGCTCTCTTTGAACAATCTCCTGAGTAGCAATATTGACCCGTTTTTTAAGTAAAAGAAGAAACAGAATCATTATAACAATCAGAGTACCAAATAAAATCAGTAAATTTTTCAACCAAGTTGGGAAGAATTTTACAGCACCCACATCTCCATGAGCCCATTTTTGCCTTGATTTATTATACACAGACTCCCTGTCGTGTCTCCATTTCGAAAGATAAGAATCTGTAAGTTTAAGCAACTCAAGATTTTTATCCTTTTTTGAAGCTAGAAAAATATCAAATGGATTGAAAACAATTCCTGTTGAGCGAAGGTTATACTCTTCTGATTTCGGCGCCCCAAATGTATTGTTTACAACACCAGCATCAATTTCATCATTTTGGAGAGCTTTAAAAACATGCTCAAATCCCTGAAATTCAATAATATTATATTTAATATTTAGATTCTCTACAAGCGTCGTAAAGTTCTTCGCATTTGCATCTCCGACCATAATTCCGATGTTCTTGCCTTCAACATCAACGATTTTGTCTATCTCAGAATTAGGTTTAACATATAATTCACTCCATACAGTCAATAACGGAATCGAACCAAAGGAGTAAAGTTTTTCTCTTTCAGATAGTTTTGCCATACTTGGCATTAAATCTATCTCCCCATTTGATAGTCGATCTAAACCATCTTTCCATGAACCGTAGACATATTGAATTTTAATTCCCTCCCTCCTTTCAATTTCGGCAAAAGATTCAACAAAGAAACCTTTGATCTCTCCATTTTCGTCTTGAAAAATTGCAGGATAATAATTAAACGCACCAACACGAACAACTCTAGCTAAAGAGTCTCTAGCAACAATTGAATTGATGCCGATAAAAAGTGAAAGTAATAAAATTAAATAACGTTTCACAAATACGCCGATTACATTCAAATTTAAGAAATTAAATCGGATAACAGCAAAATTCTTTCTGAGTGTACTTTTGGAGCTATCGAACAAGCTGTGCTAAGAATAAAGCCTGGATAAGATTTACCGACATCAATAATTTTCAAAATGTCTTCACGAGCTTTATTGTCATCACCATAAAGTAGAGTATTTACAGAGTCGATATTACCCTTTATAAACATCTTATCTCCTATTCGATTAAATGCATCAGCTAAATCAACATTTCCCACTGGAGGAGGATCTAAACACTCTAATCCCGAAGCACCCGAGGATTGCATTAGTTCGAGTCTGTCGTCAATATGACCACAAGTGTGAATATAGACATGTTTACCTTTAGATTTTATTACCTCAATTATTTGAGATTCATATGGCAAGACAAATTCAGAGTAGTGTTCAGGCGATATAAAACCCATGCCTGCAAATGGAGATGAAATCTTAATTGCATCAATCTCACAATCGCACATTTTTTCAACTAACCTCATTATTGAGTTTGTGAATCTTGATAAAATCTCCTTACACTTATCGGGAGAGAGAATAAGAGAGATTAGCCCTTGCTCATATCCCAAAAGATCTAGAAGATAGTCAAAAGGAGAGGTAATTTCACCATGAATTGAATACTTTCCATCTGTCAGATTATATATTCTTTTGTATATCCCAAACAGATTTTTCTGATCAAGATTAAAGTATAAGTCTTGAGAGACAGGAATATAGTCTAATTGAAGAGGAATGCAATTGGAAACATCAATATCGTCAATATTAAGCTTCTCCCTTTTGTTTTTATATTTTACAAGCGGTAAATCATTTAGTGAGTGAAGCTCTGTTCTCTCTTCAAATTCTAGCAGTTCATCTCCATTTTCTAAGATTGATTTTGAAAGAATGGATGATTGCCAATTTTGAGAGTGGCCATGAAGACTAACTAAAATTCCATCAAATTTAAATTTCTCACACAAAACAACTAAACCCTTAGAGAATGTCTCCTCATCATACCAAAATTTAGAAGGTGAAGAGGGAGATAGTTGATTCATCATGCAACCAATACTAAATTGGCTCATTACTGGAATCCTATCTGGTTTGATAAGATTCATTGCATCAAGGACTCTTTTTCTAGAAGGGTTCATAATAACCTATTTAGTTTTCAAAAAGAAACACTTTTCATTTGTACACTCACCGCATCCATACTCGGCAAATTTAACATCTTTGCCAATTCCGATTATACCAGATACTGATTTTACAGGGTACATTAAAGCAGATTCATTTAATTGTATACTACATGGATTTTCAGGGAAGTACTCAAATAATGAATGTTGAATAAATACATCCCAACCACAATATCCTGGACTATATCTATTTGTTATTTTGTCATCATTGTCTAAGTAATTAGGTACTACTTTTTGATGAATGTATTCAGCAACACCATCTGCATAGATTGAAGCTAAACTATCAGAAATACAATATTTTAAAATATCATCTTTATGTTTCCGAATTAAATCATCTGCTATTGAACCTAGAGTACACACAAATAGTACAAATTTTTCAGATCCAAAGAGTGCCTTTTCAACCCTATCGCTAAAGGATAAATCAAGTGTTTCATGACTAACCAAAACAGCAATATACTCAGCCTCTAATTTCTCAAAATCACATTTGATAGAATTGATGTCATCAACAAAATGGTTCCATCCGTTTTTGTTAAAATAAGAAAAATCAGGATTCAAATCCTTGAGTTGTACAGATCCACTTATAATTGTTCTCACGATTGAATAATGATATTAGTATTTAGATACTGAATCAATGTTGTAGGATCGGGAGCAAATAAATCAGCTCCAATCTCTGACGCAAATTTATGGCTAAGAGGCGCACCTCCTACAACTATTTTTCTTTTAGGATAATTATTTTTTAAATCACCCACAGATTTTTTCATAGACTCCATTGTAGTTGTCAATAATGCAGACATTCCAATGATTGCATCGGGATACATCTGTGCCGCCTCAATAAATTTTTCGGATTTTACATCAACTCCTAAGTCTATTACACTCCAACCATTCCCCTCTACCATCATAGCAACAAGATTTTTGCCTATGTCATGCAAATCTCCTGAAACAGTGCCAATTACAAAAGTACCTCTTTTAGCAATTGCTCCTGAGTTAAAATAAGGTTTTAGATGTACCATGGCGGTGCTCATTGCCTTTGCAGACATAAGCACCTGAGGTACAAATAATTTGTTCTCTCTAAAAAGATCACCTACAATCGACATTGCGGGGATTAATGCCTCAGAAAGAATTCTGTTTGCATCTATTCCTGAGTTAAGAGCATCTAATGTTAGTTCTCCTGCACCTTTCATTCCCTTCATATCTGGAGGATAAGCTGTGACTGCGTCAATCTTTCCTCTTTGAATACACAAAGCGATCTGTTCGAGCAAATTTTCCATAACCTTTAAATTTCTCAATAAAGGTAAGGATTTTTTAATATTAAACTGCTTATTCTATCTCCTATTTGGCTCGTAGAAACACTTTTTCCATTTTCAACAAGCTCTTCTGTTAAATAGCCATCGTCAACTATAGTTTTTACCGCATTTAGTATATCCTCAGACTCCTTTTTATATCCAAATGAGAGCTCTAGCATCATTGCTGCCGATAAGATTGCCGCTATCGGATTTGCTCTGTTTTTGCCTGCCATTTGAGGGTACGATCCATGTATCGGTTCAAAAAGAGAGACCTTTGCACCAATAGAAGCAGAAGGCATCAATCCGATCGAACCTGTTATTACTGATGCTTCATCACTAAGTATATCTCCAAACATGTTTTCTGTCAATATTACATCAAAATCAGCGGGAGAAGTAATAATCTTCATAGCAGCATTATCGACAAAAAGATAGTCCAAAGTGATCTCTGAAAACTCATTTTGGTGAATTTGCGAAACAATCTCCCTCCACAGTCTAGAAGTAGCTAAAACATTGGCTTTATCGACAAGAGTTAGCTTACCTTTTCTAGTTTTAGCGGCTTCAAAAGCTAACCGAGTAATTCTTTCTATCTCATTTTTTGAGTAGACACAGGAATCAAAAGCAATCTCTCCATTTTCACTTCTTCCCCTTGGCTCTCCAAAATATATACCTCCAATAAGTTCTCTATAGATTACAAAATCGCATCCTTTGATTCTTTCTGCCTTAATTGGAGACTTATCTATCAAAGATTCATAAATTTTTACAGGTCGAACATTTGCATATAGTCCAAGAACTTTTCTCATCTTAAGCAGTCCATGTTCTGGCCTAGTCTTAGCTTTTGGATTGTTGTCGTACTTTGGATCACCGATTGCTCCAAATAATATTGCATCAGCCTCCTTGCACATAGTCTCAGTCTCTATAGGAAAAGGATCTCCACATTCGTCAATTGCAGCACCTCCTATCTTCCCGTAAAAGTATTCGAACTCTCTGTTAAAAGCCTTTTCAACAGCCTTTAAGCATTTAACTGCCTCAGTAATAATCTCTGGACCAATACCATCACCTGGCAATACACATATCTTGTTTTTCATATAATTCAATTTGGTTAAGTTTTGATAATAAATACTCTACATCGTCATAGCCATTCAAGAGGCACTCCTTTTTATACTGAGGAACATCAAACTTTGTAGCAAACATACTTCCTTCAATCTCTAATATCTGCTCCTTAAGATTGATAATCAATCTTTTTGAATCATTTTCTATAATTTTGGAATAGAAATCAGCTCCTATAGTTACAGGTAAAAGACCAGTATTTAAAGCATTATTCTTAAATATATCGGCAAAAAAGGTTGAGATTATTACTCTAAATCCATAATCATATAGAGCCCATGCAGCGTGTTCACGACTGGAGCCACATCCAAAATTATGACCAGCAACCAAGATTTTATAATCTCTATTGAGATTGTTAAATGGAGAATTCGAGAGAGGTTCTCTCTTGTCATTGTATCTCCAGTCATAAAACATATTATCTCCAAAACCTTCTCTAGTAGTTGTTTTAAGGAATCTGGCAGGGATAATTTGGTCGGTATCAATGTTCTCAATTGTTGTAATTACAGCATGAGATTTTATTATGTTAATCTTTTCAAAGTTCATTTGTAATAAATTTTCTTGGATCAGTTATTACTCCAGTTATTGATGATGCTGCGGCAACCAAAGGTCCGCAAAGGATAGTTCTTGCACCTGGGCCTTGTCTTCCTTCAAAATTTCGGTTAGAAGTCGATAGGCAATACTTGCCAGATGGAACTTTGTCTTCGTTCATTGCCAAACAAGCACTACATCCAGGCTCTCTTATTTCAAATCCTGCATCTCTTAAAATTTTTCCAGTCTCTTCGCTTTCTATTTGCTCAAGAACTCTTCTTGAGCCAGGAACGAGCCAAACAATTACATCTGGATGTTTTCGTTTTCCTTTTACAATCGATGCAAAAGCTCTGAAATCTTCGATTCTTCCGTTCGTACAACTCCCAAGAAAAATGTAATCTACTCTCTTCTGCTCTAGCCTATCTCCGCACTCAAACCCCATGTATGTCAATGATTTTACAAAACTCTCTTCATTCGAAAATGGGATAGAATCGCTAATTTTAATTCCAGCGCCTGGATTTGTTCCATAAGTCACCATTGGCTCAATCGAAGTAGCATCAATTGACACCTTCGAATCATAAACTGCATCCCAATCACTTTTTAGCTCACTCCACTCTTTAATCAAATTTGCGAATTCTGACTTTGGAAAATACTCTCTTTCGTGAAGATATTTAAAAGTGATTTCATCAGGAGGAATAATTGCTCCTCTAGCACCCATCTCTATGCTCATGTTACAAATAGTCATCCTCTCCTCCATCGTTAATCGTTCAATTGTGTCTCCTCTAAATTCTATGAATGACCCTGTACCAAAAGAGGTTCCAAGCTGCGAAATAATCTTTAGAATCAAATCTTTGGCACATACTTGTTCGCCCAAATGCCCAGTAACCTCTATAAGCATTTGTTTGGGCTTATATTGAATTAAAGTTTGGCTTGCAAGAACCATCTCTACCTCAGAAGTCCCAATCCCAAACGCAATATTTCCAAATGCACCATGAGTAGAAGTATGGCTATCGCCACAAACTATTGTCATACCACATCTAGTAAAACCTAATTCTGGTCCAATAATGTGGACGACTCCGTTGTTTTTGTGTAATAATCCATACATTTCAATTCCATGTTCTTTACAGTTGCTTTTTAATGCCTCTATCGGAATACGCGATGAGTCATCATTAATGTATAGATGTTGGTTTATTGTTGGAATATTATGATCGCAAGTAGCTAGTGTTTTATCTGGTCTGCGAACCTTTATACCTCTTTTATTTAATCCCGCAAAAGCTTGTGGAGAGGTTACTTCGTGAATATAATGACGGTCAATATATAGTATTACTGCTCCATCTTCCAGTTTGGAAACGGTGTGCTTGTCCCAGATTTTGTCAAAAATTGTTTTTCCCATGATATTAAATAATTTTAGACACAGCATCAATAAAAGCCTCTGTAGATGCAGTTATAATGTCTGTATTTGCTGAAAATCCGTAATAAATATTCCCTTTATTCTCTATTTGAATATGAACCTTTCCTACATCATCTGTTCCTCTTGTAATCGCTTGAACCAAAAACTCTTCAAGAACAATTTTTCGATGAATAAGCTGCTTGACAGCAGAAAATGAGGCATCTATAGGTCCGTTACCAGAGCTAGTAGCCGTACATAACTCTCCATCAATCAATAGCTTAACAGTCGCCATTGGAACAGATGACTTTCCACAGACAACTTGCAGGTATTTAAGTCTTATCCTTTGTGTTTTGATTGAACGAGTCACACCTGCAATTGCAAGCAAATCATCATCTCTAACATCCTTTTTGCAATCAGCTAACTTTAAGAATTTATCATACGACTCATCGAGCTCTTCAGAAGTCATTTCAATTCCTAACCTTGTAAAGTGGTGCTTTAAAGCAGCTCTTCCGCTTCTTGCAGTGAGTGAAATTACAGATTCATTCACCCCAACCTCGGCTGGATCTATAATTTCATAACTCTCCCTATTTTTCAAGACTCCATCCTGATGAATTCCAGATGAGTGTGCAAATGCATTTCGGCCGACAATTGCCTTATTAGGCTGCACTGGCATTCTCATTAAGGTTGATACTAGTCTTGACGTTTTCATTATCATCTTAGTATCAATCTCTGTAAAAACGGGAATGTCTTTTCTACATTTTACTGCCATTACCACCTCTTCTAGAGCTGTATTCCCAGCCCTTTCTCCTATACCGTTCATTGTAACCTCAACTTGTCTTGCTCCATTCATAACACCTGCTAATGTATTTGCAGTTGCCATTCCTAAATCATTATGACAGTGTGTTGAGATTATGATTTTTTCTATTCCTGGGACATTCTCTCGTAAATACTTAATCTTTTCACCATACTCAAAAGGCGTACAATACCCTGTTGTATCTGGAATATTAACGACTGTAGCCCCTGCTTTCACAACGGCTGCAATAACTTTTGCTAAATACTCATTCTCTGTTCTTCCGGCATCTTCTGCATAAAATTCAACATCATCAGTATAACGTCTCGCATATTTTACACATGCTATTGCTCTTTGCAGAATCTCTTCGCGATTAGATTTAAACTTGTGCAATATATGGAAATCGGAAGTTCCGATTCCTGTATGTATTCGTTTATGTCGGGCAAAGTGCAGAGCTTCAGCTGCAACATCAATGTCTTTTTCCACAGCTCGAGTGAGAGCACAAATGGTAGCGTTTTCTACCACCTTTGAAATCTCTTTGATTGAATTAAAATCACCGGGACTCGAGATGGGAAAACCACATTCAATCACGTCTACTTTCAGAAAATCAAGGGCTTTTGCAAGCTCAATCTTTTCGACGGTGTTGAGTTGACAACCTGGAACCTGTTCGCCGTCCCTAAGGGTTGTGTCAAATACATAAAGTTTTTCCATTTTAAATATTTTAATGATACAAAAAAAAGAGACTACCCTCGGGTAGCCTCTCAGTTATATTTCATGCGTGCACACTATGTATTAACTACCCTTGTTCGATTGTATAACCGAGCAGTAGCAGGAAATAAATATGTAGCAATTGTGTGTTCATTATCGATGCGAATATATGAATAATTTTAACATCATATAATAAATTGCAAAAAAAAATATTCTATAACCATTACTAGCTATAGAATATTCGCATCTTTCAATTTATAACTAAAACGTAATCAGACTTGCACCACATGAGTATCCTCCACCAAAAACTGTAAGAATTATTTTATCTCCAGCTCCAAAAGAGGTGAAATTTTGAGCTAAAACAAGTGCAGAACTTACAGATCCTGTATTTCCAAGTTCACTAATGTTATTCAAAAATTTATCTGAATCAAATCCTAATTGCGATCTTACATTATCTACGATTCTTATGTTAGCTTGGTGGCAAATGATTTTTGAAACATCATCTAACGACACTGAATTTCTTTCGCATAACACATTGATTGATTGAACCATATATTTACATGCATTCATAAATACATCTCTACCATCGGGCATAACTATTCCCTCTGATTTTGGTTTCAAATAGACACCATCTGGCCCTTTTCCAATGTGTCCAAGGCCTTTTGTGTAGACATCAGTTATTTTTGCTTCATTTGTTGCTACTTTTTCTTTAGAGACAAAAATTGCTACAGCTGCGTCACCCCACAAATGTCCAGAGACAGGATCGCTTTCATTACTATACATAGTATTATGTTCAGAGCATACTACTAATGCTTTTCTAGATTTGCCAGCAGCTATATAACACTGAACAATCTCAAGGGCATTGACAAAAGAGGAGCATGCAGAAGAAACATATAGAGCAACAGCATCATCAATAGAATACTTTTTTTGCACAACATGTGCAAGAGTACCCACTGTGTCTAAGGGAGTGTAACCCGAATAGATTACAAGATCAACCTCTTTTATATCGTATGGTAATGTTTTTAAAGCATTTTCTACTGCCTCAAGCCCCATTGTATGAGCATTCTCTCCTACTCCAGCTTTAGATCTTGTCTGGATGCCGGTGCGCTGAAGAATCCATTCGTTAGTCAAACCATTTACGTCCTTGAAATAATTATTATGGACTCTTTCTTGCGGAATGTAGCAACCAATTGAGTTAATATACATAAAAAGAAGATTGAAAAATTTGTGAAACGGCTTCACAAAAATAGTGCTAGGATTTAGATTTCAAACAAAAAACTTTACTAAATAGCAGCAAAGTGTAATTATAATATCATAATACACACATATAGTCACCACTTACAATCTTCTAGTGTAATTTTAATTTAGTAATGATGCAATATTAGAAGCGAACAATTTTACAGCAATTGCAAGTAGAATAATACCAAAAAACTTTCTTAAAACATAAACTCCTCCATCTCCAAATATCTTCTCTACTATGTCGACCTTTCTTAATACAATATAGACAATAACCATATTCAATAAAATGGCAATGATAATATTAACTACATCATACTCTGCACGAAGCGATAACAGTGTTGTTAAAGATCCTGCACCAGCAATCAGTGGAAATGTTATAGGAACAAGCGTTGCAGATTTTGTTGGACCATCATTTTTAAATACTTCAATTCCAAAGATCATCTCTATTGCCAACACAAAAATCACAATACTACCGGCTACCGCAAATGAAGAGATATCAACTCCAAAAAGCGAAAGAAGAGCCTCTCCAATAAATAGAAATGAGATCAAAATAATTATCGATAAAAAGGTAGCCTTCAAAGAATCAATTGTTTGGTTGTTTTTTTTAATTCCAAGAATTATTGGAACCGAACCTGCAATATCAATTACAGCAAAAAGAACGACAAAAGCACTTGCGATTTCTCTGATATTAATTGCTGAAAAAATTTCTGTCATGATACTAATCATTAATTGTGTTACTACTTATAGTCTTTCTAAACTCTTTAGGAGTCATCCCTGTATGGTGTTTAAAAAACCTTGTAAAAAAAGATGGATTCGGGAAATTAAGATGTTCAGAAACTTCATTTACCGACATTTCTGAGTACATTAACTGAATTTTAGCTCCAAAAATGACTGCCTCATCGATAATCTCTCCTACCGTCATACCACACAACTCCTTTGTAACGGCCGAAATGTGTTTAGGGGTCAATCCTAATTGATCTGCATAAAATTTCACACTTCTTTGTGTGCGGAAATTATGTATAATTAGATTCCTTAAATTCTTTAAAATAGCTTCACCTTTAGAGAAGTTATGAGGCAATGTTACTTTACCTGTCTCATATACAGAGCTAACTTCATAAAAGAGAACAAGAATCATGTGTTTAATAATCTCTTTAAAATATGGAGTATTATCATTATTCAAAGATCTTGCTTTAATCTGATCACAACAATGTACAACTCTTTCTAACTGTTCATCAGTCAACTTAACCAATGGTTCATCAACAATCCTCGAATAAAATGGTATAATTGAATCAATGTCAATATCTTTAATCAAGCACAATGAAAAAGCGGCCATATAACCTTCAAAATCTTCGCTTCTATTTACAAATCTCACAATGGAACCTGGTGAGACAATTAAAATATTGCCTTTTTCCAGTTTAAAGGTTGTGAGATTCAATGAAACAATTTTGCTGCCAGCAAGACAAATACCAAAAGCTCCTCCCTCAAACTTACTCGGTTGTTCAAAGTGATTTTCACCAGAATCTTTTGTAGAGGTAATATTAAAGAATGCAGACAGAGCCCCTCCCTCTTTACTACTGTTTAAATCGGCCACTGTAACAAGTGGATAATTCTTATATCTCATATTCTTTTATAAATAAATGAAGGGACATATCTAAATAATAAAGCAACAAATCTCCATCTCTTTGTTACATACACTACATTTCTGTGACTCATCATAGCCTTGTACATCTGGTCTACAGATTTTTTAACAGGGGCAATCCAAAAAGCACCCTCTCCATGACCCATAGCCGTGTCAACAAAACCAGGACGAATGTCCGTAACATAAATT
>JACCEE010673472.1_pt1 | contig 11680 bp, 15 predicted proteins | sample 7449931 | NCBI WGS metagenome assembly JACCEE01 (sample SAMN15323457, study PRJNA562643) | freshwater metagenome | isolation source: river surface water | place: USA:Blue River Watershed | collected 2017-08-19 | reverse complement strand
GTATTCCGACAGTTCAATCAAGCCAAGGTTAGCATAGGCCTGCGCTACAATTTTGGGCCGGTTTAATGGTTTGGCATATTGCAGGCTGCGCTTACAATAGTAGCGGGCCGAATCGTTATTCCCCTTAATATACCATGCCGAGCCTATGTAATTCAGAATCTCAATTTCCTTAACGTGATGTTGATTGTTACGGGCTAAATAATATCCTTTTAGGTAGCACTGTCGGGCACTGTCGGGGTAAGCCTTTAATAGCAGATGCCCCAATTGTACATATAATTCGGTTTTTTCTTCAATACTTTTGGCATGAGCCAGTTCTATCCATAAACTACTGGGAGTTTGCGCCATGGTTTTAGGGGCCCATATTAGGCCGGCTCCAAGCGTAAACACCAAAACCAAAACAAAATGCTTAGTAAACATTGATAAAGTAAATTAAAGTAAATATAAAGTTTTTATTTTGTAGTGGTTATTTTAGCATGGCCATTGTGAAATACTTTTTTTATGAAACCTGCGTTTAAGGTTATATTATTAAAAAATAGCAACCCTTGGGGTTAAAATACTGGGCAATTTTGATGTTTTAACAGTAATATTATTATATCGGATGCTTATTTTTGCATCCAACCATTTTTGGTTAATAAACAAAATATAAAACAATGGTAAAACCCATTTTGGTAAGTTTAATGCTTATGTTAAGCGGGCTAATAAATGCCCAAACAGGTGGCGGGCACGTTTACGAGTTTGTAACCATACCGGTATCGGCGCGTGCCGGAGCGTTAGGGGGTTCGGGCATTGCCATTAACGATGCCGATTTGAGCCTTGCCAACCAAAACCCTTCGTTTTTTTCGGCGCAAACGCACAACAAATTTACCATGGATTACCTTAACTACCTGGCCGATATTAACCTTGGGTACACCAGTTATGCGTTTTATAAACCGGGGTTGGGTAGTTTTGGGGCAGGAATTCAATATTTAAATGGGGGCGAGTTTGTTTATGCCGATGAGGACGGGAACACTTCCAATAACTTTTCGGCCTCCGAAATGGCCTTTAACCTTAGCTATGCCCGCCAGTTCGACAGTGTTTTTGCCATTGGGGCCACGGTAAAAACGGTTTACTCGCACCTCGAAAGCTACCAAAGTGTTGGACTACTTATGGACATTGGTCTTAACTATACCTCGCACAACCGGTTGTTTACCGCGGCGGTGGTGCTTAAAAATATGGGGTCGCAATTAACTGCGTATAATGGCAATTACGAGTCGGTACCGTTTGAAATTGAGGCCGGTTTTAGCACCAAACTCGAACATGCCCCTTTCAGGTTTTCGGTAGTGGCGCAGCAATTGCAGTCGCCCGACTTAACCTATTCCCAATCGAATTATGTAAATTTATACAATAAGGAGCAAGAGTATCCCGAAACCGAATCGACAGCGTGGACAGAGAAAGTGGTGCAACACTTTATTTTTGGTGTGGAGTTTTTACCCACCAAAAACTTTTTTGTTAGGGGTGGGTTAAATATGTTACGCCGTAACGAGCTTAAATTAGCCGAAAAACCCGGCAGTGCCGGGTTTTCGTGGGGGTTTGGGTTTCGTATTTCAAAATTCCATTTCAGCTATGCCAATGCACGGTACAACAATGCCGGCATTAGCAACCAGTTTTCGGTAACCACCAATTTTAGCGACTTTTTAAAGCCCTAATTTGGTAAAACCCCATTTTGCTAGAACGAATAAGCAAACGAGGTGCCTACAATGTAATCGTCCGAAGGGGTTCGGTAACTAATGCGCTGAACCTGTAACTGGTAATAAAGCCCGGCCGAAAAATGCTTGGTAAACTCATAATCAAAACCGGCGGCTAACCTATACTTATCGGTGCCATTGCCCATGGGGTTATTTAGGCTATGAAAAAGCTCGACACTGGCATACGGGTTAAAATCCGATTTATTAATGTTATACGATGCCACCAGTTTGGTACGTAAATAGTGCACCGGGGTGCTGGCCAACACGGCATCGGTATAATTTGCAAACGACACCTGATAACGCTCCCGTAGTGAAAACGTAAACCTGTCTATTTTGTAACGGCCGGTTAAGTCGCCATATAGGCGCTGGGCCGACTCGATGCCGGTTTCAAAATCAAACCCATGGGTGTAACGGTAGCAAAGCTTGGCCCTAAGGTATTTGTTAAATTTGTAGCCAACACCTAACGTGGTTACATACTCCTCAACGTACGACGAGTTCTCGGCCAACCGTATTTCCTGACCCAACGAGAGGCTCATTTTTTTCGACAACTCCTTCTGAATCTCCACCTCGTGCCACGACTGAAAATCGTTAAGCTGTGCCTTTACCACTACCAATGGCAAAAGCATCATTAAAACGATGGATGCTAACCGCCTATTCATTGGTGATGGTTCTGTATTCAAGGTCATCGTCTTCGGCCCAAAATTGCTGACCTTTTTCAAAATACACGTTTATTTTGGCAACATCGCGTTGGTAATCAATATTATATATTTGGATGCGCGATATTTTAACCCCCAAACGTTGTTCCAAATCGGCAATAAGTTCGGCTTTGTTTTGGGGTTTTACCAGTTCAATATTTTCGTAGGTTATAACAGTAAACGACTCGTTGGCCAACGTTTTTATGCGCTCAACCGACCAGGTTATAAACATAACCACGGCGTTGGTAAAAAGCAATTCGGCATAACTTACCTTTTTGTTAGCCAGCGCATTAACTACCGATAACCCAATAACAATAAACAGGTACGTCATCTCTTTAATGGGGATACTGGTAGTGCGGTAGCGAATGATGCCAAATACGGCAAACAACCCCAGCGCAAAGCCCAGTTGCAGTTTAACGCTTTCGAGCAAAAAGCACATTAAAAACACGGTAACACTAATCATTAAAAAGGTGAACAAAAAATCGCGTCGTTTGGTTTTTTTGTAGTATAAATACCTGACAATGAATAAAACTGCAATAAAGTTGAAGGAAAACCGCAGTAGTAATTCTCCAAATTCTTGCGGTTTAATCATATCAATTCCGAATAAACTATCGAGGTAAAACATAGTTATTTAATTTATTTATGAATAATAAGTTTTTTTTGAAACTGTTTTGTTTAAGCTGACGATGCAATAAGGCCATGCCCATACAATATTTGCTAAACCCGCGCTCGTAAACTTTTAACTCTTTAAGTATTAATTGCATGGGCGATTTGCCAATGGAACGTTCGCGTTTTAGTTCAACAATTGAAATGTGAGGCAGTTGGCATTGCTGTTGGTTGGCCTTAAAGGTCAGGTTATAGTCAATGGTAATGCGTTCGTTGGTATCAAACGATGCTAAGGTAATACGGGTAAACCAATTTTCGGAGGCCACATTTAAAGGGCTCTCGGGCAGGGCAACCACCGAACGCATATAGTCAAAATCGGTATCCTGCAAAAGCTGTTTGGCATCGGCCTTAATGCGCGATTTTAGTGTTTTGCCCTTATTGGTTTTACGTTTTATCTCTAAAAACGTGTCATTGGTAGTTAAATAGGTGCGGTACCTTATTTTATAGCGCGTAGCGCGGCCATTCTGATGGTTGAGGTAAAGCTGGTATAAATTTGTATCAAGGTATTGGGTGTAGTAAGGCATGGCCCGGGCATTTTCAATTTCGAGCACCTTATAATACCTTGAGGCTTTTTCGAGCAATAGCGGCAAATAACTGGCGGGCATTACAAATTTTGAGTCGATGCGGTTCATTAGTTTAAGCCCATCGAGTTGTTTAAGGCTTAAGGCCTCAAATGCAGCCAGCGTGTTTTCAATAGTGGCCAACCACTCCATAGCCTTAATCTAAAATGGTAATAACGGGGGCCTCAATCGTTTGCCCTTTATCGCTGATGCTTACCTTTACCATTACCGGAATTACCTCCGATGCTACGGTAAACGTACTGTCTTTTGAGTAGGCAAACACGGTATAATCGCCTTCGCGAAGGTACTGAAACCAATAGCTTCCATCGTAATTGGTGCGAAACCGGTCGCTATATATAGCATCCGACCCGTAAACAAGATACACATCTTGCTCAATGGCCCAGTATTCGCGGTTTAAAATGGTAAAGTTCGAGTTATAGTCGCGTACCCAAACCTTTCCCACAATGGTGGAGGTGCCGCCGGGGCCTTCCTCTTTTGAACACGAGGCAAAACCGGCAATAAACATTACCATTACCACCATTAACATAAATTGAATCTTTCTCATAACTAACAAATTAATTTTTGCATGAAACTAATCATTTTTTAATATTCCCTTAAAAATATTTCAATGATGTTACGAATTTATCTATCGAATTTGGTTTTGAGGGATACTTTTTAGTAAAAAAGGGATTACATTTCAGCCAAAATTTATTACCAAGGGGGCGTGTATTATAAAGGCATAGTGTGTCAATGTTTTATATATCAAAGTAATAAAGGATAAAGTGCCGCTGGATGATGTTAATTTATAATACAAAGGCCATTAAAAATGGGCGTTATTGGCCGCAACAACAACAAGTATTTGAGAAAAATAGCAAAACAGTATTTGAAAAACCATTTTATTACTTAAATTTGAAACTATTGTAAAATAAACCCCTAATTGTAATTGACGTTAACATGAAACAATCCTATTTAATAGCCGGACTATTTTCATTATTATTACTTGCAGCCTGTAACCAGGGGAATTCAAAAAAGGATTCAACGCTTAGTGATGATGTATTACTGGGCGACCACACCGGATCGGAAAAAGCCGTTAAACACATTTTTTTAAACCTTCCATCGCCGGTTGAACTTACGCAAACCGTATTAAAATCGAATGTTCCGTTTAATAAAACCTTGTTAAATCCGGTCGATAATGGCAATAATTACACTTCCTCGGCCAGTTTGGCCTTAAATTTTGGGGTTTATGGTACCGATCTTTGTTATTGCCGCATTTATGAGCAATTGCAAGAGTCGATAAATTACCTTTCGGCCATTCGTAAAATTAGCGATAAGCTACAAATTCCTGAGGAGGAGGGCGCCCAAACCATTAATCGGATTGAAGAAAGTATGGAAAACCGCGACAGCATTTTTCAAATTATTGCCGAAACCTACGCCCATGCCGATGGATACCTTAAAGAAAATGAACGCGAACAAACCGCTACCCTTATTTTAGCAGGCGGGTGGATTGAGGGTATGTACATTGCCCTAAATTTGGTTACACCTAATAATACCGAACTAAAAAACCGCATTGCCGAGCAAAAATATTCTATCGAAAATTTGGTTAAAATTCTCGAGCCTCATCAAAAACTACAACCGGTTGAACAGTTTTACCCGTTATTGGTCGATATGCAAAAAATTTATCAGGCCATGCCAGTTACCAGCGAGGAGTCAACGGTAATTACCGATCAGGATTCAAAAGTTACCACTTTGGGAAATAAATCAAGCATAACCATTACCGATAAACAAATTGACGAACTGACCCGTTTGATTGGTAAAGTTAGAGCGTTTGTAATAGGTTAATTTGTATATTAGAACCATTAAATGCCACTATATGAAAGCAATAGTACGCACACTACTGATATTGGCCCTGGGGATGACTGGTTTTCAGCACCTTTCGGCCCAATGTAAAACTTTTACCAAGAACGATTGCAAGCCAAAACTCGATCCTTACATCTATAACGGGCAGTTAAACAGCGCTGTTCTTAACGAAGGCGATGTGGCCGAACTTATGTTAACCTTTTATAGTAACCAAGATTACCGTCTGGTAGTATGCGGTGTGCCTGAACTGGGTAAAATTATGTTCCGCCTTGTTGATAATGAGGGAAAAGAGATTTTTTCGAATAAAGACCACAATTATGTCGATACATGGGATTTTCATACTAATTCTACCCAACAATTAACGGTTGAGATTAGTGTTCCCGAAACCTCAACCAGTCAATTGGCTAAAACAGGTTGCGTGTCAATTTTGGTGGGGTTCTTAGATGCAAAAGATTAAGTATTACCAATAAACCTTATAGTTTAAAAAGCCCTTTTGGTACAACAACCAAAGGGGCTTTTTAATTAACAGGGTGTGTAGCTAAAAAACAAGGTGCAATGCGCTGTATAGCTTGCTCAATGGGAGTATAGGTCAAGTCTATGGTACTGGTAATTTTATGTCCGTTGTATCGGTCAATGCTGTGCGCTATACGGTGCGTATCAAAGGTAAATCCCGGTTTGGTGCCGGTAAGTACTGAGCGTAGCCGGTCTATCCGCCACACCAGGGCCGTTAACAGAGGCTTGGCATAATACCGCGGTGGCGTTACATTAAGCGCCCGGGCTACCAAGCTAAAAAATTGTTCATAGGTAAGGTTCTCCGATGAAATAATAAACCGCTCTCCCGAAACCTCAGAGTGCATCAACTGTATCATGGCCAATACCACATCGGTTACATCAACAAAGCCGGTCGATCCTTTGGTATAAAATGGCATTCCGTTATAAACCCTCGAAAACAAATTTCCACTGCCACGGTTCCAATACGTTTCGCCAATTATTACCGATGGGTTTACAATAACGGCGTTAAGCCCTTCGGCTATGCCGCGCCAAACCTCCATCTCGGAGTGGAACTTACTCATTGAGTAATCCGATTTGCGCCCGTTAATATAAAAATGCGATTCATCGGTAACCATCTCGGCACCGGGCTTACCCAAAGCACCAATACTGCTTACATGCACTAGTTTGCCAATATGCTTGTCTAAGGCGGCATTTACCACGTTGGCGGTACCATCGGTGTTAATTTGCTGAATGGCTCCTTTGTGTTGATTATCAAACGAAACCATGGCTGCACAGTGAAATACCATGTCGCCGGCCTCAAAAAAATCTACTACCGCGTTGTAATCGGTAATGTCGCCAAAGGTAATTGTTAAGTTTTCCAAAAGAGATTCAGTGTCGGACCCTAACAGCTGGGCGTGGTGACGCAAGTTGTTTACCGATTGACTATTGCGCAAAAATACCCCAACCGGCAGGTTTTGCTTTAGTAATGCAATAACTAACCTACTGCCTAACATGCCCGATGCTCCGGTAACTTTATACATTTAGTTTACATTTTGGTTGTCAAAGATGCGGATATTTTTAATACCGGCCTGACGAAGGTTTAAACTATTTTTAATGTACGGCGCAACTTGCTTATCGGTTTTCTACGATTTGATACAAAATAATTGCATAGCTTAATTAAAATATGCATCTTACCTAAAATTTTCAGATATGAAGTGGTTTTTATTGCCATTCAGCCTATTATACAGGTTGGTTGTGTTTATCCGCAATAAGGGGTTCGATTTGGGGTTGATTCAGTCCGTGTCGTTTAATATGCCGGTTATATCGGTTGGGAATATATCGGTGGGCGGAACGGGTAAAACGCCCCATACCGAGTTGTTAATTGGATTGCTGGCAAAACAGTATAAAGTAGCGGTTTTAAGCCGGGGTTATAAACGCAAAACCAAAGGGTTTTTAGAGGTAACCCCTAAAGCCAATGCCGATGAGGTAGGCGATGAACCTTTGCAAATAAAACAAAAGTTTAGCCATGTTACCGTAGTGGTTGACGAAAAAAGGGTGCATGGCATTACGCAATTACGCCAATTTAATACCCCACCTCAGATAGTTTTGCTCGATGATGCCTTCCAACACCGCTATGTGCAACCCGGCTTAAACATTCTGTTGGTCGATTATAACAGGCCTATTTATGCCGATAATTTATTGCCGGTAGGCCGCTTGCGCGAGCCCGCCCATCAGGCGTCAAGGGCGCACATAATTATTATGACCAAGTGTCCGCCAACCTTAAAACCCATCGATTTCAGGATAATTCAAAACCGGATGCAGCTATTGGCTTACCAGCAGTTGTTTTTTACCACGTTTGTTTATAAACAGTTGATTCCGGTGTTCGAAAAAACCAAAAAGCCATTACCCCTTGCTAATCTTGCCGCGTGCTCGGTGCTGGCGGTAGCCGGCATTGCTAATCCAACGCTTTTTTTTAACGAATTAAAGCAGTACAGCCCAACGGTTGACACTTTAACCTATGCCGACCATTATCAATTTTCGCAAAGCGATATTGTTACCATAACCAACAGGTATAGCGCTTTGGAGGGCGACAAAAAAATGATAATTTGTACCGAGAAGGATGCGGTTCGATTGCAGAGTTTTGCTAAAGTTCAGGGGTTCGAGAAACTGCCGCTTTATTATTTACCCATTGAGGTTGAATTTTTAAGCCAGGGAGCCCATGAGTTTAAGCTCCAATTGCATAAATTTCTTGGTAAATATAGCCTTACCTAAGGGTTCACCGGTGGGTTAGCTGCGGTAGTGTTTTTGCGTTTCACAATAAAACCGGTACTCGAAAACAACCGCGATGGGATGGTGGCTTCGCCAATATAATAGATGTTACTGGCGCCGGTGGCAAAAACATAAAGATTTTTTTGCACATTTACCATGGTTTCGCTCAGCCCCGATGCTACAATGCGCGTGTTAATGGTTTGCATATCAAAGGCATTTAGTTCGGTTTCATCGTGCATGTCAGCTGTCAAATTATCGGTGTAGCCTTTAAAGTAAGCTCTGGAACCATCAACCAAATTTACCGATAGGTTTGCGGCGTACAATTCAACATTAACATCGCAAACACCACTACCGTTAATGGTAACATCCGAAAAGTGAATCAGGTTCTCAGATTTAAGGTATATTTCATTCATTAAAATAATTTCCGTAAGGTCTTTAAACATAAGGTACACATTCAACTCTTTGTATTTGCGTACCTCCGATATCATTGAGATATACAGGGTTTTGTCCTCAATGCGGGTTTGAAAAAGTTCAATAATGTTTTCGTTGGTTTCAATTTTAAGCCCCTCGGCCTGTCCCTGAACTAAGTATAAATTAAATAAACCCTGGGCTACCACCCGGTTAAATCCTTTTAGCTCGCGCACTTCCGATTTTACTTCGGCTGTGGCTTTTGTTACCTGTGCTATGGCGGTAAGGCCACAAACTACTGAAAAACAAAGGGTAAAAAATACTGTCGTTAATTTCATCTGTTTGGTATAATACGGTGGAAGCCAAATTTAAAACATTCTGTACTTAAATCAAATTATGTGATTAAAAAATTACACTAAGTACCGGGGCAATGGTTCAATTTGCTGATGTAAATGTTTGTAATATACTTATAATTAGTGTAATAGATTTATTTATGGCGAACCGAAAAAGTTTAAAAAAAATGTTTATTTTTAAATTAACCTAATATTTACACTATGGCAAAGATTCGCGATTTAAAAAACGAGGTTAATTACCTGACTTACGAAATTATAGCTGATTGCAATACCTATATGTACCTTAACCCGGCCAAACGTGCCGAGGTAATGGTTTTAATTGAAGAGGCGGTTACATTACGCAATTCCATTATTGGGCGCATAAACCATCCTCAATCGGTTGATGCCGTTTATTTTAAGGGACTTAGAAATGAACTTATTGCCGGGGCCGATGCTATTTTTAGCAAATTACGTAAGCTTATAAAATAAACTAGTTGGCGAGGGGTGGTTCCTGCTTATCCCTCGGGTAATGGTGCGTTATTAAACCTGCATTTTTACTAATGCATTTAACGGTATAATTTTGACCATGACAAACAAACCGTTATTTTTGCCCATTTAGTAACCATTATGCTTCAAATTGACGATACCATTATTAGTCTTGATATTTTAGACAAAACCTTTGTTTGTAACCTTGATGCCTGTAAAGGAGCCTGCTGCGTTGAGGGCGATTCGGGTGCCCCGCTCGAGGGCGACGAACCCCAGCAACTGGAACAGGTTTACGAAACGGTAAAAAAATACATGGCCCCCGATGGTATTGCTGCCATTAAAAAACAAGGTTATTGGGTGGTCGATTTCGAAGGCGATAAGGTGACTCCCCTGGTTGATAATAAACATTGTGCCTATTTATACCGCGATGAGAAAAATACCTGGATGTGCGCCATCGAAAAAGCTTGGCTTAATGGTGAGGTGACGTTTCGCAAACCTATATCGTGTCATCTTTACCCCATACGCGTTGCTAAATATAACGACTTTGTAGCAGTAAACTACGAGCGTAACAACCTGTGTACCCCAGCTCGTATTTTAGGCGATAAACTGGGGGTGCCGATGTACGTTTTTTTAAAGGAACCTCTAATTCGGAAATTTGGTGCCGAATGGTATGAGCAATTGGTTCTGTCGGTTGACGAGCTAAAGCAAATGGGCCATCTTAAACCCTAACACCTCGCGGTAATGAAATATGTCAGGAAGGTTGCCATTACAACATTGTTCGGGTTAATGGTATTGCCTGGCCTGGCGCAAACCGAGGGAAACCCCACCGGCGAGTTTATTTACAATGGGTGGCATTATGTGCCCCATCGGCCATGGGTTACGGTGGGGTATGGGTATGGGTACAGTTTTAGCGAACAATGCTATGAACCCCATTTTATGTTGGATGCTCATTTTAGGGTACAGCAAAAACACTATCTGGGAGCGGGGTTTGTAACATCACGTAACCAATTTCTCGACCACGATACCGAGGCTATTTTATTACCGCATCAGTACGTAAAACATTCGGTTAACAGTTTGCATGTTATGTATGGCTGGCGGTACGAGCACCTGATGCATAATGTGGCGTGCTTTGCCGGGCCAGCTTATAACTGGGGATACCAATCGGCCTTTACCGATAGCGCCGGCAATCATTATGTTTACCCCTATAACGAATTAGGCTTGTATGCCAGTTTGCAATATACCCGAAAAGTTTATTACGATATTGGGCTGGGGATTAGTATGTTTGGGGCGGTTAGTCAAAGTTATCAGGTAGCCGGGTTAACCTTGCATGTTTACCTTTCATCGGCCTACAAGCGAACCGTTAAATAACCAGCGAACAATTGCGGCATTGTCTTGTTATTTGCCTTAATTAGCGTATTACTTACTACTAAATACTGCATCATGGAACATTTAAAAAGTTATATCGAAACTCATAAAAATCGGTTTTTATCCGAACTTTTCGGATACATTAGCATCCCCTCCATCAGTTCGTTGGCCGACCACAAACCCCACATGTACCGCGCCGCCGAATACGCCAAACAGGCTTTGCTAGATGCCGGATGCGATACCGCTCAGATTTACGAAACCAAAGGTAACCCGGTGTTGTTTGCGCAAAAAATTATCGACCCCCAGTTGCCCACAGTGTTGGTTTACGCCCACATGGATGTGATGCCCGTTGACCCGCTTAACCTGTGGACTACCCCGCCCTTTGAACCCGAAATACGCGACGAAAAAATATTTGCCCGTGGTGCCGACGACGATAAAGGACAGTCGTTTATGCACATTAAGGCGTTTGAGTTTATGGTTAAAACCAACCAATTGCCTTGCAATGTGAAGTTTATGATTGAGGGCGAAGAGGAGATTGGGTCGCCCAACCTGCCCGAGTTTTGCCGGCAATATAAAGATATGCTCAAAAGCGATGTGATTTTGGTGTCGGACACCGGCATGATTGCGCAAGATATTCCTTCGATTACCTCGGGCTTGCGCGGACTTTCGTACTGGCAGGTGGAGGTTACCGGTGCCAACCGCGATTTACACTCCGGTCTGTTTGGTGGAGCGGTGGCCAATCCCATCATTGTACTGTCGAAAATGATTGCCCAAATGACCGATGCCGATAACCACATTACCATTCCGGGTTTTTATGCCGATGTGAT
>JACCEE011152763.1_pt1 | contig 11685 bp, 10 predicted proteins | sample 7449931 | NCBI WGS metagenome assembly JACCEE01 (sample SAMN15323457, study PRJNA562643) | freshwater metagenome | isolation source: river surface water | place: USA:Blue River Watershed | collected 2017-08-19 | reverse complement strand
TCAAGCCCGTTGTTTACAGCGCCTCTTTCGACAAAGGTTTCACGGCGGCCAGCGTCTTTGACGATGGGCCATATGAAGCCATTAACCCCGGCAACGGCGAAATATGGCGTCCACAAAATTCGGATGGCAGCTTTTTAGGCCCGCTGCGGCTGCGTGAGGCGCTGTATCGGTCGCGCAATTTGGTTTCTATTCGTTTGTTGGAAGCCATCGGCGTGAATTACATGCTGGATTACAGCGAACGGGTGTTCAGTTTGCCGCGCTCTGATTTACCGCAAGGTTTATCTATGGCGCTGGGTTCTGCGGGTTTAACGCCTTTAGAAATAGCCACGGGTTATACCGTATTTGCGAACAGCGGTTATAAAGTGCAGCCCTATTTAATTGCGCGCATCGACGACCGCGACGGCAAAGAAGTCTTTAAAGCCAACCCCAATACCGTCCCCAATAACAGCGATACCCATGCCCCTCAAGCTGAACGGGTGATGGATGCACGCACGGCCTATATCACCACCAGCATTCTGCAAGACGTCATCACACGCGGTACGGCGCGCAAAGCCTTGGCGCTGAAACGCACCGACCTTGCAGGCAAAACCGGCACCACCAACGACCAAAAAGATGCGTGGTTTTCGGGCTATAACGGTGATTTTGTCGCAACCGCGTGGGTCGGTTTTGACCAGCCACAAAACCTTGGGCGCGGTGAGTTTGGTGGCGAAGTGGCGCTGCCCATTTGGATGGATTACATGGCCGTTGCACTCAAAGACCGCCCCGCGCATTTGCCGCCCGAACCTAGCGGGATTCTTCGCATCCGCATCGACCCCGCGACAGGCCGCACAGCCAGCGCCAGCACACCCGGCGCATTCTTTGAGCTATTCCGCTCCGATATGCCACCCTCAGAACCCGACCCCGTTGACAGCAATAACGGTGGTTTCTTCCAAGATAAATTTGGCGGTGAGCGCGCCCCGGTACCGCTGGACTTATTCTAAAGATATAGACGCCATCCCTTCCCTTGCGAAAAGGGAAGGGTTTAAAAGCGTGTCCAGTAATTGACGGATTTGCTCAGACACTTATTTGCTCAACGCTGACCAAAGTCAATAAAATGGCGTCAATAAATTGCGCGCATTTAGTCGGCCCCTTGATAGGCCACAAAGCACTGATTTATATTCCATTTCACTATGATGGCAGTCGATTTTTATACCCATTACCCATAGTTACCGCTTAAACCCTTGGCTACGTAAACAATCGGGCCATTGATAACCCTCAGTTTTGTTGTGGAGATAGAAATGGCTCTGATTAAAAAAACAACGACAGCACAACGCTTGCGGCCAGTGAAACCAAGTCCAACGCTGCCGCTGCGCGTGAAGCCGAAGCCATGCGTAAACGCGCACGCACGCTGGCCAAGCAACAACAGGCGGCTGAACGTGTTGCAGCGGCGGCCTCTCAACTCTCCACGGGTATCAACGAAGCCTCTGCCGCTTCCGAAGAATTGAAGCGCGCCAGCGACCAAATTGCCGCCGGTGCAGAAGAAGCCTCCGGCGCAGCGCAAGAATCCTGAGCCGCGTTCAAGCAAATCGAAACGGCGATTTTGCGTCAGCAGCAAAATGCTGAAAACAGCCAAACTAAAGCGCAAGCCACGCAAACACTGGTTATCGCAACCAATAACAACATTGATGCGCTCGTCACCAACGTGATGGCAGCGGCACAGCGTCAAGCGGCTTCGGTCAACATGGTGGCCGAGCTGGAAAAACAAGCCGCCAACATCGGCGACATCGTGAAAGCCGTGGTGCGTATCGCCGACCAAACCAATCTGTTAGCCCTGAACGCCGCCATTGAAGCCGCGCGCGCCGGTCAACATGGCAAAGGTTTTGCCGTCGTCGCCGACGAAGTGCGGACACTGGCCGAAACGTCCGAAAAAAGCGCCCAGCAAATTCAAAATTTGGTCGCGCAGATTCAAACAGAAGTCAAAATTATTGCCGACGGTATCAACACTTCCGCGCAAACCATTGAAGGCGAGGCCGCGAATGGCCGCACCATCACCGAACAACTCGAACAAATTCGTTTTGACGTGGTGGAAATCGTTAAAGGCGTTACCGAAATTGCCGCTGGTGCGTCACAGTCCGCTGTCGCTACCGCGCAAGCCTTGGCCGAAAGCGAGCAAGCCGCCAAGGCGCTCTCTGACTTGGCCGATGATTTACGCAACTCCACCGACGTCGCCAAAAGCGCCGAGGAAGTCGCGTCTGCTGCCGAAGAACTCAGCTCCGCCGTCCAAGAAATTAACCGCTCCAGCGTGCAAATCTCGACCGCTATTGAGCAAATTCGTCGCGCGGCACAAGTACAGGCCGCCAGTTGCGAAGAATCTGCCGCTGCCGTCACACAGCTTGAACGCGGAATGCAAATAGGCTTGTCACGCGCCACCGCAGCGGGCGAGCGCGTTGAAGCCATCAAAAAGCTGTTGTCGGTGAACAAAGCCTCCGTAGACAGCTTAATTAACGGTATCGCCAGCTCCGCCGAATCCACTAAATCTTCATTGCGTCAGGTGAAGGATTTGGAGCTGGTTTCTCGCCGTATCGACAAAATTGTCGATGCCATCACCACCGTTTCCATCCAAACCAACATGCTGGCGGTGAACGGTTCGATTGAAGCCGCGCGCGCGGGCGAGTTCGGTAAAGGCTTCGTGGTCGTGGCCACAGACATTCGCAATTTGGCACAAGATTCCGCCGAAAATGCTGACCGAATCAAAGATTTAGTGAAAAACGTGCAAGACCAAATTGGCGTCGTGAGCCGCGATTTGACAGAAATTGTCGCCTCTGCTGCTTCCGAAGTTGAAAAAGCGCGCGCCACTACCAACAACCTGTTAGCCATCGAAGCGGACATCCTAGACGTCGAGAAGAGCACCGGCGAAATTTTAGCCGCCTCCAACGAGCTGGCCATGGCCGTGGTGCAAGTCAAAATAGGCGTGGAGCAAATTTCGACAACCGCTCAAGTCGCCGAAAAAGCAGCCCTGCAATCGGCAGCAGCGGCGCGCCAGCAATCCGAGGGCGCAGAAGAATTGGCCGCCGCCATCGAAGAAATTGCATCTTTGGCTGACGAACTGCAAAGCGCCTGAGGCGCGTCATCTGACCGCCACAGGAGCATTGCATGAACACACAAGCCCTGCATGACACGCCCGAAGAGCCTAGCAGCGATGGCCTTACGCACCAATTCGTGACCTTTATTTGTAACGATGAAGTGTTTGCGGTGGACATGGCACCCGTTAAAGAAATTATCCGCGTACCCGATGCGGTGCGCGTACCCATGGCGCCCAAGGTGCTGGACGGATTGGCCAATTTGCGCGGCAAGGTGCTGCCGATTGTGTCGCTGGCGCGGATTTTTGGTGTGCCTGAACGCGCGCACGATGAATCCACACGCGCCGTCGTGATTGATTACGGTCAGCCGCTGGGTTTTGTGGTGGACCGCGTGGCCAGCGTCGTCAACGTAGACCCGCAACAAATGGCCGACGTTGATGCCATTTCTTCCACCGTCAATAGTCAGTTACTAAAAGGGCTGCTGAAAGATGTGGGCGGCCATCCCATGACGATGGTGCTGGATTTCGAAAAAGTCATCGAAACCGAGTTCGCGGACATCGTTATAATTAATAACTTTATCAGACTGCTGTTGCAACACTTCAACTTGTTCAATTAACCCATGTATCGACTCCGCAGATAATGCGGATACTTTGCCGACACTGTGTAAAATTTGTTCATCTAATGCAGCAAAGCCTTGCGTTAAACTGCTGCATACCGGGCGCTGCGACTGCGTGGAAAGCGTTTGCGAGCGTGACCGCTGTACAATTCCGCACAATATCAACGCCCATAACGGTACTATTCCAGCCCATCCAACCTGACTCACGCCCCAAGCGGTATATAACAATCCAGCAACAAGGCCACTGGCTACAATAATTAATAACCATGCAGTCCAAGGAAGCGGCTGTAATAAAACAATAGAACGGCGAAAAGAGATATTCGTCATGATGAGATCAGGGCGTAAACCGGCGTTAATTTTGGCCAATGCGTCTACGCCATCGTGCGCGGCTTGCACCATGAAGCCGTTACGTTCCAAACCCACCTGCATACTGACCAGCATGGTTGTTGAATCGTCTACAACCAAGATTGTCTTTGACAATTTATTCTCCTGACCCATCCTCTAGGCACTAATTAAGCAGCTAAAGAAAACCGAAACGGCTGGAATTCTAAATTAAATCAAACAGTTGACCTATTGATGAGGCGCAAAGGTCAGCTTGATAACTGGCTTATCGGAGACAGTAAGCTCATATAACAGATAAGCCTTACGAATATACACTCTCTCTCGACGTGCCCCCGCCTTTACACCTTAAAAATCCCTACGGCATCGACTAATTTATGAGCTTGGTCACGCAATGCGTGCGCCGCCGCTGACATTTCTTCGACTAATGCGGCATTTTGCTGCGTACCATGATCCATCTGCATGACCGCATCCCCCACATTTTGCACGCCCGCCGTTTGTTGCGCGCTGGCGGTGCTGATTTCGCCCATGATGTCCGTCACGCGCTGAATGCTATTAACCACCTGCTGCATGGTGGCACCGGCGGCATCCACTTGCTGCGTGCCCAACACCACCCGCGCCACGTTGGCGGTAATCAGTGTTTTGATTTCTTTCGCGGCGTCGGCGCTGCGTACAGCCAAATTGCGAACCTCCGACGCCACCACCGCAAAACCGCGCCCTTGCTCACCGGCGCGCGCCGCTTCCACGGAAGCATTCAGCGCCAAGATATTCGTTTGAAACGCAATGCCATCAATTACGCCGATAATGTCGGAAATACGCTGTGAACTGTGGTTAATGTCGCTCATCGTATCAACAACGTGCGCGACGGCCTGCCCGCCTTGCACCGCAATGGTGCTGGCACTGTGCGCTAACTGATTGGCTTGATAGGCGCTTTCTGAATTTTGTGCAATCGCGCCACTCACCTGCTGCATCGCGGTTGACGTTTCTTCCAGCGAGCTGGCTTGGCGTTCCGTGCGAGAAGCTAAATCTGCATTTCCTTGCGCGATTTGCCCGCTGGCGGCGGCAAGGGCTTCGGCATTTTCGCGCACCTCTTGCACAAGGCGGCGTAACGCGGTTTGCATGTTTGCGAGGGCGTGCAGTACCTGCGCTACTTCATCCTGCCCCTGAATAACGATGTTTTGCTGTAAATCGCCGCTGGCCACCGCGTTAGAAATAGCAATTGCCTGTTGCAGGCTACGCGACACCTGACGAATCAGCGCCGCGCCGAATGCAGCGGCCAACACAACCCCCACCACCATCGACAGCACCGACACCACCCACAACACGCCATAGCGGTCGGCGGCTTCATCGTATTCTTGTTTAGCCACGTTTTTTTGCAGTTCTACCAAGGATTGCAAATCGCGGTCAGTGCTGTCGTATAAATTAACTGGTTGAACAGCAAGCACTTTTTGCACAGCATCTAGGCGATTGCTCCGCAACGCACTGACCGCGTTCGACAGCATTTCGGTCTTAATGATTTGAAAATCGCGCTCGAATTGTTCGGCCAGCCGCGCTTCTTCTACCGTCAACCACGTTGCTTTGTACGCGGTCCAGACTTCATCTATGCGGGCGAAATGGTTTTGTATTTTGTCCGCACGCGCCGAAAAATCAGCGCCCGCAGGGGCTTCCGCCAGCACTAAACGGCTGCTCATTAATAAGTTATGCACTTCACTTAATTGAATAAGCGGTATCACGCGGTCGTCATACACGGTTTTCAATGAAGCGTTACTGCGATGCACGCCCCACAGCCCAAGGCTGCCCATCACAAGCAACAAAAAAGACAGGCCCGCCGTGAATACAGCGAGCCGCGTAGAAATTTTTAAGCGGTGCATAACCCGTAACCCCAAAATATATGCACCGAAGATTAGCAGCGATTGCACTTTTACAGTGCAATCAAAGTGCTATAACGCCCAACAGCCCGCACACAACAGCGATGGCATCAACCGGGAAAACTATCGGCCACCGAGTGCAACGGGTAATGCGCGGGATACGGTAATTGCGCGACGCCACTGTCTACCGCTGCGCGTGCCACAGCGGCGGGCACAACGCGGATTAAACGTGGGTCAAATGGCTTAGGAATGATGTAGTTACGACCAAATTCGAGACGCTCAACGCCGTAAATTTCACACACATCGGGCGTTGCAGGCAGGTGCGCCAATTCGCGTAGCGCGTGGACGGCGGCAATTTTCATTTCTTCATTGATACGGCTGGCACGCACATCCAACGCCCCCCGGAAAATGAACGGGAAGCACAGCACGTTATTCACTTGATTGGGATAATCCGAGCGCCCAGTCGCCAAAATCACATCGGGACGCACCGCGTGCGCTAATTCGGGGCTGATTTCGGGGTCAGGGTTGGCGCACGCAAACACCACCGGATTCACCGCCATGCGACATAAATCATCGGCGCTCAGGAGATTAGCCCCCGACAAACCTACAAATACATCAGCGCCTTCCAGCGCATCGCTCAGGGTGCGGCGTTCCGTTTCACGCGCAAAAACCGCCTTATACGGATTCAAATCATCGCGTTGGCAATGCACCACACCTTTACGGTCAACCATCAGAATGTTGTCTATTTTGATGCCCAAACTGACCAGCAGACGCATACAGGCCACCGCCGCCGAGCCTGCACCCAAGCAGACAATGCGCGCCTGTTCGCGGCTTTTACCCGCCAATTCGAGTGCGTTCAATAACGCCGCCGCGACGACAATCGCGGTGCCATGTTGGTCATCGTGGAAAACGGGGATGTCACATTGCGCGATTAAATTGCGCTCAATCTCGAAGCATTCCGGCGCTTTAATATCTTCCAGATTGATGCCGCCAAACGTCACGGAAATGCGTTTTACGGTATCAATAAAGGCTTGGGGACTTTCGGCTTTGACTTCAATATCAAACACGTCAATGCCCGCAAACTTCTTAAATAACAGACCCTTACCTTCCATAACGGGCTTGGACGCCAGCGGGCCTAAATTGCCTAACCCCAAAATAGCCGACCCGTCAGAAATGACCGCCACCAAATTGCCTTTGCCGGTGTAACGAAAAGCCTGCGTGGCATCACGGGCGATTTCACGCACCGGTTCAGCAACGCCGGGGCTATAGGCTAGTGCAAGGTCACGGACTGTCTCAGCCGGTTTGGTGAGCTCGACACTCAATTTGCCGGGACGTGGCAGAGCGTGGTAGTCGAGTGCGGCGCTTTTCAGGTCAGACATGGCAGGTTCCGCAGTTCTCAAGACAGGAAGACTCGTGAGAATACGGCAAGAACGCGAAGCCCCACAAGGCGAGAGGCATTCGCGTTTTTCGTCTGCAAAGGGCGCGTTTAGAGCGTTTGCACCAGCGCCGAATCAGCGACTTTTAATTGCCAGCGGATGCTGCCGGTGTCACCCGCCGCACGCCGCCGGTCAGTGACCCAACCGCGCACTTCAACCGTGCGCCCTGTCAGCGACTGCACATAACGCTCATCCGCCGTATCCAAACGCCCACCGTCGATATTTACTATCAGATGATTTTCCAGCACCAAGCGCCAGCCGCCCCGACTGCGTTCACTGGATTGCACTCGCCCGCGCAACAACGCAAAACCGCCTTTCTCCAGCGTGCGAACGTCTTGCGGCCTGCGTTGTTGCCACACACCACGACTGGCGCGCCGCGCCTGATTTTCTGCTTCCAGTTGGCAGCCCAAACGCGCGGTATTGGGCGCAATCGCCACGCTCATGCCCATACCGGCAGCCAGTTGGGCGTCTTCTAAACTGCGTCCATCGCGGCTAAAAACGTGCGCCAACACACGTCCATAACGGTCACTGGCTTCCGTGCCGGTTTGTAAATAAATGCGCTGGCTCGTCGCATCGACCAACCGCTCTAGGTTACGCATCGCATCCAACGCGAAGGGTTCAGCAGGTTTACCGGCGCGCGCTTTTTCAGGCGTATTCAGACCAATCATCCGCACGCTGCGACCATCCGTAAGGCGCAACGTGTCACCGTCCACCACGCGCTCCACCTGCGCTTCACGCAACCCAGATGGCATACGGCAGCTCTCTGCGTGCGCGCTGTTCAGCATTAAAAGGGCAGACATAAAAAAGGCGCCCATAAAGGACGCCTTCTTTGGTCTGCCGAGAAACAGTGTCTGCATCTCGGAGAACTCCACTTACTTCTTGGTGCTGCCGAAGCCAGCAAAACGCTGCTTGAAGCGGTCGATACGGCCACCTGCGTCCAGCACTTTTTGCTTGCCAGTGTAGAAAGGGTGGCACTCAGAGCACACGTCGAGGCTCAGGTTTTTGCACAGGGTGGAACGTGTTTTGATGACGTTGCCACAGCTGCACGTTGCGGTGATTTCGTCGTAAGCGGGATGGATTTCCGGTTTCATCTTAGAGTCCTCAGGAGGAGTTGTGCCGCCATCTAGCACCACGCTAGATACCGCACGAGGTAACGTACCGGGGCCGCTTCCGGCCGCGCGGAAAAATAGCGCGGCATGATAACAGAGCGCCTTTCCGATGCAAGCGCGGCCCCCGGTAATGACCATGCTAGGATGCCCATCCCCCTTGAGTACGGAGGCCGCGCATGAGCCCGCCCATTTTGCGCCTCGCGATTCCTTCGCCATTGCGCCGTTTATTTGATTACTACCCACCGCCCGGCACAGACACCGCGTCGCTGCAACCCGGCGTGCGCGTGCGCGTGCCATTTGGACCGCGTGAAGTGATTGGCATCTTGGTGGAAATAACCGCACACAGTGACCTTGATAGCCAACGCATCCGCGCCGCGCGCGAACTGATTGACACGCGCCCGCTATTGCCTCCGGCGTTGTTCGAGTTGTGTTTATGGAGCGCGCGCTATTACCACGACAGCGTGGGCGAAGTGTTCAGCGTGGCCTTACCCGCGCGCTTACGTCAGGGCGATACCGCTGAACGTGAAGAACAACGCTTGTGGCAAATCGTTCCCGGCACACCGCTGGATGACCCGCGATTAGCCCGCGCACCGCGTCAGCAAGAGGCGCTCCGCACGCTCGCGCAGCACCCGCACGGTATTAACCAAAACCTGCTCGATAACTTCCATATTTCGCGCGATAGCCTCCGATTGCTGCACGATAAAGGATTAGTGCAGGTTATTCGGCATCGTGTGGCCTTGCCCGAGCATCATGGCGGCTGGTTGCTACACCCCGAATTGCCCTTAAACGAAGAACAACGCCGCGCGTTTGAAGCCATTCACGCCGGAATGGGGCGCTTTCATCCGTATTTATTGGTGGGCGTTACGGGCAGCGGCAAAACAGAAATTTATCTACAGCTCATCCGCAACGTGCTGGAAGCGGGCAAACAAGCCCTTGTTTTGATTCCAGAAATCAATTTAGGCCCGCAAACCCTGCAACGCTTTTCGCACCGATTTAACGCGAAAATCGTGCTGCTTCACTCAAACCTCACCGACCGCGAACGCCTCGACGCATGGCAATCGGCGCGTGAAGGCAGCGCGCATATTGTGATTGGCACCCGCTCGGCTTTGTTCACGCCGCTTAAAAAGCCGGGCCTCATCATCGTGGATGAAGAACACGATGGCTCGTACAAACAGCAAGAAGGTTTCCGCTATCACGCGCGTGATTTGGCCGTTATGCGTGCCCATCTGGAGCGCGTGCCGCTGGTATTGGGTTCGGCAACGCCTTCATTAGAAAGCCTGCACAACGCCCAAACGGGCCGCTATGCGCTACTGACGCTCACCCGTCGCGCGGGCGGCGCGGCACCGCCGCATTTTGAACGCCTCGACATCCGTAGTCGGCCACTGGATGCCGGTTTGTCGCGCCCGTTGATTCGACGCATGGGCGAAACGCTGGCCAGCGGGCGACAAGTCATGGTGTTTCTCAACCGACGCGGCTTTGCTCCGGCGTTGTTGTGTCACGGCTGCGGCTGGATGGCCGAATGTCCAGAATGTGATGTGCGGCTCACGCTGCACCAGCGTTCGGGCGAATTGCGTTGCCATCACTGCGATTACCGCACCGCGCCGCCGACCGAGTGCCCCCAATGCCAACACGCTGATTTATTGCCCGTCGGTAATGGCACCGAACGCACCGAAGAACGCTTGCAACAACTTTTCCCCGATTACCCCGTGTTACGCATCGACCGTGACAGCACCAGCCGCAAAGGAAGCCTCGAACAGCTTTTTGCACAGATTCACAGCGGTGCGCCGTGCATTTTGGTCGGCACGCAAATGCTGGCGAAAGGACACCATTTCCCGCGTGTCACCTTGGTGGCGATTGTGAACGCCGACGGCGGATTGTTCTCGACCGATTTTCGCGCCACCGAGCGCATGGCCCAGCAAATCGTACAAGTCGCCGGACGCACCGGACGCGCCCAAGAACCCGGACAAGTGCTGATTCAAACGCACCTCGCTGACCATCCGTTACTGGTGCAACTGTCACACGAAGGCTATTTAGCGTTTGCTCAACAAGCCCTCAGCGAGCGCCGTGCCACAGGGTTGCCGCCGTTCTCGCAATTAGCGTTGCTGCGCGCGGATGCGTCTGCATTGGAGCAGGCGGAAGGTTTTTTACAACAGGCGGCTGATATAGCCAGCCCGCTGCTCAGTAGCACACCGCCGCTTCCCGTTGAGGTGCTCGGCCCGATTGCCGCCCCAATGGAACGCCGCGCCGGACGCTATCGCGCGCAATTATTGATTCAGGCCAACAACCGCGCGGATTTACACCGCTTCCTCGGTGCATGGGTGCCACAATTAGAACAAGTGCCTAACCGCCAAGTACGCTGGTCGCTGGATGTTGACCCAGCAGATTTGTTTTAACGGTTGTTTTGCTTGATTGGAGTCTCAAACATGAGTAACACCCCCGCACCCTATGGCGTTGGCGATGCGTCTTATCAGGCCGCTGGCGGTATCGAAGGTTTGCACCGCTTAGTGGATGATTTCTACCGCATCATGGACGAACACCCCGAAGCCGCCATCATTCGCCAAATGCACCCCGAAGATTTGTCGATGGCGCGCGATAAACTGGCGTGCTTCCTGAGCGGTTGGCTGGGCGGCCCTAAATTGTTCCGCGAGAAATACGGTCCGATTGCCATTCCGTCTTTTCACGCGCAATGGAAAATTGGCGAAGCCGACAGCGCCGCATGGCTTCTCTGCATGAAAGAAGCCATTGCACGCCAACCCTATGCCCCTGATTTTGCAGCGTATTTGCTGAAAGCCCTGCACGTCCCCGCTGACCGAGTGGTGGTCGCAAGCGCGCAGCGGCATGGGCTGTAATGCGTTAACCCAAAGCCCGCAACACGGCTTGCGGCTCTTTTGCAAAAACGTGCAAAAGAGCCAACGCAGGCCCGTGTGGTGTGCGGTTGCCACGCTCCCAATGCCGCAACGTGGCAACACTGACACAAAATTTTGCGGCGAATTCTTCTCGACTTAACCCCAAGTTGCGTCGTAGTTCAGCCACATCAACAGGCGTCAATGTATGCGTTTTCGCTGCAATAACCTGCCCTTGGTTCAAAGCAATCGCTTCATGCAATCCCTGAGCAATACGTTCATAAGCACTTTTGGACATTAGGTTTCTCCAACGCTGTACGAACCAAAATATCTACCAGTTTGGCGAGCGCATTTCGCTCTGCTTTCGATAAATTAGCTCGCTCATTTTTACCAAACATAGTCAGTAGATACAGAG
>JACCEE010796746.1_pt1 | contig 11685 bp, 9 predicted proteins | sample 7449931 | NCBI WGS metagenome assembly JACCEE01 (sample SAMN15323457, study PRJNA562643) | freshwater metagenome | isolation source: river surface water | place: USA:Blue River Watershed | collected 2017-08-19 | reverse complement strand
GGCGGTGATGCCCATGTGCATTTTTTGCCAGGGGTCGTGCAGGATGCCGAGCATGTAGTCGATGCTCTTGGTGTCGCCCATGCGTGCGCCGTAGCGCGCCGCCTGGTCGAAGTAGGGGCCGCGGCTCATGGATTCGGAACCACCGCCCACGGCCACATCGCAGTCGCCATAGCCAATGGCCTGGGCTGCGCTGATGATGGCCTGCAGGCCCGAGCCGCACAGGCGGTTGACGTTGAAGGCGGGCGTCTCGATGGGGCAGCCGGCGTCAATCGCCGCCACGCGGGAGAGGTACGCGTCTTTGGTGTCGGTGGGAATTACGTTGCCCATGACCACATGGCCCACGGCGTCGGGCGCCAGGCCCGAGCGGGCGATGGCTGCCTTCACGGCGGTGGTTGCGAGCTGGGTGTTGGGCACGTCTTTGAGGCTGCCGCCAAAGGTGCCGATGGCGGTGCGGGCGGTGCTGACAACGAAAACGTCGCGGTGGGTCATGTAAAGGGCTCCGTTGAAAAATGGGTGAAATCGTAGTGCAGCGGGCCCGAAAGAGGAGCCTACTGGATCAGTAAAGGCATTTTGCGCGCTGTTGTGCCGTTGTCCTGGGCGGCAGCCAGGTCATCCAGAATGGGGCAATCTGGCCGCTGGTCGCCGTGGCAGCAGTGCACCAGCGACTGCAGGGTGCGCTGCATGGCCTGCATGGCGGCGATGCGCTCGGCCAGATCGTCGATGTGCGCCTGGGCAATGCGCTTGACGCTGGCGCTGGCACGCCCCTTGTCTTGCCACAGGCCCAGCAGCTCGCGGATTTCTTCCATCGAGAAGCCCAGCGTGCGCGCGCGGCCGATGAAGCGCAGCGCGTGGACGTCGGCCTCGGTGTACTGGCGGTAGCCGCTGTCGGTGCGCGCCACGCCGTTGAGCAGACCCAGGGCCTCGTAGTGGCGCACCATGCGCGCCGATACCCCGGCGCGCCGGGCGGCCTCGCTGATGGGCACGGGCCCATCGTTTCGGGGTGCGCGGGCGGTCATGCGGCGACCGTGTAGCCTTCTTCGGCAATGGCGGCGGCCAGTGCCTCGCGGGGCTGGGTGCTGTCGATATCGACGCGGTTTTGTGCGCGGTCAATGCGCACGGTGGCGGCCGGGTCGATCTGCTGCACGGCCTGGGTGACGGCGCGTTCGCAGTGGCCGCAGGTCATGCCCTCTACTTGAAGGGTGTATTGCATGGGGTTTCTCCGTTAAATGGTGGACAACAGGCACATGATGAACATTGACATCGTGGCATAGTCAAGCGCCCACAAAGGCACTGACACACGCATGGTTGATGTGTGCCAGGGCTTGACCTTGCCATCATGGCAAGGATTACGGTAGCCCCCATGAACACTGTTGCCACTTCCCCCGAATCTCTGGACGCCCTGGAAACCCTGGACCTTGGCATTGGCGGCATGACCTGCGCCAGTTGCGTGGGCCGCGTGGAGCGGGCGCTGCGCAAGGTGCCCGGCGTGCAGGATGCCGCCGTGAACCTGGCCACCGAGTCCGCGCGCATCGCTTATGTGGTGCCCCCGGATGCCCAGGGCCCGGCCATGGATGCCCTGCTGCGCCGCGCCGTGCGCAATGCGGGCTACGAGCCGCGCGCGGCGGGGCAGGACGATGCGCCCGAGGACCTGTCGCCCTGGGCCGGTTTTTTGCCGGTGGGCGTGGGCCTGCTGCTGTCGGCCCCGCTGGTGCTGCCCATGCTGGGCGATCTGTTCGGCGCGCACTGGATGCTGCCCGCCTGGGCGCAGTTTGCGCTGGCCACGCCGGTGCAGTTCATTCTGGGGGCGCGTTTTTACAAGGCGGGTTGGCACGCGCTCAAGGCGCTGTCGGGCAACATGGATCTGCTGGTGGCGATTGGCACCTCGGCGGGCTGGGGGCTGTCGATGTGGCTGTGGCTCACGGCGCACGAGGGGCATGCCCCGCACCTGTATTTCGAAGCCTCGGCGGTGGTGGTGACGCTGGTGCTGCTGGGCAAGTGGCTGGAGGCGCGCGCCAAGCGCCAGACCACGGCGGCCATCCGCGCACTGCACGCGCTGCGCCCCGATGTGGCCCACATGCTGGGGCGTGACGGCGAGGTGGATGTGCCGGTGGCCGAGGTGATGGCGGGCGACCGGCTGGTGGTGCGCCCTGGCGAGCGCATTCCGGTGGACGGCAGCATTCTGGAGGGCCACACCCAGGTGGACGAGTCCATGCTGACCGGCGAGCCCTTGCCCGTGACGCGCGAGGTGGGTGCGCCGCTCACCGGCGGCTCCATCAATGGCGATGGCCGGGTGGTGATGCAGGTGACGGCGGTGGGCGCCGAGACGGTGTTGTCGCGCATCATCCGACTGGTGGAAGACGCGCAGGCCGCCAAGGCGCCCTTGCAGCGCATGGTTGACCAGGTGTCGGCCGTCTTTGTGCCGGTGGTGCTGCTGGTGGCGCTGGCCACGCTGCTGGGCTGGCTGTGGATGGGTGCGGGCTTTGAGCTGGCCATGATCCGTGCCGTGGCCGTGCTGGTGATTGCCTGCCCCTGCGCACTGGGGCTGGCCACGCCGGCGGCCATCATGACGGGCACGGGGGTGGCGGCAAAAAATGGCATTTTGATCAAGGACGCGCAGGCGCTGGAGCTGGCCCACAAGGTGGATGTGGTGGCGTTTGACAAGACCGGCACCCTGACCGTGGGCCGCCCACGGCTCACTGCCTTTGAGGTGGTGCCCGGCCAGGACGAGGCGGCCGTGCTGGCGGCCGTGGCCAGTGTGCAAAGTGGCAGCGAGCACCCGCTGGCCCGTGCAGTGGTGGTGGCTGCGCAGGAGCGCGGCCTGCAGCCCGTGGCGCCCGACGGCGTGCGCGCCGTGCCGGGGCGCGGCACCGAGGGCGAGGTGCAGGCCCGCAGCTACCTGGTGGGCAGCCTGCGCTGGATGGACGAGTTGGGCGTTGGGCTGGGCGCGCTGGCGGCGCGGGCGAAAAGCCTGCAAAACGATGGCGCCACGGTGTCGGCCCTGGCCGAGCGCACCACCGACGGGTTGGCCCTGCGTGCAATTTTGGCCTTTGGCGACGAGCCCAAGCCCGGGGCGCGCGAGGCGCTGGCGGCGCTGCGCGCGCGCGGCATTCGCACCGTGATGATTTCGGGGGACAACCGGGGCGCTGCCCTGGCCATGGCGCAGCGCCTGGGGCTGGACGCCGCCGATGTGCGCGCCGAGGTATTGCCGGGCGACAAGGCGGCCCAGGTGGTGGCGCTGCAGCAAGGCGATGGCGAAGAAGCCCACCCGGGGGGGCAGCGCCCCAGCGCAGCGGCCCAGCATGGCGCCCACATTGTTGCCATGGTGGGCGACGGCGTGAACGACGCCCCGGCCCTGGCCGCTGCCGACGTGGGCATGGCCATGGGCAACGGCACCGATGTGGCCATGCACGCGGCCGGCATCACGCTGATGCGGGGCGACCCGATGCTGGTGGCAGCCGCGCTGGACATCTCGCGGCGCACCGTAGCGAAAATCCGGCAAAACCTGTTCTGGGCCTTTTTCTACAACGTGGCCGGCATTCCACTGGCGGCGCTGGGCTACCTGAACCCGGTGGTGGCCGGGGCGGCCATGGCGCTGAGTTCGGTGAGCGTGATGGCCAACGCCCTGCTGCTCAAGCGCTGGCGCATGTGACCACCGCGACAGTTTGGCGCGGTGCGGTCACCAATGTCTGGCAAACTGCAACGTTTTGTTGCATGTCCGTGGCCATCACAAGCGGCCGGGGCACTTTTCAGACATCAGAAGGGGACACACCATGAATCTCTTATCGCTCATGCGGCTTTTCACCATCCGCTTTCGGATGCTGGGGGCCATTGGCGTCGTGCTGGGGCTGTTGGGCCTGCTGGGCGGCGCGGGCATGCTGGGCATGTTCCGCATCCACGCCATGAGCGAGGACTTCATGGCCAACTCGTTTGCCGAGGTGAGCCACATGGCCGAGCTGCGTGGCGAGATGGGGGCCATCCGCCAGCATGAAAAGGACATGATCATTGCGTACGAAAAGCCCGAGAGCGTGAAGGCGGCCCACACCAAGTGGCTGGCCAGCCTGGAGCAGTCGAAAAAAGTGGCGGCCCGCTTCCTTGAAGGCCCAGAGGACGCCGACAACGCCATCGCCCAGGCCATCGTCAAGCGCCTGGACAGCTACCGCGACCAGTTCGCGCATGTGGCGCGCCAGCTCGAAGCCGGTGGCTACGACACGGCCACCATTGCCAACCGCATGAGCGGCAAGGCGGTGGCCGAGTTTGACGAGGCCGACAAGCTGCTCAAGGAGCTCGATGGCGTGCTGCGTGGCGAGGTGACAGCGGCCGTGGCCGACCAGACCGATGTGTCCAACCAGACCCTGTGGCTGTTTGCCCTGGCGGTGCTGATCACCGTGTTGGTGGTGGTGCCCACCACGCTGATGAACATGCTGTCCATCTGCCGCCCACTGGCTGATGCCCGCCGCATGGCGCTGGCGATTGCCGGTGGCGACCTGTCGCAGCGCATTGCCGCCGAGGGCAAAGACGAAGTGGCCGACCTGCAGCGCGCATTGACCGACATGCAGCAGGGCCTGGGGGCGCTGGTGGCGCAGGTGCGCGATGCCAGCGGCAGCATTGCCACGGCCAGCCAGGAGATCGCCACGGGCAACCAGGACCTGTCGCAGCGCACCGAGCAGACGGCCAGCAATGCGCAGGAAGCCGTGGCCTCGCTGTCGCAGCTCACCTCCAATGTGCAGCAAACCGCCGCGTCATCGCAGATGGCCAATCAGCTGGCCAGTTCCGCTTCCGGCACGGCCACGCGCGGCGGTTCGGTGGTGGCGCAGGCCGTGGCCAGCATGCACGAGATCTCGGCATCGAGCCGCAAGATCGGCGACATCATCGGCCTGATCGACTCGATTGCCTTCCAGACCAACATTCTGGCGCTGAACGCCGCGGTCGAAGCGGCCCGCGCGGGTGAGCAGGGCCGGGGCTTTGCCGTGGTGGCCAGCGACGTGCGCAGCCTGGCGCAACGCTCGGCCGCGGCGGCCAGCGACATCAAGGGGCTGATTCACAACAGCGTGACCGCCGTGGACGGTGGCGTGCGCCATGTGGAAGATGCGGGCGCCGCCATGAAGGAAATCGTGGCCAGCGTGCAGCGCGTGGGCGACATCATTGGCGAGATCACTGCCGCTGCCTCGGAGCAGTCGGCCGGCATTGGCCAGGTGAACCAGTCGGTGGGCGAGATCGACCGCATGACGCAGCAGAACGCGGCGCTGGTGGAAGAGTCGGCTGCCGCCGCCGAGTCGCTGCGCGAGCAGGCGGCCCGTCTGTCGAAGGTGGTACAGCAGTTCCGCCTGGCCGATGAAGGCAACGGCATGGCGTCCCTGTCCCGCATGCCGGCCTCCGCGCCGGACCGTGCCTTGATCGGCCGCGCCACGCCCCAGCTGGCGGGCTGAGCGACCGAGGGACCAGCGGCAGGCCGCTGGCTTGCCGGTGCCCCAGAAAAAACGCCGCCCGAGGGCGGCGTTTGCTATTTATTCAATAGCTGTAAGCGCTTTATGAACAAGCGCTGTAGCCACTTTTGACCTGAATTTCACGTCTCAGTACAGCGTGGGGTAGTCGGTGTATCCGGCAGCGCCGCCGCCGTAGAAGGTGGCGCGGTCGGGCTCGTTCAGGGGGGCGTTCTTTTCCAGCCGGGTCACCAGGTCGGGGTTGGCAATGAAGGGCCGGCCAAAGGCCACGATGTCGGCGCCGGCGGCCACGGCGGCATCGGCCAGTGCGCGGTCGTAGGCGTTGTTCACCATCCAGGCACCCTTGCCGCCGGCCTTGCGGTACACGGCCTTGAGGGCAGCGTAGTCAAACGGGCGGTCGGCCAGCTCGCGGGCGCCGCCGGTGGCGCCTTCGATGATGTGCACATAGGCCAGCCCCAGCGGGGCGAGCTGGGCCAGCAGGTAGTCAAACAACTGCTGGGGGTTGTCGTCCACGATGTCGTTGGCAGGCGTCACGGGCGAGAGGCGAATGCCGGTGCGGCCGCCACCGATTTCATCGACGATGGCGCGCACCACTTCGAGGGTGAGGCGGGCGCGGTTCTTGATGCTGCCGCCGTAGTCGTCGGTGCGCTGGTTGGCGCCCGTCTTCAGGAACTGGTCAATCAGGTAGCCGTTGGCGCCGTGGATCTCTACCCCGTCAAAGCCGCTGGCGATGGCGTTGCGCGCGGCGTGGCGGTAGTCCTGCACGATGCCGGGCAGCTCGCCCAGATCGAGCGCGCGGGGCATCGAGGTGTCGGTGAAGGTGGGCACCCCGTCCTTGAGCAGCACCGTCTTGGTGTGCGCGCGGATGGCCGAGGGCGCCACGGGGGCGGCGTTGCCCGGCTGCAGGTCGGTGTGCGAGACGCGGCCCACATGCCACAGCTGCACCACGATCTTGCCGCCTTCGGCGTGCACGGCGCTGGTCACGCGCTTCCAGCCATCGAGCTGCTCGGTGCCATACAGGCCGGGCACGTCGGCATAGCCCTGGCCCTGGGGGCTGATGGCGGTGGCCTCGGTGATCAGCAGGCCGGCGCTGGCGCGCTGCGTGTAGTAGGTGGCCATGAGCGGCGTGGGGATGGCGTCGGGCGCGCGGTTGCGCGTGAGCGGCGCCATGGCGATGCGGTTGGCCAGGTGCAGGTCACCGGCCTGTACGGGTTCGAACAAAGAGGGCATGAAAGGCTTTCGTCGAGAGAGTGAAAGGGGGCTTGCCCGAAGGCAGGGTTTGGCATAAGGGTACTGCAGTGCCGCAAACGCTGCAGTACGCGGCGGACAGCGCGGTAAAGCCATTGTGTGCTAACCGCACTGCCGCAAAAGAACCGGAATGTTCAAAAATGATAGCTACCAGCGCTTTATCCATAAGCGCTATCTGCCATTTTGATCAATATTTGATCTGAGCGCACCCACAGGCCAAATGCGCAGCCCGCAGGCACAATCAGCGCCCATGGAGACAAACCACACAAGGCGCTTGCAGGGCTTGCGCGCCCACCCGGTGGGCGTGGTGCTGGCGCTGTCGCTGGGTGCGGCGGTGTCGCTGGGTATCACGCGTTTTGCCTATGCCCTGCTGCTGCCCGTGATGCGCGCCGACCTGGGCTGGAGCTACACCCTGGCCGGGGCCATGAACACCGTCAATGCGCTCGGTTACCTGCTGGGCGCCCTGGCCGCCCCCGCGCTGCTGCGGCGCCTGGCGCCCGGCACCCTGCTGCTGTGGGGTGCGGTGCTGGCCACGCTGTTCATGGCCTTGAGTGGTTTCTTCATCGAGGCCGTCCCGTTGCTGCTGCAACGCCTGCTGGCGGGCGTGGCCAGCGCCGTCATCTTTATCGCTGGCGGGCTGATGGCGGCGCGCCTGGGCGCCCTGGACGTGGGCCGCAGTGGCCTGCTGCTGGGCCTGTATTACGGTGGCGTGGGCTGGGGCATCAGCGCCTCGGCGCTGCTGGTGCCGCCCGTGCTGGCCGTGGCCCCGGCGCTGCACGGTTGGACCTGGGCCTGGTGGGCGCTGGCAGCCGTGTGTGCGCTGGCCACTGCGGTGCTGGTGTGGCCCGTGCGGGCGCTGCGCGGGCTGACGGCGCCTGCAACCGCGCCCGCCCCTGCGAAAGGCCTGAGTGTGGGCGCCAGTGGGGCTGAGGGCGCGAAGGCCGTTGCGCAACACGCGGCGCCCCCTTCGGCCGCGCCCGTGCCCGCCGTGCCCCTGCGCGCGCTGGCACCGGCCCTGCTGGGCTACACCTTGTTTGGTGTGGGCTACATCGGCTACATGACCTTTGTGGTGGCGCTGCTGCGCGAGCAGGGCATGGCCAGCGGCACCGTGACGCTGTTTTATGCCTTGCTGGGGCTGGCGGTGGTGCTGTCGTCGCGCATCTGGGCGGGCTTGCTGGACCGCAGCCGCGGCGGGCGTGCGCTGGCCCTGCTCAATGGTCTGCTGGGTGTGGCCACGCTGCTGCCGGCACTGACCTCGGCCTGGCCCGTAGTGCTGGCTTCGGGCCTGCTGTTTGGCGGGGTGTTCCTGGCGGTGGTGGCCTCGACCACCGCGCTGGTGCGCCACAACCTGCCGCCCGCGCAGTGGGCCGGCGGCATCAGCGCATTCACTGTCGTGTTCGCTGCCGGGCAGATCGTGGGGCCCACGGTGGTGGGCTGGATTGCCGACGGCCCCGGCGGGCTGGCGCGCGGCCTGGTGTATTCGGCCTGCGCGCTGTGGCTGGGGGCGCTGGTGGCAGCGCGCCAGCGGCCGCTGGCACTTACTTGAGCAGGCCTTCGGCCTTCATGGCCGCCTGCACGGCGGGGCGGGCGGCCACGCGGGCCTGAAAGGCGCTGAGGTTCTTCAGGCCCGAAATGTCCAGGCGCACAAACCCGGCCCAGTTGGCCACGGTGAACAGGTAACCATCGGCCACGGTGAACTGCTCGCCCATCAGGTAGGGCTTGCCCGCGAGTTGGCCATCTATCCACTGCAGGCGCTTGAGGAGGCGCTCACGCACTTGGGGTTGGTAGTCGGCAGGCGTGGCGGGGTTGAACAGCGGCCCAAAACCCTGGTGGAGTTCGGTGCCGATGAAGGTCAGCCACTCTTGCAGGCGGTAGCGCGCCATGGAGCCATTGGCGGGGGCCAGGTTCTTTTCGGGCACCTGATCGGCGATGTACTGCACGATGGCCGGGCCTTCGCGCAGGCGCTCGCCGTTGTCCAGCTCCAGCACGGGCACATAACCCAGCGGGTTGATGCTGTAGAAATCGGTGCCGTCCTGCAGTTGGTGGCTTTTGGTGCTGACCAGCATGGGCGTGCAGGCCAGGCCGGCCTCGTGCAGGGCAATGTGGGCAGACAGGGAGCAGGCACCGGGCGAGTAGTAAAGCTTCATGGGCGAATCCTTGTGAACAAATCGGAACATGAGCGCCCGATGCTATGCGCTGCGCCGGCTTTTTGCTGGCGCGGGGCAAGGCTGGCAGGGATACCCGGGCGCGCAACTGGTGCCCTCGAAGCCAGCGGCAGCCGTGCAAGGGCTACCCCCGCCGCAAGGGCTGCGTTCCCTTTGGGCTGCACGGGTGGGCATCCCCTTGAGGCTGAGGGCCGCAGCTCCGAGCCTGCCTGTGCAGGCCATGACGTGCGCGAAGGTCTGGCGCCTCTAGCAACCGCACCGAGGCGCCGCAGGCGACACAGGGGTTAGGTGTTCCAGCCGGGCAATTCGCGCTGCACTTTGCGCAGCAGCGCCGGCCAGGCAAACGCCCCGCCCAGGCCACCCGTTTGCACGCGCATGGCCTGGGCCACGCCGCTCACGATTTGTGGGTTCACGTCGATCAACTCGCCACCGGCCTGGGCGTCGATCTGTATGCGGCAGGTGTTCTCGAAGGTGTACATCGACAGAAACGCATCGGCAATTGTCTTGCCCACGGTGAGCAACCCGTGGTTGCGCAGCATGAGGAAGTTGGCCGCGCCCAGGTCGGCCTGCAGGCGCGGTTTTTCTGCATCGCGAAAGGCTACACCCTCGTACGCGTGGTACGCCAGCGAGCCCAGCACAAAGGTGCTTTGCTGGCTGATGGGCAGCACGCCGCCCTTTTGCGCGCTCACTGCCACGCCCGCACGCGTGTGGGTGTGCAACACGCAACCGGCCTCGGGCCGCGCCTCGTGTACGGCGCTGTGGATGACAAAACCCGCAGGGTTTACCGGGAAGGGCGATTCGTGCAGTTGGTTGCACTGCATGTCCACCTTGATCAGGCTTGACGCAGTGATCTCGTCGAACATGAGGCCGTAGGGGTTGATGAGGAAGTGGTGCTCGCCCACGCCCGACACTGATTCGGGCAGCTTGGCGCTGATGTGGGTGAAGACCAGGTCACTCCAGCCATACAGCGCCACCAGCCGGTAGCACGCGGCCAGGTCGCAGCGCAGTTGCCATTCTTCGGGGCTGACGCTGGCTTGCAAAGAGGGGATGTTGAGCATGGTTTTGTCTCCGCGGTTTGGGGAAAGGTAAGACGCGCCACTGTAGGGCGGCGCGGCGCAGGCGGCTGTCCGGCAGGCTACACGGGCGACAACAGCTGCCGTGCCATGACTATGCAAAAAATAATAGCAGCGAGCGCTTGCTGGATAAGCGTCAGAGCCTTATTCGATTCAATTTTTTCCGTCTGGCGGCTTGCGTGCCTCGTCGGCATGTTTCAGTGATCGATGCGCGCATCTTCGTCCGCATCAGGGGTGGGTGAGGACTTCCAGTTCGTCCAGGAAGCGCATGGCCTGGTCGGCGTCATGCCCGCACATTTCGGCCGAAGGCATCAGCCCGCTGCAAACTGCCGGGCGCCCGGGTTGCCCAAAAATGAGGCAGCGCGCGTCATCGCCCAGTTGAATGCAGCGCACGCCCGCCGGTTTGCCGTGTGGCATGCCGGGTATGGGCGAGCTGATGGAGGGGGCGGTGCAGCAGGCGCCGCATCGGGGGCGGCAATCCAGGGGTATCGGTTTTGATAGCTGCTTGCGCTGGTCAGGCGGAGGCCAGAGGCCGTTTTGGCTTGAAATGATCAGCCAGCCGCCGGCTGCAGCCGCTCTGCAGCCCATAGCACCTGGTCCACCACGGCGCGCACGCGGTCGCGGTGGGCGGGCTGGACGAGGGTGCCGCTGTCGTCAAACGCGGTGCCTGCGCCGCCCAGCGCAAACGCGCGGGGCGCCAGCCAGCATTCCAGGTTGATGAGCAGCGGGGCCAGATGGCTTTGCGAGCGCAGGCCCCCCAAGGCGCCGGGTGAGGCGCTGAGCATGCCCACGACCTTGCCGCGAAAAGACCGGGTGCCGTCCTGCCAGTCGGGGTGGCCCTGGACGGGGCTGGATGCCCAGTCGATGGTGTTCTTGAGCAGCGCGGTGTAGCTGCCGTTGTACTCGGGCGAGCAGATGATCCAGGCCGGGTGGTCGTGCAGCACCTGCTTGAGGCGCAGCACATCGGCGGGCGTGCCTTGCGCTTCCAGGTCGGCGTTGTACATCGGAATGTCAAAGTCGGACAACTCAAGCGTTGTGACCCGGGCCCCGGCTTCGCGGGCGATGGCGGCAGCGGCGTGGGCCAGCTTGCGGTTGAAGGACTGCTGGCGGGTGCTGCCCGCAAAAACGAGAAGTTGTTGGTGCATGTCTGGCATTGGAGCACAGGCGTGTGGCGGGGGTGCTGGCGGGCTGGTCATGGCCTTTGACGGCGCATGGGGGCTTGTGCCGCCCCTTTGATCCAACGCCTCGGGGCCTTGCTGGCGGGCGGTGTTTCACGTGAAACGGTCTGCCCCAGGCGCGCAGTGCAGGTGTGCTGCAAAGGTTGTCTGCAGCGGCGGCGGCGTGCGCCAGACAAAGGTGGGAAAATTGCGGGTTTCCCGCAGCGGGGCCTCAGGGCTGGCAGGCGGGGCGGGCCACTGCGGCGGGTGCTCGGTGGGTGTTTGGCCAGAATTTGGCCCGTGTGGTGTGTGTGGTGTGTGTCGTTATGGGCCGGTGGCCCCGGAGTTGTCCGATGTTGTATCCCCAGGAATTTGATGTCATCGTTGTCGGCGGTGGCCACGCAGGCACTGAGGCCGCGCTGGCCGCAGCGCGCATGGGCAGCCGCACGCTGCTGCTCACGCACAACATCGAGACACTGGGGCAGATGAGCTGCAACCCCAGCATCGGCGGCATCGGCAAGGGCCACCTCGTAAAAGAGGTGGACGCGCTGGGCGGTGCCATGGCGCTGGCCACGGACGAGGGGGGAATTCAGTTCCGCAT
>JACCEE012148409.1_pt1 | contig 11686 bp, 10 predicted proteins | sample 7449931 | NCBI WGS metagenome assembly JACCEE01 (sample SAMN15323457, study PRJNA562643) | freshwater metagenome | isolation source: river surface water | place: USA:Blue River Watershed | collected 2017-08-19 | reverse complement strand
CGCTCCTGTTTTAGTTCTTCGGTCCGGTGACTGACGCGCTGTTCCAGCTCGATATTTAGCGTCACGATTTGCTGCATTGACTGATACAGGCCGCGACGTGATGCTCTGACACGATGTTGCATATCACTGATGGTGAGCGCCAGTGTGTCAATTTCAATCGCTGACTGGTGCAGTAATGGCCGTGGTTGTGGTGGATCGTCTGGCTGCCAGGCAGAGGCGCTGTGGGCCAGCTGTTCGAGAGCTGTGGTATAACGGCTGACAAATGCCCGCGACAAGGCAGTAATGGCTTCAAGTAACAGCATCGCTACCACCATCGCTAATGCCAGAAATACATGATAGCGCTGGATAAAGCTGTCGGTATCGATAAAGTACTTTAACTGCCACTGGCCGGGCGACACATAATGCTTGAGTAGGAAATGCGCGGCATTTTCTGTCAACATAATAGGGCCGAAGCTGTTGAACCAGTTATTCCGTAAATACTTGCGTGGGTCTGGATCCGACTGGGAACTTACCGACCAGATTTGGCCAAGCGGGCGATCATCAGAAGTGCCCCAAATTTTCTTTTGCTGATGATCTAACAACACCCGGTGGGAGATATCGAGGTCAGTTGGTGTGATTGCTTTTGTCAGCTCTGACAGATTGACCGACACTTCCAACACACCACTAAACGCTGCTTTGGTATCAGTCAGCGGCGTACTGACTGCAAACAACTGATCCTGTCCGAGATTACGACCAAGAAACGTATCGCTGATATAGGGTAAACCGCTGCGGCGTGGCTCGGTGAAATAGCTACGGTCTGCCACACTACTGCCAGGTTTCGCGGTCTCAGGCAGGTCCGCTTTATAAAAATGCTGCACTTTGCCTTCGGCATCGGTGATCAACGCCGAGCTAAATTCAGCGCGTTGTGCGGTCAATGCCGGCAGTAACGCCGATGGGCTGACAATGTCCAACATCTTGCCTGCCAGTACAACCTGGGTCAGATAGCCGGTCAGGTGACGGCTGATTTGTTTGGCAAGCTGGGCCTGTTCGTCACTGTAGCGTTGCAAATAACGCGATACATCTAATGCCGTCGCGCCATGCAATACCAGCGCAATTAACAATGTTGACGGAATGCTGCTGTACATCGCGACCCGATGAGACAACTGTTGAGTCAGGGACTGTTGCTGTTCGTGGCTGGCGGATGCGGTCAGCGTATCAAGAATTAACATCGCACGCAGGCAGAAGGCAAATACGGCGGTACTCAGGCCAGCGTACAACAGCAGGTAAAGCGGCTCGCTGGTGATTTTAAACGGCGCCGTCAGACTGAATAAAACGGTACAGCTAACAGCATACAGCGCAATAGCTGCAAAACTGTACTGCCGGATGCGGTCGCTAAAACAGAGTAAGACCAGCAACTGCAGCAGACTGGCGGTTAGCGCCAGATTTTGCCACAGTGGTAACAGAATAAAGCCAGCGGCAGGGACCAGCCAAAACAGTCCCAGACGACGCCAGATTAAAAACAAAGCGACATTGCCTATGCTAAAGGGCACGACAAAAGGCAAATCGATAATGGTCATGTTGGCCAGCGTTCCGAGCAAAACCAGCAGCAACCAATAACGGATCCGACGTAAGCTCAGTGCTTTGTGTTGCCAAACCATCAGCGCGCCTCCAACACCGGCAGACGTAATTGAAAACAACTTCCCGCAGCACTGGTATCAGCAAGTCTCAGCGTGCCCCCATGTTGTTCGACAATAGCGCGCGAAAGCGATAACCCAAGTCCGGTGCCTTGTCCTACCGGCTTTGTGGTAAAAAAGGGTTCAAAAATATGCGCCTGGGCACTCTCAGCAATACCACAGCCATTGTCCTGTATATCCAGTATCCATTGGCCATCGGCGGCATACAGACTCAAATCAATCTGACCTTTGCCGGCGCCGACTGCCTGATTGGCATTGATCAGCAAATTAAGTAGTACCTGACCAAGCTGTGTGGCATTGCCGCGCAATAACGCCGGCTCGGCCGGCAGGTGCAGTTGGATCCGTGCATTGTGTTTGACCTGAGTTTGTGCGATCCGGATGCTGTCTTTGAGCAGGCTGCAAAAATCGAGATCATGCTGAGTTTTTTCGTCTGGATGTGAGAAGGTGCGCAGATTATTGATAATGTCGCGGGAGCGCCGTGCCCCCTCGAGTGATTCATTAATTAGATCCTGACTTTCCTGCTGCAGGTAACCAAGTTGCAGGCTGTCACCCAGCGTTTTCAGCTCCGGATGCAGTTGCGTGCTTTGGGTAATAAATTGATCATACTGTTGTAGGTAGTGACGTAAGGTATTGAGATTACAATAGATAAATCCAAGCGGATTATTCAGTTCGTGTGCCACACCTGCTGCTAGCTGGCCGATCGCGGCCATTTTTTCCTGACGCATCAGGCTTTGTTCAATCCGATATTGTTGCGCGCGTAAATCATCGCGTTCCTGTAACAGTTTACGCTTTTCGATTTGCGACAAAGTGCTGGCGATAAAGCTGCTAAACGAACGTAGCATGCCTGCGTTGTTGGCAGAAAACGCGCCAATTTTTTTCGAGAACAGCAATAAGACAAATGAAGATTGTGTCGTCTGCAACGGGTAGGTTAACGCAGATAAATAACCGTCACTAAAGCCAGACATTGCCGGTTGCCACCAGTCCAGTTTCGGCAAATTAAACAAATTTAAATCACGGAGAAATAACTGGGCGAGGGCGTCAGCATCGGGTAACAACTGTGCATTTAAAGCCGGTTGTGATGCTAAAAGTTGTAATTGCGCGCTGTCGTTTAAGCGCTGCAAAATACAAATGGCATCATAATCAATCACTTTGATAATGCCTTCAAACAGCTTGCTAAACAGCTCATCATGATGTTCGGACGATAAAATAGCATCGAGACCATGGCTCAGCAGCTCATTCAGATGTCTGAATTGTTCAAGCTGCTGCTTTTCGTAGGTTAGCTGCAGTATTTTTTCCTGCAATTGTTCCTGATTTTTCATCCCAGACCCTTCATTTGGTGTGGCCGAACAGCACTGCGGAAATCATCAGATTGCCGTGGCGGTTAAAACCATCGGCAAAACAGCCTTGTTCGCCATAGGTAAAGGCTACCAGATAGGGCAGACCTGGCAGGCTACTGGTCAGCGACTGCTGGACCTGGTGAATTTCGTCGCGTACGGCCAGCATACAACCAGCGCAATACACAATCAGCGCAGCGGCTGGTGCCGTATCGTGCCGTAACCGCAGGTTATTCGCTGCGACCTGGACGACATGTGCGGCACGACGCACTAACTGTTCTTTCGACCCGTGCATCAACGATATCTCGTCTCCAACTTGTAATTCTGCAAGCAATCTGATGCTGCCATCGTCGCCGACATTAGTCGGTAAACTCAGCAAGGAGAATGGAACATCGCGCGCCGACAGCTGGCGGCCAATCGGATGAAAAGTGCTCTGACTCATGACTACGCCGGGCTGCAGCGGCGCCAATCCGGCGCCGAGTAGCCAGCGGTTGTAGACTTGTAAGGCCGGTTCACCGTCGATTTGCATGATATTCCGGTCGCTGACGGCCGTCACAACACCGCTGAATTTGCCGGAACTGTAGCCACTACTGAAATAACTGCTGACAGGGACTGTCGGATAGAGTACCGCAATGACTAACAAATCACTGCCGAGCGTCGTACCGTCATACTGGCACCATTGCCCACTGACATCATCGTCTGCAGCGCTGCCCCCGAGGATCGGAAACTGATCGCCAACCACTTGTTGGATGCCGCTGATTATTTGCTCTTCAAACCCCGGCGCTTGCATACACCAAATCAAGCTTGGCAACTCCCCCGACCGCTTCGCCATAGCCATAGCAGCCAGTACAGTGTCCGCTGCCTGTTGGCTGATTTGCCCACTGATTTGTCTGACGCTGGCCACGCCATAACTGCCGGCAGGATCTGTCAATGCCAGTAACGTTAAACGGCGATCTGTTGCAGTGTCTACGCCAAACGACGATGCTGCGCCGATACAGGAGCTACAGGCAATCCAATTAGCGGCAAATTGCTGTGGCCGTTCTAATCCGCCCAACGCTTGCAAACTGGCGACATTGCCGGTCGCAATCAGCAGGTTGACTGGCTCCGGCAGCTGTTGTTGCAATTCTTGTTGCAAAGTCTGTGGATCGGTCGCATTGAGTTGCAACAACCTGAACATTGGTTTTACTCCTCTTCGGTGTTATCCAGTGGCGAAACCATCTCCACCGGCACCACCAGCGATTCTTTGTGCTTGATCTCGTAACGCTGCAAACTGTCAATGGTCGGACCGGTGAGTTGTTGTCCCTTCGGTAACAACAACAAGTGTTTTTTGTTGTACAAATTGTGTTTGAGCCGCATACCTGGCTGCAGTTCAGCGACGCTGATCCCGTCAGAAATATGGTCGTTACCGGTTCGCAAGCCGCTGCGTACCAAAGTACTGAGTGCAATGACGACTTCAGGGTCGTACCAGGTGCCAAGATGGCGGCGAATCTGTTCTAACGCCTGTTCATGGGTATGAGGTTGCGGATGCAGGCGCTGAAACACATATAGCCAAAAATCACGAGCGACTGCTAAGACCCGGGCGGTCAAACAAATGTCGGTGCCGACTTTGTGCTGCGGTTCGCCACTGCCGTTAAAGCGCTCATATTGCTGAGCGATGGTGTCACGCACGGCTTGCAGGTGCAGTGCTGGTGCCAGAATGTCTTCGGCGTATTGCGGATGTTGTAAATATTGACTGCGTTCTGTCGGGCTCATTTTGTGCAGCGGTTGCAACTGTAAATGGGTGGGCAAACCCAGTTTGCCGAGCTCTGAAAACAAGCCTGCCTGGCGCAATTGCTGCCGCTGTTCGCGCGGCAGATTTAGCAGGCGTGCCAGTGCAACGCAGGTCTGGCTGACATTCAGAGCAAACTCACCGGATAGGCATGGACTACTGCTGATAATGTTGTACAACACCTCCAGCGTCGCTTTATGGTCCTGTTCCTTTTGGGCGATCATGGCTTTGAGTTGATGTAAGGTTTTTTTCAATTGTGCGGTGCGGTGCTGTACCATCTCTTCAAGATTGTGATTCAACGCCTTTAATTCGACATTCTGCCGGGCCACTTGCGCTGTCAGTTGTTTATTGGCGCTGACGAGACGAAACAGCTGCAGACCTTCTTCGATCAGTGTCAGTAGTTCCTGATTTTGCCATGGCTTTTGCACGTACCGATGGATTTTACCGATGTTAATGGCCTGCACTGTAGACGCCAAATCGGCGTAGCCGGTCATCAGAATGCGGTAACAATCCGGTTGTAACTGTGCGGCTTGCGCGAGAAATTCAGCACCATTCATCTGCGGCATCCGCATATCGCTGATGATCAACTGCACTTTTTCAGTTTGCATCAGCTGCAGCGCCTGTTGGCCACTCCCAGCCAGTAATACCCGCACGGGCTGGCCGACAAACAAACGTTGCAGTGATTTCAGAATACCGGGTTCATCATCGACACAAAGCAGCACTGGTATCGACGGAGCGGGTGTTGTCACTATAAGCTGTCCTGTATGTCGCATTTGTCTTTAAGCTGAAATGTATGCTATACCATGCAGAAGTCAAGTCAGTGAAGTAGGTTTGATTGATGAAAACACTAAAACCCGGTGAGATCGCAGCATATTGTGACGTGCATCACCGAACAGTCAGTCGCTGGATCTCGCAAGGTCAGCTCAAAGGCCACAAGCTACCGGGACGCGGCAACTATCGGGTGCTGTTAACTGACTTTATCAGTTTCCTGCAACTGCAGAAAATGCCGATGCCACCAGAGCTGGCCGACAGCATGCGCGAAAGCGAGCCGGAAGTAGCGCCGGCCGCGGCGCAAGACCGGCGGATCTTGGTGATAGACGACGAAGCGTCCTATCGGCAAGCGATTAAGCGGGTGTTCTTTTCCAGTGGCTATCAGCTGGATTTTGCTGCAGATGGCTTTCAGGCTGGCGTAAAGATCGCCGGTGGGCAACCAGATTTGATTACGCTAGATTTGTCCATGCCAGGTTTGGATGGTTTTGACGTGATCCGATATATCCGCCAGCAGCCTGAACTCGAGTCGGTGCGAATTCTGGTGATCTCGGGATTGGGCAGCCAGGAATTGGCCCAGGCCAAGGCACTAGGCGCCGACGCGACATTAAGCAAGCCGTTTGAAAATAATCAGTTATTAGAATTGGTCCAGCAACTGCTGCAGGGAGCTCCCAATGCTGAATAAAGTGCTGTTGGTCGATGACGAAATTTCTATCCTGCGCTCGCTGGAGCGGTTATTGGTCCGCTCGGGCTATCGCGTGTTCACTGCAACAAGTGGTGCCGATGCGCTGTTACGCCTGCAGCAGGATAAGTGTCAGGTGATTATTTCTGATTTTCGCATGCCGGAAATGTCAGGCGGTGAGTTGCTGGCAAATGTGAAGCGACTCTACCCTGAAGCCGTCTGTATGGTGTTAAGCGGCTATTCCGACTTCCAGTCTGTGTTGCAGCTGCTGAACTCAGGCACCGCATTTCGTTTCCTGCAAAAACCCTGGGAAGACGAACAACTGCTGCAAGAAATTGAAGCGGCGTTTCGGTTGTATCGCCATAACCGGAGCGTGCGGATCCGCAGCCAGCTGATGACGAACATGATGGACAGATTATTGAGATTGGCCTTTGGGTATTGCGTAAGGCTTGTATGCTGGCAACCCGCTGGCAACGGGACAAGATGCCACTGGCTCGCATCGCGGTGAATATTTCCGGTGTTCAGTTGTTGCAACAAGATTTTATCCAGCAGGTCCAACGCATCTTTGTGGAAACCGGCGTTGATACTGCGACCATTGAACTGGAGTTAACCGAGTCATGGATGATGCAGGATCTGGCACAAAGTGCGGCCGCGTTGCAGTCGCTCAAAGCGCTTGGGGTACGGATTGCCATTGACGATTTTGGGACTGGCTATTCGTCACTGGCGTATTTGTCCAGATTACCTGTGGATGTATTAAAAATCGACCGCTCGCTGATTGTCGACCTGGAATCGAATATTAATACGCAAAGTCTGGTCAGCAATATTTGCCGGATGGCGCATGCAATGCATGTCGAAGTCGTGGTTGAGGGCGTGGAAAACGCCGAACAGCTGCAGATCCTGCGCGGCATCGGTTGTGATCTGGCACAAGGTTTCTCATCGCAAGGCCGGTCCCGGAACATGAATTTTTGCGTCAACTGCAGGCCGGTCCGGCCGCACCTGACAGAGCCGGAGTATGACCATGTCAGCAACGCCAGTAGTGCTGTTTATTGACGATGATAGTTTTATGCTCAAAGCGTTGCTGCGGGCATCACTACGGCTGCAGCCTGGCTGGATTTATTATTTGTGTGATGACCCACAGCACTGGCCTTCAGCACTGCCGGCCGGGGTACTGCCAGACCTGATTGTCAGTGATTTTCTGATGCCTGATCTGAATGGCGACATGGTACTGGCTCAGGCGATGGCATTGTATCCGCAAACGGTGCGCGTCTTGATGACAGGAGATACGACGGAAGAAGTCGTCAGCAGTGTCAGTTTGCAGGCTCATTTTGTGCTGAGTAAACCGTTCAGCGAGCAGGACATGCAACAGCTGTTTGGTTGCGTGGAACGGCTGCGTAGCCTGCAGATCCCGTTACATTTGCGGCAGCTATTAGGGCAGGCCGACAGTTTGCCGGTGTTACCTGCGATTATCCGGCAGTTACGACAAGTACTAGCCGCGGAAGATGCCGATCTGATTCAGGCGGTTGATTTAATTGCGCATGAACCAGTGATCGCTGCCCGATTACTGCAACTGGCTAACTCGGCGTTTCTTGGCTACAGCCGGCCAACTCACTCCTTGGCTGAGTCGCTACTGCGGTTGGGTTTGCGTCTGGTCGAAGCCATAGTGACACTGATGGCCGTTGATCAGACAATATCAGCGACAGCCACAGATGGCAGTCATCGGGCTATCAGCGAGCAGGCATTTAAGCAAGCCGGGATCGCGCGTCAGTTAGCAGATGCCGCGCAATTGTCTACTGAGCAGCAGGATCAGCTGTTTGTATGCGCCTTGCTCAGCGCGCTCGGGCCACTCAGTAAACTGAAATGGCAGCAAGATAACAGCGTTATTCCAGCGACGATTAACGGTATCAACAGCGATAGTGTGATCACCATTTATCTGCTGACTCTTTGGGGCTATCCGGCATCCCTCTGCCAGTTGGAACAAGACAAATGCTTGTATGGCGCATCACCGGATCCAGCCGATTTGAAGCCGTATATTTTATTTATCGCCAGTGAATATCAACGCGGTTGCAGCAAGGACTATCTGCAGCACAGTGCTCGTTTACTGCAGCACACCGGTTTACAACAAGCCATTCTGCAATTGCCACAGCCAGCCTGATCTGGGCTGGCGCTCGATTTAACACCACATCTCTTTGACTAAAGACCGCGGTTCCACTGAAAAAACACTTGTCGGCATGACCATTTTTCATGCACTCTGTAGAAAAATGACATCGCTGTCATTTTCAGGGTGGCAGCGGGGGAGACAGAAAAAATGGGGTGTAACATGTTGAAACAAAGCATATATTTGAAGTCAGTCGCCGGAGGTGCCCGTGCGTACTGCTGATCTTGATTTAAGCGCCGGGAGGGTGTTGTCGATTGACGTTTTCCGTGGCATCACCATTTTTGTCATGGTGTTTGTCAACGAGCTGTCTGGCATTGATGACATCCCGTGGTGGATGAAACATCTGCCGGCCAGCACCGACGGTATGACTTTTGTCGACTTAGTGTTCCCAGCCTTTTTGTTTATCGTCGGGATGTCGGTGCCTTTTGCCGTGCAGGCCCGCGCAAAAAAAGGCGAAATTCCGTTGCAGCAGTTTAAGCATTTGCTGCTGCGCAGTCTCGGACTGGTGATTATTGGCGTGCTGATGGTCAGTACTATCGGTGGTTTTGATGAAACGCAGATGGCGTTGTCGATGCCAGTCTGGACTTTATTGATGTATCTGGCGGTGTTACTGGTCTGGGCGCAATATCCACGGCAAGGTTCTGCGTTGATCCGCAATGTGGCGCAAGGCAGCGGCGTATTGGCTTTGCTGTTGCTGGCCTACAGTTTCCGCGGTCCTGACGGCAGTTACATCAGCCCGCAATGGTGGGGTATTCTTGGTTTGATTGGCTGGGCTTATCTGCTGGCAGGCACGGTATTTTTAATCAGTCGCCGTGTCAGTAACGTCCGCTTGCAGCTGCTGTTGCTTGGGGCGGCTGCGTTGTGCTTCTTAGCATTGTTTGCCCTGTTAGACGGGCAGGCAGCCAGTACCGGGCAAGCGGCGGCCGGTTTTATCCAGCACTGGGCGGTGGAAAACAACAGCCACACCCATACTGCGATTGTGTTGGCCGGTGTGATGTTATCGATTTTGTGTTATCACCCGGCGCTGCAGGTAAAACGACCACGTAATCTGCTGCTCTTCGCGGGTCTGTTGGGCGCGCTGGCGCTGGCCAGCTGGCAGTGGTTTCCGATCTCCAAGATCTGGGCGACGCCGAGTTGGGCACTGTTCAGCGCATGGTTCTGCACGCTTTTATTTGTGGCCGTTTTTGTGCTGGTTGATCTCAAAGGTTATCAGCGCTGGTGTACGTTGTTTGCTCCCGCTGCGGTCAATCCGTTATTGGCTTACATCTTGCCTTACATACTGGCAAGCGCTGCCGCAATTGTTGGCGCGACTTTGCGTCCTGCCGCTTTTGACAGTGGTGTCGCCGGCATGTTGTGGAGTTTGGCTTTTGCCGCGATCATTCTGTTGTTAACAGCATTGCTGACCCGGCTGGGGCTGAAAGTAAAACTATGACAGCTGGTCCTCGTCCGGCGCTTGCCGGGCGAGGAGTCAGCAAATAACATCAGCGCATAAAATCTGCGCTGCTGTGACGCTCTGGAACCTGTTCTTCCTCAGGCCCCCAGTTACGATTGACCCGCACGCCGCGCTGCACTGCCGGGCGCTCGTCAATACGCTGTGCCCAGGCCATCAGATGCGGATACTCATGCACCGCTAAAAACTCAGCGGCGTTGTACAGGCGGCCCAGCACCAGCTGACCGTACCAGGGCCAAATGGCGATATCGGCAATGCTGTAGTTTTCGCCGGCGACATAATTGTGCTGGCTTAACTGGCGTTCCAGTACATCCAGTTGCCGTTTGGTTTCCATCGCATAGCGATTGATTGGATACTCAAATTTTTCCGGTGCATAGACGTAAAAATGACCAAAGCCACCGCCGACAAAAGGCGCGCTGCCCATTTGCCAGAATAACCAATTCAGGATCTCTGTGCGTGCGGCCGTGTTTTCGCCAAGCATGACTCCGAACTTCTCTGCCAGATATAACAAAATGGCGCCGGATTCAAACAAGCGGGTTGGCGGCGTGGTGCTGTGATCGAGCATGGCCGGAATTTTGCTGTTGGGATTTATTGCCACAAAATCAGAGCCAAACTGTGCGCCACTGCGAATATCAATCAGCCAGGCGTCATAGTCGGCTGCAGCGATTCCCAGTTCCAGCAATTCTTCCAGTAACACTGTCACTTTGATGCCATTGGGCGTGGCGAGCGAATAAAGCTGTAATGTATGGTTACCACGTGGCAAGGTGGTTTCACTGCGCGCGCCTGCGGTCGGTCGATTAATTGCGGCAAAGGCGCCACCATTTTCGTTATCCCAGCGCCAGACGGCAGGTGGGGTGTAGGTGGGGTGGCTCATGGTTCGCTCCGGTCAGATTTGTTCAGGTCTGATCCAGCATATGGGCGGCCGGCGAAAATACAATGGGATAGGCTCACGCAAATGCGCATAGCAGCATATTCATCACCGACAGCTCGTGGCGGCAACAGATGGTTGCAGTTTTGACCAATAGTCGTTTAATGCCCCGGTTGTCATAACCACGCGGCCACGGCAAGATAGCGTTTTTATTCTGTTGTAGAGAGGCTCGCGATGTCACCGGTGCTCAGCAGCGCATTTTTACAAGAACTGGCTAAGGCCCGACACTTACTGGCCGTGGGCGACCAGACGCAGGCGTTTCGTCACTTAGAGCGCGCCCACATACTGAGTCAGGCTTATGTCTGGCCACATGTGCGGACGCATTGGCTGATGCTGCAACTGGCGTGGCAGCAGTCTGACTACGGCGCGGTTGCCGGTCAGGCGATCCGGATGTTATTGGGTGCGCTTGGCTCTGCAGTAGGGCGCTATCCGCTTGGTAATACCGGCGGCAGTAATATCAACATGTTCCTGCATTTACCGATCCCTGCTGATTTGCAGGCCGTGCTGGAGCAGGACCGATTAGACCGTTTCCGACGCCGGTGACCGGGTCGACGCAGCGACAGTTCAAGACGAAAAAAGGCCAGCTAGTTGCTGGCCTTATTGCATGTCTGAGTCAATTGTGGGTCAATAGCCCCGTAAATGGCTGATCTCAGGCGAATTAAACGCTCTGCCAAGCAAACTCTTTTAAACCTAAATCTGCCAGCACTTTGTCCAGATGGGCTTTAGCCTCTGGCGTTGGCCCCGGATAATCGCCACCAATTGCGGTATTGCCGACATAACCGATATCTTTGGTGCCTTGTGGCGTGCTAAAAAACGCCGCTACAACCAAGCCACGCAGCAATGCAAAAGCTTTGGCGATACGCTGGAATTGTGGTTTGGTTTGGGCATTATCGAAGGCAATATCGTCGATAATGGCTAGCCTTTGTGG
>JACCEE011647178.1_pt1 | contig 11686 bp, 10 predicted proteins | sample 7449931 | NCBI WGS metagenome assembly JACCEE01 (sample SAMN15323457, study PRJNA562643) | freshwater metagenome | isolation source: river surface water | place: USA:Blue River Watershed | collected 2017-08-19 | reverse complement strand
GACTCGTATTGTAGGCACAAATTCCGGCCTTTCTCAAGGCGCGGAAAAATTTTTCAGCCCTTGCTGGCCCGGGCCAGCTGCATGGCCGACGCCACCAGTCCGGCGACCTGGTCCATGCTGGCGGGAACGACCAGCGTGGTGCTGGCGTCGGCGGCAACCCGGCTGTAGGCGGCCACGGCCTGCTCGGCCACCTTGAGCTGCACCGCCTGCTCGCCGCCGGGCGCGCGCACGGCCGTCGCGATGCGTTCGAGCGCCTGGGCACTGGCCTGTGCCACGGTCAGGATCGCGGCGGCTTCGCCCTCGGCCTGGTTGATCGCGGCCTGCTTGTCGCCCTCGGAACGGGCGATCGCCGCCTCGCGCTCGCCGGTGGCGATGTTGATCTGCTCCTGCTTGCGGCCCTCGGAGGCGGCGATCAGCGCGCGCTTCTCGCGCTCGGCGGTGATCTGCGCCTGCATCGCGTGCAGGATCTCGGCCGGCGGCGTCAGATCCTTGATCTCGTAGCGCAGCACCTTGACGCCCCAGTTGAGCGCGGCTTCGTCGATCGCGGCGACGACCTGGGCGTTGATGATCTCGCGCTCCTCGAAGGTCTTGTCGAGTTCGAGCTTGCCGATCACGCTGCGCAGCGTGGTCTGCGCCAGCTGCGTGATCGCCATCACGTAGTTGGAGCTGCCGTAGCTCGCGCGCATCGGGTCGGTGACCTGGAAGTAGAGGATGCCGTCGACCTGCAGCTGCGTATTGTCCTTGGTGATGCAGACCTGGCTCGGCACGTCGAGCGGGATCTCCTTCAGGCTGTGCTTGTAGGTGATCTGGTCGATGAAGGGCAGCACGAAGTTGAGCCCGGGCGCCAGCGTGCCGGCGTACTTGCCGAGCCGCTCCCTGACCCAGGCGTTCTGCTGCGGCACGATCTTGACCGACTTGGCGATGAAAATCGCGGCGATGATGAACAGGATGACGGCGATTTCCATTTTCAGTCCTTGTGGGCTGGGGTGGCGAGGATGAGGCGGCTGCCGCGCACGGCGACGATGCAAAAGCGTCCGGGCGCGGGGCGGGCGACGGGGTGTTCGAGCTCGGCGCTCCAGTCGGCGCCCCGGTGCCTGACCTGGGCGCTGCCGTCGGCGTCCCAGTGTTCGACCTGGACCCATTGCCCGATGTCGAGATTGAGGTCGGGGTTGGCGTCGGCCGCGTCCTGCTGCCTGGCCAACCGGCTCCAGGCCAGCACGGCGCCGCCGCCGATCAGCGCGGCGCAGACCAGTTGCAGCGCGAGTCCGGCGCCAGCGTGTGCGGCAATGGCGCCTGCCGCCAGCCCGAGCGCGAGCATGAGCAGGTAGAAGGTGCCGCTGACGAGTTCGAGCGCCACGGCAGCGCCCGCGATCAGCCACCAGAAGGTCGCATCACTCATGACCGATCCTGCCTGCCATCCGGATTTCCTTCCGCTCGCAAGACCCGGAATTTGCCGTGAAACCTGCCGAGATTCGATCAGTCGTCACATTATTTCCTTACACTTGGCGCCATCGCGCGCCAGGGAGTCCATGGCGCGGTCAGGCTGTCCGGCCGGGATTTCCGTCCGCAAACTTTTTGGCGCTCAACCGTTTATGAAATTCCGCTTTCCCATCATCATTATTGACGAAGACTACCGATCCGAGAACGCCTCGGGCCTGAGCATCCGCTCGCTGGCGCAGGCCATCGAGGCCGAGGGCTTCGAGGTGCTGGGCGTGACCAGCTACGGCGACCTGAGCACATTCGCCCAGCAGCAGAGTCGCGCCAGCGCCTTCATCCTGGCGATCGACGACGACGAGTTCACCCCCGGCCCCGACCTGGACCCGGCGGTGCTCAACCTGCGTGCCTTCATCCAGGAAGTGCGGCGCAAGAACCTCGATGTGCCGATCTATATCTACGGCGAGACCAAGACCAGCCGCCACCTGCCCAACGACATCCTGCGCGAGCTGCATGGCTTCATCCACATGCACGAGGATACGCCGGAGTTCATGTCCAAGCACATCATCCGCGAGGCCAAGTCCTACCTCGAAGGCATCCAGCCGCCGTTCTTCAAGGCGCTGCTCGACTATGCCGAGGACGGCTCCTACTCCTGGCACTGCCCGGGGCACTCGGGCGGCGTCGCCTTCCTGAAGTCGCCTGTGGGTCAGATGTACCACCAGTTCTACGGCGAGAACATGCTGCGCGCCGACGTCTGCAACGCGGTCGAGGAGCTCGGCCAGCTGCTCGACCACAACGGCGCCATCGGCGAGAGCGAGCGCAACGCGGCGCGCATCTTCAACGCCGACCACTGCTTCTTCGTCACCAACGGCACCTCGACCTCGAACAAGATGGTCTGGCACCACACGGTCGCTCCCGGCGACGTGGTCGTGGTGGACCGCAACTGCCACAAGTCCAACCTGCACGCGATCATCATGACCGGGGCGATTCCCGTGTTCCTGAAGCCGACGCGCAACCACTGGGGCATCATCGGTCCGATCCAGCAGAGCGAGTTCGAGCCCGAGGCGATCAAGGCCAAGATCCGCGCCAACCCGCTGCTCAAGGGGATCGACGCCGATACCGTCAAGCCGCGCATCCTGACGCTGACGCAATCGACCTACGACGGCGTTCTCTACAACACCGAGACTATCAAGGGGCTGCTCGACGGCTATGTCGAGAACCTGCACTTCGACGAGGCCTGGCTGCCGCACGCGGCCTTCCACCCCTTCTACGGCCCCTTCCACGCCATGGGCCGCAAGCGCGCGCGCCCCGAGCACACCATGGTGTACTCGACGCAGTCGATCCACAAGCTGCTCGCCGGCATCAGCCAGGCCAGCCATGTGCTGGTGCAGGAGTCGCAGCATACCAAGCTCGACCGCAACCTGTTCAACGAGTCCTACCTGATGCACACCAGCACCAGCCCGCAGTACAGCATCATCGCCAGCTGCGACGTGGCCGCGGCGATGATGGAGCCGCCGGGCGGCACCGCGCTGGTCGAGGAAAGCATCGCCGAGGCGCTCGATTTCCGCCGTGCGATGCGCAAGGTCGATGAGGAGTTCGGCGCCGACGACTGGTGGTTCCAGGTCTGGGGCCCGGACGAGCTCGCCGACGAGGGCATAGGCCGGGCGCGCGACTGGGTGCTCAAGCGCACCGACAGCGAGGGCGTGCAGCCGGCTGACGGCGAGGAGGCCTGGCACGGCTTTGGCGACATGGCGCCGGGCTTCAACATGCTCGACCCGATCAAGGCGACCATCGTGACGCCGGGCCTCAACATCAATGGTGACTTCGCTGCCACCGGCATTCCGGCCAGCATCGTGACCAAGTTCCTCGCCGAGCATGGCGTGGTGGTCGAGAAGACCGGCCTCTACAGCTTCTTCGTCATGTTCACCATCGGCATCACCAAGGGCCGCTGGAACACGCTGCTGACCGCGCTGCAGCAGTTCAAGGACGACTACGACCGCAACCAGCCGATGTGGCGCATCCTGCCCGAGTTCTGCCACAAGCACCGCCGCTACGAGAAGATGGGCCTGCGCGACCTGTGCCAGTATGTGCACGAGATGTACGCCAAGTACGACATCGCGCGCCTGACGACCGAGATGTACCTGAGCGACCTCGAGCCGGCGATGACGCCGACCGACGCCTTCGCCCAGATCGCGCGCAAGAATACCGAGCGCGTGCCGGTCGATGAGCTCGCCGGTCGCACCACCGTCGGCCTGGTCACGCCTTACCCGCCGGGCATCCCGCTGCTGATTCCGGGCGAGGTCTTCAACCAGAAGATTGTCGATTACCTCAAGTTCTCGCGCGAGTTCAACGGGCGCTGCCCGGGCTTCGAGACCGACATCCACGGCCTGGTGGTCGAGGAGGACGTCGATGGCCGCAAGCGCTACTTCGCCGACTGCGTGAAGCTTTCTTGAACTAGATCAATACGCCGTGCATGGAATGGCGCGAGAATGACACAGACTTTTAGTAGGAGTAACCATGTTTCCTGAATACCGCGAACTGATCACCCAGCTCAAGACCAGCGACCACCACTTCTCGCGCCTGTTCGACAAGCACAACGAGCTCGATCAGCAGATCAAGAACATGGAGAACCACATCGCCCCGGGCACCCAGGTCGAGATCGAGAACCTGAAGAAGGAAAAGCTCGTGCTCAAGGACCAGCTCTACACCATCCTCAAGAAGGCACTGGCTTGACCCCAGTCCGGTCCTGAAAAGAAAAAACCCGCCTTGGCGGGTTTTTTTGCGACCATGCCCAGCCCCGGCTGGCGGGACTGGTGCAGGAGGAGCCGGTCAGGCGATTTGTGCGCTGTCGCGGCTGACGCCGGCGGTCGAGTTGAAGCCGCAATCGACATACGAGATCTCGGCGGTCACGCCCGAGGCCAGGTCGGACAGCAGGAAGGCGGCGACGTTGCCGACTTCGTCGATCGTGACGTTGCGGCGCAGCGGTGCGGCGGCAGCGCCCATGCCGAGCAGCTTGCCGAAGTCCTTGATGCCGCTGGCTGCCAGCGTCTTGATCGGGCCGGCGCTGATGCCGTTGACGCGGATGCTGCGGCCATCGGCCAGCACGCCGAGCGCCTCGGCCAGGTAGCGCACGCTGGCTTCGAGGCTGGCCTTGGCCAGGCCCATGGTGTTGTAGTGCGGGATGGTGCGCACGGCGCCGAGGTAGGTCAGCGTCAGCAGCGAGGCCTTGTCGTTGAGGTAGGGCTTGGCCGCCTTGGCCATGCCGGGGAAGCTGTAGGCGCTGATGTCGTGCGCGATCTTGAAGGCCTCGCGGCTCAAGCCGTCGAGGAAATCGCCCGCGATCGCCTCGCGCGGCGCGAAGCCGATGCTGTGCACGAAGCCGTCGAAGGTCGGCCAGTGCTGCGACAGGTCCTTGAACATCTGCTCGATCTGCTCGTCGCTGCCGACGTCGCAGTCGAACACGAGCTGGGAGCCGAATTCGGCGGCAAATTCGGCGGTGCGTTCCTTGAAGCGCTCACCGACGTAGCTGAAGGCCAGCTCGGCGCCTTGCGCATGGCAGGCCTTGGCGATGCCGTAGGCAATGGAACGGTTGGACAGCAGGCCGGTGATCAGCAATTTCTTGCCAGCGAGGAAACCCATGAGTCAATCTCCAGAAAAACTTAGGCAGAATTGTCGCATGCGTTTACCCCTCCCGAGACTGGGGCTGTCGAGTTTGCTGTTCATGGCCGCCACCCCGGTGCTGGCAGCGCATGGCTGGGCGCAGTTCGGCGAGCTGAAGTACCCGCCTGGCTTCGAGCATTTTGCCTATGCCGACCCCAAGGCGCCCAGGGGTGGCGAGATCGCGCTGGTGCCGCCGACGCGCGCGAGCCAGTATGACAAGTTCAATCCCTTCACGCTCAAGGGCCAGGCGCCGCCGGGGCTCGCCAGCCTGCTGCTCGAGACGCTGCTTGTCCCAGCGCTCGACGAGCCCAATGTCGGCTACGGTCTGCTGGCCGATCACGTCGGCGTGGCGCCCGATGGCCTGTCGGCGACCTTCCGGATCAACCCGAAGGCACGCTTCCACGACGGCTCGCCCGTGCTGGCGCAGGATGTCCGGCATTCCTTCGTGACCTTGACCGGCCCGCAGGCGGCACCGCAGTACCGCAGCTACTTTGCCGATATCCGCGCGGTCGTGGTGCTGGGCGAGCGGCTGGTGCGCTTCGACTTTGCGCGCCGCAGCGCCGAGCTGCCGCTGATCGCTGGCAGCCTGCCGGTGTTCAGCCGGCGCTGGGGCGGGCCTAAGCTCGACGACGTGGTGCAGCCGCCGATCGGTTCCGGCCCCTACCGGGTCGAGACGCGCGGCTTCGGGCGCGACGTCAGCTACCGGCGCGACCCGGACTGGTGGGCGGTCGACCTCAACGTGAGGCGCGGCCACTACAACTTCGACCGCATCAGCTACCGCCTGTACCAGGACAGCACGGCGCAGCTCGAAGCCTTCAAGGCCGGCGAGTTCGACTACATCCAGGCCTTCGTCGCGCGCGAGTGGGCGCGCGCCTACCGTGGCGGGCCGTTCGAGCGCGGCCTGCTGGTCAAGGAGGAGCTGGAGCACCGCAATGCGGGTGACTTCCAGGGTTTCCTGTTCAACACCCGGTTAAGCAAGTTCAGCGACCCGCGCGTGCGCGAGGCGATCGGGCTGGCGCTGGATTTCGAGTGGATGAACCGCCAGCTCTTCTTCAACGCCTATGCCCGGGTGCGTGGCTATTTCGTCGCCAGCGACTTCGAGGCGCGCGGCCTGCCCGGGCCGGACGAGCTCGCGCTGCTCGAACCCTGGCGCGGCAAGTTGCCAGCGGCGGTGTTCGAGCAGCCGGTGCCGCAGCCGCCCGCGACCCGCCTGGACCCCGATTCGGGCCACACTTTGCGCGACCACCTGCGGCGCGCGCGCGACCTGCTGGCGCAAGCCGGCTGGACCTACCGCGCAGGCGCCTTGCGCAACGCCGCGGATGAGCCGTTCACCATCGAGTTCATCGACAGCAGCGCAGCGATGGGGCGGGTCTTCACGCCGTTTGCTCGCAACCTGGAGAAGCTCGGCATCGAGGCGCGGCAGAAGGTGGTCGATTTCGCGCTGCTGCAAAAGCGCCTTGACGCCTTCGACTTCGAGCTCATCAGCAGCCGCACCGTCGGCAGCGAGGCACCGGGCGCCGAGCTGCTCGAGCGCTTCGGCTCGCGCTCGGCGGCGACTCCGGGCTCGTCCAACCTGATGGGCGTGCGCGATCCGGTCGTCGATGCGCTGGCATCGAAAGCGGCCGCGGCGCGCACGCGGCCCGAGCTGCTCGCGGCGCTGCGTGCGCTCGACCGCGTGCTGCGTCACGGTCACTATTCGGTGCCGCACTGGTATGGCAGCGTGCACCGCATCGCCTGGCGCGCCGGGCGCTTCGAGCGTCCGCGCCAGTTGCCGACGCATTACCAGCCCGAGGCCTGGGTGCTGGCGAACTGGTGGGCCAGTGCGGCCAACCGCGCTGCTCGCTGAGCGGGGAGGAAACCAAGCATGTGGAGCTACATCTGCCGGCGCCTGCTGCTGATGCTGCCGACGCTGCTGGGCGTGCTGCTGCTGACCTTCGTCGTGATCCAGTTCGTCCCCGGCGGGCCGGTCGAGCAGATGGTCGCGCAATTGCAGGGGCGCGACAGCGGCGGCGAGGGCGCAACCCAGGCAGGCGCCGGCTACCGGGGGCGCCAGGGCGTTGATCCCGAACGCATCGATGAGATCCGGCGCCTGTACGGCTTCGACAAGCCGGCGCCCGAGCGCTTCGTGCAGATGCTGGGCCAGTTCGCGCGCTTCGATCTGGGCACCAGCTTCTACCACCACAAGGATGTCTGGACCCTGGTCCGGGAGAAGCTGCCGGTCTCGGTCAGTCTGGGGCTGTGGACCTTCCTGCTCACCTATGCGGTCTCGCTGCCGCTGGGCATTGCCAAGGCGGTGCGTGCTGGCAGCCGCTTCGACACCGTGACCTCGGTCATCGTGCTGGCCGGCTACGCGATTCCGGGCTTCGTGCTCGGCGTCGCCTTGCTGGTGGTGTTCGGCGGCCAGCTGCAGTGGTTCCCGCTGCGCGGCCTGACCTCGGCGAACTGGGAGTCGCTGGGCTGGGGCGCCCGGATCGTGGACTATCTCTGGCATGTCACGCTGCCGGTGAGCGCCAGCGTGCTGGGCAGCTTCGCCGTCACCACGCTGCTGACGCGCAACGCGATGCTCGAAGAGATCGGCAAGCAGTATGTGCTGACCGCGCGCGCCAAGGGCCTGTCCGAGCGCCGCGTACTGACCCGCCATGTGCTGCGCAACGCGCTGATCCCGATCGTCACCGGCTTTCCGGCCGCCTTCATCGGCGCCTTCTTCACCGGATCGCTGCTGATCGAGACGCTGTTCTCGCTCGACGGCCTGGGACTGCTGAGTTACGAGAGCGTGATCCGGCGCGACTATCCGGTGGTGCTCGGCACGCTCTACCTGTTCACGCTGATCGGGCTGCTGACGCGGCTGATCAGCGACCTCTGCTATCTGTGGGTGGACCCGCGTGTCAAGTTCGACTGAAGACCCCGCCGCCGATGTCCCTGCCGGCCCCTGGCGCCTGGGCTGGCGCCGTTTTCGCGCCCACCGCCTGGGTTGGTGGAGCCTGTGCCTGTTCGGCCTGCTGTTCGCCTTGAGCCTGGCCGCCGAGCTGGTCTCCAACGACCGGCCGCTGCTGGCACGCTACGAGGGGCGCTGGCATGTTCCGGTGCTGCAGGACCTGCCCGAGACGACGTTTGGCGGCGACTTCGAGACGCCGACCGACTACCTCGATCCCTTCATCCAGCGCCAGTTCGAGCGGCCCGGCAACTGGGCGCTCTACCCGCCGAACCGCCATCACCACCGCACCATCAACTATTTCGCGCGCGAGCCGCATCCGGCGCCGCCATCGGCGGACAACTGGCTCGGCACCGACGACCGTGGCCGCGACGTGCTCGCCCGCCTGCTGTACGGCTTCAGGCTCTCGGTGCTGTTCGCGCTGGCGCTGACCGCCTGCGGCGTGCTGCTCGGCGTGGCTGCCGGCGCGATCCAGGGCTATTTCGGTGGCCGCACCGATCTGGTCGGGCAGCGCCTGATCGAGATCTGGAGCTCGCTGCCCGAGCTCTACCTGCTGATCATCTTCTCGGCCGTGTTCGAGCCTGGTGTCTGGCTGCTGCTCATCTTGCTGAGCCTGTTCGGCTGGATGGGCCTGAGCGACTATGTGCGCGCCGAGTTCCTGCGCAACCGCCAGCTCGACTATGTGCGCGCGGCCCGTGCGCTTGGCCTGGGCCATTGGCAGATCGTCTGGCGCCATCTGCTGCCCAACAGCCTGACGCCGGTCATCACCTTCCTGCCGTTTCGCATCAGCGCGGCGATCCTGGCGCTGACCTCGCTCGACTTCCTGGGGCTGGGCGTGCCGCCGGGGACGCCGTCGCTGGGCGAGCTGCTGGCGCAGGGCAAGGCGAACCTGGACGCCTGGTGGATCTCGCTCTCGACCTTCGGCGTGCTGGTACTCACCCTGCTGCTGCTGACCTTCATGGGCGACGCCTTGCGCGATGCGCTCGATCCGAGGCGGGCACCGAGATGAACAGATTGGAACAGGTCACGCTGCAAGCGCCGCTGCTGCAGGTGCAGGGCCTGCGGGTGGCGTTCGGCGGGCGCGAAGTGGTGTGCGGCATCGATTTCGAGCTGGCCGCGGGCGAGAAGCTGGCGCTGGTGGGCGAATCGGGATCGGGCAAGACGGTATCCGCCTTGAGTCTGCTGCGGCTGCTGCCGCAGGCCAGCGTCACGGGATCGGTGCGGCTGCAAGGCCAGGAGCTGCTGCAGCTGCCCGAGTCCGGACTGCGCGCACTGCGTGGCGGTCAGGTCGCCTACGTCTTTCAGGAGCCGATGAGCGCGTTCAACCCCTTGCTGACGCTGGGCGCCCAGATCGTCGAGGTGGTCGAGCTGCACCAGGGGCTGGTGGGCGAACAGGCGCGGGCGCGCGTGCTGGAACTGCTCGCTGCCGTCGGCCTGCCCGACGCGGTAGCCGCCGCGCGCGCCTATCCGCACCAGCTCAGTGGCGGTCAGCGTCAGCGCGCGCTGATCGCCATGGCGCTGGCGAGCGAGCCCGTATTGCTGGTGGCCGATGAGCCGACCACCGCGCTCGATGCCAGCCTGCGGCTGCAGATGCTCGCCTTGCTCGACGAGATGCGGCTGCGTCTTGGGCTGGCGGTGCTCATCATCACGCACGACCTGAATCTGGTGCGCCGCTTTGCCGACCGCGTGCTGGTGCTGCAGCAGGGCCGCTGCGTCGAGCAGGGCCGCGTCGCGCAGGTGTTCGGCCAGCCGCAGCAGGACTACACGCGCCTGCTGCTTGACAGCGTGCTGCAGCGCGAGCTTGTCCATGACGCTGATGCCACAGCGCCGGATCTGGCGCCTTGCCTGCAGACCGATTCCCTGCGGGTCTCCTATCCGGTCGCCCGGCCTGGCTGGCGCGGCTGGTTCGGGCGCGGGCAGCGCGTCGTGCTTGAAGGTCTGACGCTCAGCCTGCAGCCCGGCCGCACGCTGGGCGTGGTCGGTGAATCGGGCTCGGGCAAATCGACGCTGGCGCTGGCCGCACTCGGACTGCTGCCCTGCGAGGGCGGCCTGAGCGTGTTCGGCCGTGACTGGAAAAGCCTGAATCGTGAGGCGCTGCGCCGCCAGCGCCGCCGCATCCAGGTGGTGTTCCAGGACCCGTATTCATCGCTGTCGCCGCGGCTCACGCTCGAGCAGATCGTTGCCGAGGGGCTGCTGGTGCACGAGCCCCGCCTGACCGCCTCGCAGCGGCGCGCGCGCGTGCTCGGGGCGCTGCGCGACGTCGGCCTGTTCGCCGGGCTGCCGCCAGCCGATGAGCTGCGCTGGCTGCAGCGCTACCCGCACGAATTCTCGGGCGGCCAGCGCCAGCGCATCGCGATCGCGCGCGCGCTGGTCGTCGGCCCCGAGTTGCTGGTGCTCGACGAGCCGACCAGCGCGCTCGATGCCACGGTGCAGCGCCAGATGCTGGACCTGCTGCTGCGCCTGCAGCGCGAGCGCGGCCTGGCCTACCTGCTGATCACGCACGACATCGGCGTGGTCCGGGCCATGGCGCACGAGGTCGCGGTGTTGCGCGCCGGGCGCCTGGTCGAGTTCGGCCGCGCGCGGCAGGTACTGGACGCGCCGGCGCAAGCCTACACCCGTGAACTGCTGCAGGCTTCGGGCTTGTGATCCAATCGGGGCTGTTCCTTTTTTCCCTCAGCCACAATGAATTCCATGCATGACAAGCGTGCAGCCCCGACCGCGGTGAAACTGGCTTCCCCGCTGCTCTGGCTCGCCCGCGGCTGGTGCGATCTGCGCCAGGCGCCACTGCCAGGCCTGCTCCATGGTCTGATCGTCACGATCTTCGGCGCCCTGCTGCTTGCCGTCGCTGGCGGGCAGTTCTGGCTGCTGGCCGGGGCCTTCTCCGGCTTCATGCTGGTGGCCCCGGTCGTGGCCACGGGTCTCTATTGCGTCAGCCGCTGCCTGGAGCAAGGCCAGCCAGCGGGTCTGCGCGAAGTGCTGGCCCTGTGGCGCAGCCGCGACTCCCGCCTGGTGGCCTTCGGCCTGCTGCTGGGTCTGACCGGCACCGTCTGGGTGCTGACCTCGGCCAGCCTGCTCGTGCTGCTGGCGCCAGTCCCGATCAACAGCCTGACCGATTTCCTGCGCCACATCGTGCTCGCGGACTCGCCTTTCCTGTTCGAGCTCTGGATGCTGTGCGGCGCCTTGCTGGCCGTGCCGGCGTTTGCCTCCAGCGTGCTGACCCTGCCCATGCTGGTCGATCGCCGCTGCTCGCTGGCCAGCGCCGTGCGCGCCAGCTGGCGTGCAGTCGCCGACCACCCCCTGGTGATGGCATTCTGGGCTGTCCTGATCGTGCTGCTGGTCATGATCGGCTTGCTGACCTCGCTGACCGGACTGCTGGTGGTGGTTCCCGTGCTGGGACACGCCAGCTGGCACGCCTATCGCGACCTCAGCCTGGCGGCTGGCTCTGAAGGAGGCCGTTGAGATGGAAAACGGTCTGTTCGGCCTGACCGAGGATCAGATCGCCAATTTCGGTCTGACCTTCGGCGTCGGCGCCTTCATCCTCTTCATGCTCTTCATCGTCTTCAGCCTGGCGCGCGAGTCCAAGGCGGGCAAGTTCGGCACTTTCGTGCTTTTTCTCGTGCTCTCCTTCGGCATGCTGGGCTTCATCGCCAAAAATGTGAT
>JACCEE010236429.1_pt1 | contig 11686 bp, 10 predicted proteins | sample 7449931 | NCBI WGS metagenome assembly JACCEE01 (sample SAMN15323457, study PRJNA562643) | freshwater metagenome | isolation source: river surface water | place: USA:Blue River Watershed | collected 2017-08-19 | reverse complement strand
TTCCCAACCTGTGCAAGGTGGCGCCCAGCTCGTCGCACCATGTGGAAGACGTCAACCGGGCCGGCGGCATTCTCGGCATTCTGGGGGAACTGGAGCGCGGCGGCCTGATCGACGCCAGCGCGCATCGGGCCGACGGCCTGACCCTGGCCCAGGCGCTGGCGCAGTTTGACGTCATGCGGCCCGAGGCCAGCGAGGCGGCCCGCACCCTGTACCGCAGCGCCCCGGCCGGGGTGCGCAACCTGACCATGGGCTCGCAGGCGACGCTCTATCCCGAGCTTGACCTTAACCGAGAATCCGGCTGCATTCGCGATCTGGCCCACGCCTATTCCCGCGACGGCGGTTTGGCCGTGCTGTATGGCAACATCGCCGAGAAGGGCTGCATCGTCAAGACCGCCGGCGTCGACGCCTCCATCCTTCATTTTACCGGCAAGGCCAAGGTCTATCACTCCCAGGAGGAGGCCTGCGACGCCATCCTCGACGGCGTAGTCGAGGCCGGCGACGTGGTGTTTATTCTCTACGAAGGGCCCAAAGGCGGACCGGGCATGCAGGAGATGCTCTATCCCACCTCCTACTTGAAATCCCGCCATCTCGGGGCCGCCTGCGCCTTGATCACCGACGGCCGGTTTTCCGGCGGCACCTCCGGCCTGTCCATTGGCCACGTCTCGCCGGAAGCCGCCAGCGGCGGGGCCATCGCCCTGGTTCGGGAGGGCGACCGCATAGACATCAATATTCCGAAGCGAACCATCTCGCTGCTGATCAGCGCCGAGGAACTGGCTGCCCGCCGCCTCGAGGAAGCAGCCCGGGGCGGGGAAGCCTTTACCCCCAAGCGCAACCGGACGATTTCCAAGGCCTTGCAGGTGTACGCCCGTTTTGCCGCCTCGGCCGATCAGGGCGCGGTTCGGCTGCTGGATTAATCGCCGCGACCCGATGCAGAGGATGCGAATGGCCAATTGTTTGGCGGCATTCCGTCCTCTGCTTGTTGACGCAGTCGAGTGAGCGCCCAGAGCATCCCCATCCTGGCGGCGGTTGGGCGACGCGTCGCGGTTTGCGGAATGCGGGCGTGCCAAGCGTTTGGAGCCGGTGCTGTTCGTGTGATGATAAAGATGGTGGGGTGTAAGCGTCTGCGGTGGAGCGCCTCAGGCGTGTCTGGAAAACATCTTGATTGGTTGTAGCCGCAAAACGACGGCTTGCATAAGAAATGCCGGATGATTCGGGTGAAACTTCCGGCAGTGAGAGTGACGTTGGTTTGAGAGCGGCGCACGCCCCTGCGGGCAATCCGGACGAGGCGTGCGCGATGCTGTGCAGTGTCAGATTTTGTTGACTTTTTCAGCGGATGGGCCCTTGGCGCCGCTCACCACCTCAAATGTCACCCGGTCCCCCTCTTTCAGGGATTTGAATCCCTGCCCTTGGATGGCGGAATAGTGGACAAAAACATCTTTGCCGCCATCCTGCTGGATAAATCCGAATCCTTTGGAATCATTAAACCATTTTACCGTTCCCTCTGCCATTGCCGTTCCTCCTTGTGTCGACGACGTAAACAAACCGACCCGATGACGGGCCTTTTTTGAATGCGGGTTGATCCGTCCGGCGCCTTTGCCGTCCCGCTGGCGCGGAGAAACGGCAGAGGATTGTGGAGACAACCCTGGAAAATCGGAAACATCCGCACAAACCTGTTGATCGCGGCGTTGACCGGCGCGACGTCCACTCTGGGTTTGGGCTGCGCCGCACGCCTTGTCGCTTGCAAGGTGAAGCGCGGCGTGCGGAACGGCAAAATGCAGGAAAAAAGCCCTGGCGAGATGGGTGGGTAGGGGCAGTGTGGCGGAACATTAGATCAAATCCAACCCCTCGATACGGCCAAGGGGCGAGGGGCGGTCAAGCGCCGGAGCGCTGCCGCCTGCGGCGTGCGGGCTACAAATCCGGCAATCGTTGCTGCGCAGTGCAAGCAAGGGCGCATCGGGGGACGGATTGTGCGGGAACTGAGAAGGGAGCGGAACAGGGGGCAAAGACGCGCCAGAGCGGCGGCAAGGGGAGCAACGCTGGGACAGCTTTTGCCTGTCATTGAGCTGAGGCGCTCTGCAAAGGAGTTGAAACGGCAGGCGCAATGCGGATGTTCGATGGAAAGAAATGCGGGAGGTGGCGGGAGTCTATGTGTACCACAGATAATCGAACTGTTCTGCCTGGGCCAGGGACAAAAAAGGATGACGTTCAACTGCGAATCGAATTTTATCTACTTCAAAACATTCTGAAAGGCCAGAATTTTTTGAATCTTTCGTTGCTGCTGCGCGGCTGTCGCCCCCTTTTTTGTCCCGTGTGATCGGAGAATTTAGACTGTTTCCTTGAGCAGGGGGTGTCCCATGGCCGCGCGCTGCTCCACGTAGTGTTGGGCAACCTGGCGCGCGATGTTGCGTATCCTGCCGATATAGCGTGTGCGTTCAGCAACGCTGATGGCCTTGCGGGCATCGAGCAGGTTAAAGGTGTGCGAGCATTTGAGGCAGTAGTCGTAGCCCGGCAGGATCAGATTTTTCTCGACCAACTTGAGGGCTTCGCGCTCGTAGTTGTCGAAGGCCACGGTCAGGTCGGCGACATTGGCCTCTTCGAAGTTGAAGGCCGAGAATTCTTTTTCCGCCTGATGAAAAATCTCGCCGTAGGTGACGTCCTTGTTCCAGGCGATGTCATACACCGAATCCACCTTCTGCAGATACATGGCGATCCGCTCCAGGCCGTAGGTGATTTCCACCGTGATCGGCTTGAGATCGATGGAGCCGGCCTGCTGGAAATAGGTGAACTGGGTGATTTCCATGCCGTCCAGCCAGACCTCCCAGCCCAGCCCCCAGGCGCCCAGCGTCGGCGACTCCCAGTCGTCCTCGACGAAGCGGATGTCGTTTTTCTTCAAATCGAACCCCAGGGCTTCCAGCGATCCGAGATACAACTCCAGGATGTTGGCCGGTGCGGGCTTGAGCACCACCTGGTACTGGTAGTAATGCTGCAGGCGGTTGGGGTTCTCGCCATAGCGGCCGTCCTTGGGGCGGCGACTGGGCTGGACGTAGGCCGCCTTCCAGGGCTCGGGCCCGAGCGCGCGCAGGAAGGTGGCGGTGTGCGAGGTACCGGCGCCGACCTCCATGTCATAGGGCTGCAGCAGGGCGCAGCCCTGGCGGTCCCAATAGGACTGCAGCGTCAGGATGATTTGCTGGAAGGTGAGCATCCCCCGATTTTACGGGGGCAGACGAGCTCGATCAGGCCCGCTGGCGAGTCCGCTCGAGGGCCGCCGCCAGCAGAAGAAGGGCCAGCGCCAGGGTCCAGGCGGGCGCGAGCCCCCAGGCCGAAGCCCAGCGGGCAAACGGGGTCTGTCCGGTGTGGCCCTGCACCTGCCCCTCCAGCACGCCCCGGGTGTGCCGGGGCAGCAGCTGGCGCACTGCGCCCGAAGCGTCGATCAAGGCCGTGGCACCGGTATTCGTCGCGCGGATCATGGGCCGCTGCAGCTCCAGCGCCCGCATGCGGCTGATTTGCAAATGCTGGTCGATGGCCACGGTGTTCCCGAACCAGGCGATGTTGCTCAGGTTGACGAGGATCGTGGGCGCTTGCGCGGGATCGGCGAAGCGGCGTGCGAGTTCTTCTCCGAACAGGTCCTCGTAGCAGACGTTGGGCGCCAGGCGCTGGCCGCGCCACTCGAAGGAGGCCTGGTCCACCCGGCCGCGGTTGAAATCCCCCAGCGGGATATTCATCAGGTCGGTGAACCAGCGGAAAAACGGGGGGATGAATTCACCGAAAGGCACCAGGTGGTGCTTGTCGTAGCGGTAGGCCGATCCCTGCAGGCCCAGGCCGACCACCGAGTTGGTGTAGCCCTCGGCAAAGCTGCCCAGGGGGATACCGATCAGGGCGGCCTGCTGCTGGCGCGCCAGCTGCTTGGCAAGGCCTTCGAGGTAATCCGCAGGCAGCTGCGAAGGCAGGAGCGGGATCGCGGTCTCGGGGGCCACCGTGAGGCTGGCGGCACTCGCCGCGAGTGCGCGCGCATAGCCGTCCAGGGCCTGCGCAATGCCCGATCCCGGCTGGAACTTTTCGTCCTGAGGGATGTTGCCCTGGAGCAGTGCGACAGACAGGCGCTCGCCCGCAGGCGCAGAATGCTCCGAAGGGGCGAGGTGGGCGGCCGCGACGATCAGACCCCAGAGACCGAAAGCCATCCCGACGGCGCCACGCTGGCGCGCATGGACCACCCGAACGGAGAGGGCCAGCGAGCCCAGCAGACTGGCTGCCACCGCCGCCATGAAGCCGATGCCGTACACACCCAGCCAAGGTGCCAGCGCCGCCAGCGGCCCGTCGACATGCGCATACCCGCCGGCGCCCCAGGGGAAACCGGTGAACCAGACCCCTCGCATCAGCTCCGCGAGCAGCCAGGCGGCGCCGAAGGCCATCGCCGCCAGGGCGGGCCCGCCACGCCCGAGCCGCCAGGCCAGCGCCGCGGCCAGCGCGTAGTAGGCGCCCAGGCTCGCCGCCAGCGCCAGCACCGCGATCACCGCGAGCGGGGCGGCCAGCCCGCCATAGACATGCATGGAAATGAACAGCCACCACCAGGTGCCCGACAGCCAGGCGATGGCAAAGAGCCACCCCAGAGCCGCGGCACGTCGCGCTGAGGCCTGCGCGCGCACCAGACCGGCCAGGCAAGCCAACGACAGCAGCTGCAGCCACCACACGGGCCGACCGCTCCAGGGTGTGGCAATCGATGCGGCCTGCACCAGGCCCGCGGCCACGGCGAGCCCGGCCTGGCGCCAGGGGAAGGCGTGCGGGGACGACGCCGGCAGCGTCAACCGGCCTTGCCGCCGTCTTGCGCCGGCGACACCTTGAACCAGCGAACGGCACCGCCCTTGGTATGCAGGACCACGAACTGCAGCCCCCCCAGGGTGAACCGTTCGCCGCGCTTGGGAACATGCCCCATCGCGTGCGCGATCAGTCCGCCCACGGTTTCGAACTTCGGGTCGTCGTCGCCGTCATCGCCGTCCGCCAGGCTGACACCGAAAGCCTCGTTCACACGCTCGATACTGGTGTCGCCGCTGACGCGGTAGGTGCGGTCCGCCAGGGCGAAGATGTCGCCCTCGTCCTCGTCGATGTCAAACTCGTCTTCGATCTCGCCGACGATCTGCTCGAGCACGTCCTCGATCGTGATCAGGCCAGCGATGCGGCCGAACTCGTCGACCACTACCGCCAGGTGGTTGCGGTTGCCACGGAACTCACGGAGCAGGTCGTTCAGGCCCTTGCTTTCGGGGACGAAGGCTGCGGGTCGCAGCAGCGCCCGGATATTGAGCTCCGGCGCGCGCTGCAGCTTCAGGAGGTCCTTGGCCAGCAGGATGCCGATGATGTTCTCGCGGTCGCCTTCGTAGACCGGAAAGCGTGAATGCGCGGTCTCGATCACCCCGTGCAGGATCTCGTCGTAGGGCGAATCGATGTTGATCAGATCCATGCGCGGGGCCGCGACCATCACATCCCCCGCCGTCAGGTCAGCCAGCCGGATCACCCCCTCGAGCATCACGCGCGACTCGGGGCCGATGACGTCCTTGTCCTCGGCGTCAGCCAGGGTTTCGATCAATTCGGCCCGCGAGTCGGGGCCTGGGTAGATGAATTCAGCGAGCTTCTGCAGGAAGGTGCGCTTGTCTTCTTTCTCGGACGAAGCGCGCGCAGGGTGGGGGTCGGACACAACCGGGGGGTGCAGGACATGCAGTCGTTGGCAGGCGCATAGGATAGCCCAATCCCCCTGCGCGCCACGCCGATGGCGGTCAAACCGGCAGGGCCGTCGTGCCTTTGACCCGGTCCAGGACGAAGCTGGTCTTGCAGTCCTCGACACTGGGGTGTTTCAGCAAGGTGTCCATGATGAAGCGGCTGTAATGCGCCATGTCCTGCACCACCACCCGCAGCAGGTAGTCCATGTCGCCGGTCAGCGCCGCACACTCCACCACCTCCGGCCAGGTCTGTACGCTGGCACGGAACTGGTCCATCGGGTTGCGCTTGTGGCGCTCGGTGAGTTTTTCCAGGCGCACGTTCAGGTACGCGGTCAGGCCCAGGCCCACGGCCTCGGGGCGTACCAGGGCCACGTAGCGGTCGATCACACCCGTCTCCTCCAGCCGCTTGACCCGGCGCAGCACCGCGCTGGCGGACAGACCCACCTCGGCGCCGATCACGTCATAGGTCTCACGACCGTTGGCTTGCAGGCGGCGCAGGATGGCGCGATCCAGCTTGTCGAATTCAGGAGAGGTCATGGCGGGTCCAGATTGTCTCGAAATGGTCATCTACGCAGTAAATCTGCGAGTTCATCCATTTCAACGCCATATTTTCTGACAAAAATTGCGTCTCACGCCGCCTACAGTCTGCAAATCCGAGATTGCACGAGGAGACATGCCATGACCGACCGCCCCGACACCGCGCCCGCTGCCTGGGACAACCCCATGGGGACCGACGGCTTCGAGTTCATCGAATACGCCGCCCCCGACCCCCAGGCCATGGGCGCGCTTTTCGAGCGCATGGGGTTCACCGCCATCGCCCGACACCGGCACAAGCAGGTCACCCTGTACCGCCAGGGGGGCATCAACTTCATCGTCAACGCCGAACCCGACTCCTTCGCGCAGCGCTTCGCCCGCCAGCACGGTCCCAGCATCTGCGCGATCGCCCTGCGGGTGCAGGACGCCAAGGCCGCCTGGGAGCGCGCGATCTCGCTGGGGGCCTGGGCCTATGCGGGCCAGGCCGGCCCGGGCGAGTTGAATATTCCCGCCATCAAGGGCATCGGTGACAGCCTGATCTACCTGGTGGACCGCTGGCGCGGCAAGAACGGCGCGCAGGACGGCGACATCGGCAACATCGGCTTCTATGACGTCGACTTCGAACCCCTGGCCGGCGCGCGCGGCGCCGGCGCGCTCAACCCACGGGGCTTCGGTCTGACCACCATCGACCACCTCACGCACAACGTGCACCGGGGCCGCATGAATGAATGGGCCGAGTTCTACGAGCGCCTCTTCAACTTCCGCGAGGTCCGCTACTTCGACATCGAGGGCCAGGCCACTGGCGTCAAGAGCAAGGCCATGACCAGCCCCTGCGGCAAGATCCGCATCCCGATCAACGAAGAGGGCAACGACCAGGCCGGTCAGATCCAGGAGTACCTGGACCGCTATCACGGCGAGGGCATCCAGCACATCGCCCTGGCCTCGACCCACCTGTTCGACACGGTGGACGCCCTGCAACTGGCGGGCGTGAAGCTGCTGGAGACCAGCGAGACCTACTACGAACTGCTGCCCCGGCGCATTCCAGGCCTGAAAGAGGACATCGCGGCCCTGCAGCAACGCAACATCCTGGTGGACGGCACGCCCCAAGAGCTGCTGCTGCAGATCTTCAGCGAAAACCAGCTGGGTCCGATCTTCTTCGAGTTCATCCAGCGCAAAGGCAACGAGGGCTTTGGCGAAGGCAACTTCAAGGCGCTGTTCGAATCCATGGAGTTGGACCAGATGCGCCGAGGCGTGCTCGCCACCGCAGCGAAGAAGGCCTAGGCCCGGCCGTCCAAAGTCTCGAGCAGGTGATGGGCGTGCTGCATCACCTGCGGCCGGAAGGCCAGGTCGATGTGCGCTGCGCCCTGGAGCAGGCGGTTGTCCGCGCCGGGCAGGGTCGCGGTCGAGGGCGGCATCACGATGTTGTCGCAGTTGGAATACCAGCAGGTGAAGCGCGATGCCCACGCGGGTGACCAGTGATCGCGTAGCGCCTGCAGCCACGCGCTGTCGGTTCGCATCTGGCGCCCATTGGTCGAGTGGCTGAACTGCGCCAGCCAGGTGCCCGCATGCGGGCTGCCGAGGGTCACCACATGGGCCACCGCCTGCGAATCCTGCTGAGTCCGCAACCAGGCGCGGGCGGCGAGCCCGCCCATGCTGTGGCACACCAGCACTGGCGGACGGCCGGTAGCGGCCTGCACACGCGCCACCGCGTCCTGCAACAGGGGGGCATAGGCATCGATCGAGCCGAACACCGGCTCCAGGTTCACCGCCAGGACAGCCCGGCCCTCTGCGCGCAACCACCGCAGCCAGGGCGCCCAGAACCCCCGGTTGCAGACAAAGCCATGCACCAGCACCACGCCATGCCGCCCGGCCACGCGCTCACCCGCCAGTTGATCGGGCTCGGCGCGCCAGCGAAAGGGCTGGCGCCAGGCGAACACCTGCAAGGCCACACGCGATTCACGCGCCCAGGCCTGCACCAGTTCCAGGGGCGTCGCGTGCGGCGCCGGGTCGCTTCGGGCGATGCGGGCCAGCAGCACGAACTCCAGGGCCAGCACCGAGACGTAGCCGAAGGTGAGGGTGAAAAACCCTGCCAGTGCCAGGGTGGGCGTGTGCGGCCAGAGCCACGCCAGCCAGGCGAATGCGCAAGTCAGCGTCCACAGGGTCAGGGCCTGCTGCAGGCGCGCCAGCGCCGAATGCCCGTGTTGCAGGGAGGTCATGGCCTCAGTATGCCGGGATCGCCTCACCCTAGGACAAGCCCGGTGGTCCGGCATGCAAGGGGCCGGGACAATGCCCGCCCAAGGAGACACCATGGACAGGCATTGGCTCGCAAGCTACCCCACGGGCGTGGCGCACGACATCGACGTCACGCAGTACCACTCGCTCACCGCGTTGCTGGAGGAGTCCTTTCGCAAGAACAAGGACCGGCCTTTTTCGGTCTGCATGGACCGCTGGATGAACTATGGCCAGGTCGACACCCTGTCCAGTGCACTGGGCGCCTACCTGCAGTCGCGGGGCCTGGAGCCTGGTGCGCGGGTGGCCATCATGCTGCCCAACCTGCCGCAGTTCGCGATCACGATGGCGGCCATCCTGCGCGCGGGCTACACCTGCGTGAACGTCAACCCCCTCTACACCGCCCGTGAACTCGAGCACCAGCTGCGCGACTCCGGCGCCACCGCCATCGTCATCCTCGAGAACTTCGCGCACACCCTCGAGGAGGTGATCGAGAAGACCCAGGTCAAGGAGGTGGTGGTGACCGCCCTGGGGGATTACCTGGGGTTCTGGTATGGCCGATGGCTGACCTTCGCGGTACGACACCTGGCGAAGATGGTCCCGGCCTACAAGCTGCCGCTGGCCGATGGGCGCGTGGTCATTCCCTTCAAGCGTGCCATTGCCCGCGGCGCCATGCTGACGCTGCGGCCCACGGCGCAGACCCTGGATTCCATCGCCTTCCTGCAATACACCGGCGGCACCACGGGCTTGTCCAAGGGCGCGGTACTGACCCACCGCAACATCGTGGCCGCCATCCTGCAAGCCGAGGCCTGGTTCACGCCGGCGCTAGGCCGGGTGGGCGATGTGAGTCGTACCAACAGCATCACGGCGCTGCCGCTGTATCACATCTTCGCGCTCACGCTGTGCCTGCTCGGAATTCGCTGGGGCTCGCACATGACCCTGATCCCCAACCCGCGCGACATCGGCAAGTTCGTCGAGGTTCTCAAGCGCCGGCCCTTCCACCTTCTGCCGGCGGTGAACACCTTGTTCAATGCCCTGTTGCAGCACCCGCAATTCAAGACGGTGGATTTTTCCCACCTGTGCGTGTCGCAAGCGGGGGGCATGGCGGCCTCCGAGGGTACGGCCCGTCAATGGCAGAAGGTGACTGGCTGCGCGATGGTCGAAGGCTGGGGCATGAGCGAGACCTGTGCCATCGGCACCAACAACCCGGTCAACGCCTCCGAGTTTTCGGGCACCATTGGGCTGCCCCTACCCGGCATCGACATTGCCATCAAGGACGAAGAGGGCAACAGCCTGCCGGTGGGTGCCTCGGGCGAGATCTGCATCCGTGGACCCAACGTGATGACTGGCTATTACCAGCAGCCGCAGGAGACGGCCAAGGCCTTCACCGCCGACGGCTTCATGCGCACCGGCGACGTCGGCATCATGGACGAACGCGGGTACACGAAGATCATCGACCGCAAGAAGGACATGATCATCGTGAGCGGCTTCAACGTCTTCCCCAACGAGCTGGAAAACGTGATCTCGCTGTGCCCCGGCGTCGTCGAATGTGCGGCCGTGGGCGTGCCGGATGCGATGCAAGGTGAGTCCATCAAGGTCTTCGTCGTGAAAAACGATCCCCTCCTGACCGAGGACGATGTCGCTCGCTATTGCCGCGAGAATTTCACCGGCTACAAGGTGCCGAAGTACATCGAGTTCCGCGACGAACTGCCCAAGACCAACGTGGGCAAGATCCTGCGGCGGGAGTTGCGTGCGGGCAAGTGAAGGCACGCGGGCCGTTAAGATCACCGCGTGAGCGCTTCCATCGCACTGCCGGCGGGCATCCAGGTTTTCGAACGTGGATGGCTCTCGGCAAACAACATCCTCTTCACGGGAGACGGCCCGTCTGCCCTGGTCGACAGCGGCTACTACACCCACGCGCAGCAAACGCTGGACCTGGTGGCCCGCGGGCTGCGGGGGGATCCGCTGGACCTCCTGCTCAATACCCACCTGCACAGTGATCATTGCGGTGGCAATGCCGCTGTCCAGACGGCCTACCCCGGCGTACGGACACTGATCCCACCCGGGCACTTTCAGCAGGTGCGCGATTGGGATGCGGTGGCCTTGACCTATGTGCCGACCGGTCAGGCGTGCCCGCGGTTTCGGGCGGATGCGGCCCTGGTCCCTGGCAGCGAGATACGGCTTGGCAACCACGATTGGCAAGTCCATGCTGCGCCGGGTCACGACCCTCATTCGGTCGTGCTGTTCGAGCCGCGGTCACGTACCCTGGTGTCCGCCGACGCGCTGTGGGAAAGCGGATTCGGCGTGGTCTTTCCGGAGTTGGAAGGCGCGCAGGCGTTTGACGAAGTCGGCCTGACGCTGGACTTGATCGAGTCCCTGGCCCCGGCGGTGGTGATCCCCGGCCATGGCGGGGTGTTCACCCAGGTAGCGACGGCGCTCGCGACGGCACGCCAGCGGCTGGAGGGCTTCATCCGCGCACCTTCAAAACACGCGCGTCACGCGGCCAAGGTGCTCCTGAAATTCAAACTGCTGGAGGTGCAGTCGTTTTCGGGCGAAGCACTGCACCGGTGGGCGGCAGGCACAGCCTTTCTGGGCATCGTGCGCCAGCGGTGGGAGCCGCAAGCAGATCCAGGCGCTTGGGTCGAGGGGATTGCCGACGATCTAGTGCGAGCAGGGGCGGCCCGACGTGAGGGCGGGTACCTTGTGAACGCCTAGGAGCGACGGGTCTACGGACGTGGCGCATCGGCACGGGCCTTGCGCCGAGCCAAAACCCACGCGGTGTTGAGGCCAGAAATCACCATGATCGGCCACAGAAAGATGCACACCAGGGTCCAGAAGGCCAAGGCTCGCTTGTTATTCCTGGCTGTCCCCGAGGCGGGCTGGTGCGGGCCCTCACTGAAGAGGTGTCGATGCGAGAAGGACCCGAGCCCGAAAAAGGCACCGAAGGTGAGAAACAGGACGATGTAGATATTCATGGATGCCGCCAGCGCATGACGCCTGAGTGAATCCGCTGTTCCGGCTGGATGGCGGCCTGCGATTCAGGATAGGTGCCTCCCGGTCTTCTGGCAAGGTAAATAAGCCCACCCCAAAAAACAAAACCCCTCCGAGCTGACGCTGGGAGGGGTTTTGAGGGCTGTAAGAGCCTGGCGATGTCCTACTTTCACACGGGCATCCGCACTATCATCGGCGCAGAGGCGTTTCACTGTCCTGTTCGG